>Ga0194125_10008103_pt1 | contig 14918 bp, 15 predicted proteins | sample TA2KigC250mmetaG_FD_148626 | JGI IMG/M metagenome (GOLD analysis project Ga0194125, IMG submission 148626) | Freshwater microbial communities from Lake Tanganyika, Tanzania - TA2015034 Kigoma Deep Cast 250m | ecosystem: Environmental > Aquatic > Freshwater > Lake | place: Tanzania: Lake... | reverse complement strand
CCCGGCGAAATGGCGGATGTAATCGTCCGTCGCCAGGTGCGGCATACAGAACCATGGGTCGGCGTCGAGCGCGTTGGCCAATTGGATCAGGTATTCGAGAGCGACACCCGCTTCGCTGCCTTGCGTTTGCATTTGCGGGGCAGGGCGGTCGGACCACTGCGTCTGCTTGGAGTTGTTGGTTCGCTGCAGGTCCATGAAACGCAACACTTTGAACTTCTCCCACCGTCGGAGGAAGTCCGGGTGAAAGGGCTGGTCCCAGTACGTGGTCTCGAAGCCGGGCAGGATCACGCGGATGTCCCGGACGGGGTCGGCGGGATCGATCTCGGTAATTCGCAGGGTCAGAAGGTCCAGGTCGTTGTTGACCTGGACCTTGATTTGGCCGGGCGCTTCTTCGACGACCTTCGTGCGCCGGGCGAACTGGATCTTGCCTTTGCCCTCGTAGAGGCACGTGTACACGCCCGCGGGATAGCCGAGCTTCGGCCGGCTCAGAATGATGGAATCGGCGAAATGGCCGTCGCCGTGCAGGGAGCGGACCCAACCATCGGCGGTCAGGTCGAGCGGCCCGCCTTGGGCATAACCCTTGCCCGGCGCCTGGCTCTTGAACGTCTGCGCGTGCCGGAACAGGTCCACGAACACGATCTCGGAGGACCAGTAGGTCACCCCGGCGAGGTTGATGCCCAGGGCCGAGTTTTCGTTCGGTACGGCAGCCGCAACTGTGCCAACGGCCAGCAGGATGCCGATCATTGCGTATCGGGCACTTCTCATTCTCATGTGTCATATCCTCCCTTGGCAGAAGGCGGCCTCAAAACCCGGTTCGTAGTGTGCCCGTAAGGGCATAACAGCACGGGCATCTCGCCCGTGACCGCAGGGCCAAGATGGCCCTGGAACTCATGGGCAGGATGCCCATGCTACGGAGACGCCTGACGGCGTCACTACAGGCAAATATGCTCTTACGAGCACACTACAAACAGATATGCTCTTGCGAGCACACTACGAACAGGTATGCTCTTACGAGCACATTACAAACGACCGGGTGGCATCGCCAAGGCCTAAGGCCTTGACGATGGTTTCCCCGCATACTGTCGCGGCCCGGTCGAGTGCTTGGACCATCGTCAAGGGCAAGCCCTTGGCGATGCCACCCATGGTTGTCATCCTGCGTCCTTTAGAGGTACATCCGAGACGAATTCGTACGTTCCCGACTCGACTTCAAAGACGACGTAATTGTCCTCCACGCGGAGGAAGCGGGCGTGGTTGGCCCTGTGCGTAGGGCCCGGACCTTCCGTGACCGCCTTCTGCTTGTCGCAGGGGACGTAGACGGTCGCACTGGTGTTCACCGGCACGGCCACCTTCAAGTTGAGTTTGCCGTCGCGGATCTCCCAGGCGCTTTTGATCGTGCCGTACATGGACTCGTGCTCGGTGCGGGCCCAGGTCACATCGCCCAGCAGTTGCGGCCTGATGATGATCCGCTTGAAGCCGACCGCCTCGGGATCGAGGTTGATGCCTGCCAGCGTCGCGTAGAACCAGGCGCTGATATGGCCGAACATGATGTGATTGCGCGAGGCCTCGCCGTCCCACTGCTCCCAGAGGGTCGTCGCGCCCTGCTGGAGCCAATGGCCCCAGCTTGGGTAGTCGGTCTGCGTGGCCATGCGGAAGACCACATCGGCCCGGCCGCCGGCGGTCAGGGCGTCGATCAGGTACTTCGTCCCCAGGATGCCGGCGTCGAGATGGCCGTCGTTTGCCCGGATCGATTCGACCAGCTTGCCCAGCACCTTAGCCTGCTCCTGGGGCGGGACAAGACCGTGGTACAGGGCGCAGCTCATGGCGGTCTGTGTGCCGCCGGCGTAGAGGCCGGTCTGGGGATCGTAGAATTCCTTGTGGAACGCTTCGCGAATCGCGGCGGCCAACTCGCCGTACTTCTTGGCGTCCTCGGTCTTGCCCAGCAGGGTGGCGGCTTGCGAAACGATCAGCGCATCGCGGTAGTAGTAACCCGTCGAGGTGACCTTCTCCGGGGTCTTGGTCTTGGCGGGCGCCCAGTCGCCCAGGCCGATGGCGACGACATGGTTCTTGGCCTTGCTCGTCAGATAGTCCACGTAGAGCTTGAGCCGGTCGTAATGCTCGGCCAGGATGCGGGTGTCGCCGCGATACTGGTAAAGGTACCAGGGGATCAGCACGTAGGCGCTGTCCCAGGCGGGCCCGTTGCCCCAGTGGTAGCCCCAGCCGCTGGTCGGCACGATCCCCGGCAGCTCGCCGCTGGGCCGCTGCTCGTCCTTGAGATCGTTGAGCCACTTCGTATACGCGGAGGCGGCGTCGAAGTTGTACAGTCCGGTCTCGGCCGCCAGGTGGGCGTCGCCGGTCCAGCCGTTCTTCTCGCGGTGCGGGCAGTCCATCGGGTAGCCGACGAAGTTGCTGATGTACGACCACAGCGTATTGCGCTGGATGCGGTTGAACAGGTCGTTGGAGCACTCGAACGTCCCGGCCGCCTCGAACGCGGTATGCACGACCCGTGCCTCCAGGCTGTTGAGGTTCGGCTTGCCCGGCAGGCCGGTCACCTCGACGTACTGGAAGCCGTGATACACGAAACGCGGCTCCCACAGCTCGGTGCCTCTACCCTTGAGAATATAGATGTCGGTCTGGGGCTTGCCGCTCTTGATATGCTGGCCGATCTCCTTCTGATCGAGGGTGCCGTCTTCGTGGAGCCGCTCGCCGTAGCGCATGACCACCTGGGTTCCTGCCGGGCCGAAGACCCGCAGCCGGACCCAGCCCGCCAGATTCTGGCCGAAGTCGAACACGTAGACGCGGGGCTTGGGTTCGCTGATCTTGGCCGCCCGCAGGGCCTTCATCACTTTGATCGGCGGCAACATCTGCGCCGTGAGCGCTCCCTGGGGGCCGGGGACGACCTGGGCGGTAGGCCAGCCTGCCTCGTTGGCGTCGGCCGCACTCCAGCCGGGCTTCTCCAGCCGGGCGTCGTACGTTTCGCCGTTGCGGATGCCATCGAAAACGATGGGCCCGGTCGTGACCCGCCATGACTCGTCGCTGGCGAGGATCGTGCGGGAACCGTCATCGAACGTCAGCTCCAGTTGGCACAACAAGGCGGGCCGGTCCCGCCAGGGGGCCTTGTCGAAATCCCAGACGCACCGCGTGTGCACGTTGTACCAGCCGTTGCCCAGGATCACGCCGAGGGCGTTGGACCCTCTGCGCAACAGCCGCGTGACGTCGTAGGTGACGTAGAGCGCCCGCCGGTCGTAGCGGGTGAAGGCCGGATCGAGGACGTGGTCGCCGACCTTGCCGCCGTTGACGTGCAGCTCGTAATAGCCCAGGCCGCAGAGGTAGACCCGGGCGCTGACCGGCGCCTTCGGGAGCGTGAACGCTTTGCGAAACAGCGGGGCGGGCTGTGCCGACTTCGTGTCGCGGGCATCTTGCCCGCGCGTCGAGGACGGGGCCTCTTCACCCCCCGGCGCGCTGATCCACTTCGCCTGCCAGTCCTCGGACGCCAGCAGCCCCATCTCCCACCGGGCGACACTACTGAAGGCCGTTGACTTGTCATCCCGGTCCCAGACCCGCACTTTCCAGTGGCACCGCGTCCGCGCCGCCAGTGCCTGGCCCGCGTAGACGACATGGATGGACTGGTCCGAGGCGATCTTGCCCGAATCCCAGAGGTCGGCCTTGTCCTGTTGCAGCAGTCTCTCCTCGCTGGCCACGAGGATCTGATACGCGGTCTGCCTCTGCCCGCGCCACGGCGATTGGAGCTTCCAACTCAGTCGCGGCTGCACCACGTCGATTCCCAGCGGGTCCACTAAGTACTCGCACCGCAGGTCCGTCACGAGAACCTCGCTGGGCAACTGCCCCACGGCGGTGCCCAGCGGCAACCAGGACCAGAGACAGAAGATAAGAAGGTACGAAGACAGGAAGGTGAGAAGCCCGCATTCCCTGGGTGGCATCGTCAAGCGGAGTCCGGGCACCCAATCGCGATTCATCGCGATTGGGAACCCTCTTCGGAGCTTGGCGCTGGCGGATCTCCCGTGCGTCGGACCATCGCCAGGGCCTACCGGCCTTGACGATGCCATCGTTTTCACACACCCTCTTACATTCGGTGTCGTGCAGGGTGGTGCGCACGACGCACGACGCGCGACGCACGACGATCTCGGGACCAACTGAGTCATTCGTCGAACCTCCCATGCGGGTTTTCGGATACACATCGACAGGGCGATTTTCGCCCCCCGGCCGGAGGAAATCAAGGATTCATTTCGGCTCGGGGCGGCTGCGGTGGCGTGGGGTATTTCGTCGGACGGTTGCGTCGTGCAATCCCGTTCTGCGTCCAGAGGAAAAGGGGGCATTCTGCTTCTCCGGCGGTGGTCTGGGCCGGGAGGGGACGCCCGCACGAGAACGGTCCTGCACCTTGATCGGCGTCGCGCAGGGTTGTGGCGAGGGCGTCCCGCCCTTGCGTGTCGCGGGCATCCTGCCCGCGGTTCGAGGGCGAGACGCCCTCGCCACGAAAGAACAAGGGCAGGATCCCCTCGCCACGGAGCCGCGCAGGAACGGTCGTGCACCCGGTCGCAGGTGGTCTCTTGACGGGCCTGTGCCCGTTCGGTAGGGTGATGACACGGTTCAGGGGTGGCGAAAGGTAATGGGTTTATTGACAAGAGCTTGTATACAGATGTCCATCGGTTTTCCCGTGCTCGGCGTGAGGCCCCAGGAGATTGCCCCGTTTTGCCCGTGGGTGGGCGGGCTCCTGGCGTTGCTCTGTCTGTGGGCGGCCTTGCGGGCCAACCGCCACCGGCGCTGGGTGGACGACACGCCCACGTCCAAGACGACCGGCGTGTTCATCGGCCAGGTCGAGGTCAAGGGCACCGCCGAGGTCGAGCGGCCGCTCGTGAGCCATCTGGCGGAACAGCCGTGTGTCTATTACTCTTGGTCCGTGGAGGAGCACTGGTCCCGCACGGTCGTGGAGACCTACCGCGATAGCGATGGCAAGACCAAGACGCGCACGCGGCACGAGAGCGGCTGGACGACCGTTGCCAACGGCGGCGAACAGACGGCCTTCTACCTGAAAGACGATTTGGGCGTTGTCCTGATTCAGCCGGAGGGGGCGAAGATCGAGCCGGCGACGATCTTCCGCCAGACGTGCGGCCGGGGCGACCCCTTGTACTACGCCAAGGGGCCGTCGCGCGCGGTGGCCCACTCGGACCACCGCCGCCAGTTCACCGAGACTGCCATCCCGCTGCATGTGCCGCTGTACGTCATGGGCCAGGCGCGGGAGCGCCAGGACGTCATCGCCCCGGAAATCGCCCGCGACCCCAAGTGTCCCCTGTTCCTGATCTCCTGCCGGTCCGAGAAGCAGATCAGCCGCGGCCTGGGGATCGGGTATTGGGTCTGGGCGATCTTCGGGCTGGTCCTGGCGGTCGGCGGTGTGGTCGCGGGCCGAGCTGCCGCGGGTTGGCCCTGGCAGGAGGATATCGGGCCCTATCTCTTCGCCGCCGCGATCTACGTGCTGGCCTGGGTCCTGGGCTGGGTCTGGCTTGTCTTCAACAGTCTCGTGGGCCTCCGCAACCGCGTGCACCAGGCATGGTCCCTGATCGAGGTGCAACTGAAACGCCGGCACGACCTGATCCCCAATCTCGTGGCGGCCGTTCAAGGCCTGCGCGACCACGAGCGTCTCGTCCAGACCGAGGTGGCCGAGTTGCGCACGCAGATGCAAGCCACACCCCCGGGCGAGGCCGGTCCGGATTATCATGCCTGCGCCCGGCTGCTCCTGGCGGTCCAGGAGAAGTATCCGCCGCTTCGCGCCCAGGACTCGTTCCTACGCCTCCAGAAGAACCTGACGGACACGGAGCAGCGGATCGCCCTGGCCCGCGGCTACTTCAACGACATCGCCACCTACTACAACACGCGCCTCGAGAGGGTCCCCGACCGCTTCCTCCGAGGCCTGGCCCGCCTCCAGCCGCAGCCGCTCATGACGGCCGACGACTTCGAACGCGCCGCGGTGCCCCTCCATCTGGCCCCGTAGGTTCCTGCCGAGCCTTGTCAGCCCACCCAGGGCATGTACTCATTTTTTGTTTGACTTGCCATCCCGGTGTGTACATAATGTACACATGCGGGTGATTGGCAGACTGTTATTGGAAGGCTTCTGGGCGAAGCATCCACAGGCCCGAAAACCGCTGCAACGTTGGGTGGACATCGTGGAGGGGGCCTCCTGGGGTTCCTTCGCGGACCTTCGCAGAACCTTTAGTGCGGCGGATCTGTACCACGGGAAGGAAGTCAGCCATGTGGTGTTCAACATCGGGGGAAACAAGTTCCGACTGACGGCGGCCATCCAATATGCCCGCAAGGACATTCCGGGTACAGTTGTCATCTTGCGAATCGAAACGCACCCGGAGTATGACAGGAGACAGCGATGAGTCCCGAAGAGGTTCTTACGCAGGTAGAACAATGCCGCGCGCGGCCTGAGGCCGATTGCTTCCTTGAGTTGCAGCGGGCCTTCGTGCTTCTGACGCCGATTACCACGCGAACCCAGTATGATAAGGCCATGCACGTGGCCGCGGCGCTGGCTTCCTTACCCCGTCTGCCGCGGTCCGTGGGGCAGTACCTGGAAATTCTCACCCGCAACCTCGAAGTCTACGAGCGCGACCGTTTCCCGGGCGAACATGACCCCCTGGCGAACCTGCGTTTCCTGCTGCAGGAGAATGGCCTGAGCGCCTCGGACCTGGGCCGCATCCTGGGGCATCGGGAACTGGGCTCCAAGATCCTCAAGCGGCAGCGACGGCTTACGGTAGGCCACATCCGCAAGCTCTCCGTCTATTTCCGGGTCAGTCCGGCAACCTTCATCTGAAGGCGGCCGTCCCTGCGGGGCTACCGGGAACATGCCGCGGCGGAGGATCACGCCGCAACCGGAGGTGTCCCATTGGGCCCCGACAGGAGCGACAAGAGCCGCAGTTGGGCGCAGAGCCAACGGCCATCAAAGTATGCGAAAACCGGACAAGCCATCATTCCGTCCTGAGGGGCGGTCCGTTCGTAGTGACGCCGTAAGGCGTTGTCCTTGGATTTCCAGACGCGTCAGAGCGGTTGGAAGTTCCTTCCATATGCTCTTACGAGCACACTACAAACGAACTGCCCGGCCTTCGCATGCTCCAACTTGCCTATGGATGGAGTGCGGATATTTACTCCCTGGGGTGAGGAATTTCCTGCTGCTGGACAGGCCATCCGACCGGGGGTATGGAGCGTAGAAAAAGAAGAACGTGGACTTTCGCGAGATTGGCTGAAAGAGGCAGGAATTGCCAGTGGAAAAAGGAGATCCGGCGATGAATACGACCCAAACACAGACGAAGCCGAAGGCGGCATTCGGGAAGGATAATGTTGAGGCTCGTGGCGTGGCGCAACAGGAGCCGATGATGATGGAAGAGCCGCAACGGCAGCGCCAGTGGCTGCAGAAGCTGGTCGGCGAATGGACGTTCGAGGGCGAAGCGACGATGGAGTCCGGCAAGCCGCCGGAGCGGTTCACGGGTACCGAAAGCGTGCGGTCGCTCGGCGGCCTCTGGATTCTGGCCGAGGGGCAGGGCGAGATGCCCGGCGGCGGCCCGGCGACGACCATCATGACGCTCGGCTATGACCCGAAGAAGGAACGGTTCGTGGGTACTTTCATCGGGTCGATGATGACGCACCTGTGGCTGTACGACGGCGGCTTGGACGCGGCCGAGAAGGTGCTGACGCTGAACACCGAAGGACCCGATATGAGTGCCGAGGGGAAGATGACGCGGTCCAAGGATGTGATCGAGTTCAAGAGCGACGACCACCGCGTGCTGACCTCGTACATGCTGGGCGACGACGGGAAATGGCGTGAAGTCATGCGGGCCCACTACCGGCGGCAGAAATAGGCACAAGAGCCCTTGAGGGCTTGGCCGGTCAATACGTCAAGAGAAGACGGTCATGGACGACCTCGTCTTCGAGGGACAGCCCGTTCATCTGAAATCGCTTCAGCATGGAGCGCCCGCAGTCGAGCAGTATTTCTCGTTCGAAGAGTCCGTCCGCTGGGGGGAGTTGGCAGTGGAACCGGCCGGACCGCTTCGAGCCGTCTATGCTCAACGCCACGAAGACCCCGCGAGATTTGCAGTCGCCGATGGTCTTGAGCAGCCGTTCCAGGCTGAAGGATTGGGCGCCATAAAGGATCGACTGGGTGTGGCTGTAAGGAGGGTCGCAATACACAAGGTCGCCCTTCCGCGCCCTGCTCATGGTTTCTTCATGTTCGCTGTGCACGAAGGTCGCCTTCCTGACCCGCATGTGCCATTCGTCCACTCTCCTGGAAAAGGACTCAGGTGAGATCGGCGCATGGACCCCACAGGGCGTTGACATGTACCCATCGGCCTGACGGAATCGGACAACGCCTCCATAGCAGGATCGGCAGAGGAATAGCAGGTCAGGAGCGTTCGGATGAGAATTGTAGGATTCTCTGATCGCTTCATACGTCTCCCTCTTGCCCTGATCTGCCATTGCTCGCCACCGCTCGTCGTACCAGCGTTTCAGGGTGTCGGGAGACTGAGCGAGCGTCTGCCAAATCTCTACCAGCGGCTGGAAGCAGTCGGCGCCCACGGAGCCGTCTTTTGCCAGAGTCCCCAAAACGGCTCCGCTTCCCAAGAAAGGCTCATGGTATCTGTTGAAGTCATCGGGAAAGAACGACACGATGCGGCGCGCAAACCGCTGTTTGTTGCCGATCCACTTCAGGAGCTGTCCCTTGGGCGGCCTGGCCATTTCCTTTATCAGACCCGAATCCTGAAAAAGCAGTGTTTGCATGCTGGACTTTATGCTCCTGCGGTTCTCCCGGGGACAATCTCCGGGAGCAAGGACGTCAACCTGTGGACCATCGTTTTGACCATTATCCTATCTCGGGCCCGGACCGTCAATGAGCGCACGGCCGTATCGGCCACAGAAGGCCATATATTCCATTTTGGAATATGCGGCAAGCCCCAGGTACATTGACTGTCGTGAACAAGAGCATCTACAGTCCTGAGCAAGTGGAACTACTCAAGCTGCTGCGCGAGAAGAGGAAAGCGGCGGGCCTCAGCCAGTTCGAACTCGCGCGGCAACTCGGCCGGAGCCAGTCCTTCGTCAGCAAATATGAAGCCGGCGAGCTCCGTCTGGACTTGATCGAGTTGAACCTGATTTGTCGAGCGTTGGGCATACCCCTGTCCTCCTTCGTGCGTCAATTTGAGAAGCGAACCACATGAAACCTGATCCACGGTTCCGTAACCTGCCCAAGGATTTCTGGGCGAATGTACGTCTGATCAGCCAAGAGGTGGGCTACACGGTCAGGGGACTGCAGGAGATCAAGGTGCCATCCCTTGGCGAAATTCAAGAGGCGTTCGCAGAGATGTCGCTCGACGCGGGTCACTTGGTCGATCCCGCCGGTAGTCCGACACCCTATGGCAAGCTGCTTCTGGATTACTTCGTATACCGAGCCACCATGCTCCATCAGCATGTCGAGCCGATGCTGATGACGGCGGAGCAGGCGAAGAAGGTCTTCGAACGACTTCGGAAAAAGCTGCGTCCGAAAAGCAGGATCCCGCTGAACAGGCAAAGTGGGGAGAAGAAGGCTCCCGCCTTCTTTACGGGCATAATCAACATGTTGATCGAGGCGAATGCCAAGAACATGCGGTGCGACTACGATCCGCGCGTCCTCACGACGATCACTCGTGACGGCAAGCCCCTACGGACGCTGGCACGGCGAATCGATGGGGCGTTCCCGTGCGTCATCGATCCTGTCGCTGTGTGGGAGATCAAGGAGTATTACTACACGACGACATTCGGCAGCCGCGTCGCCGATGGAGTCTACGAGAGCCTTCTTGATGGGTTGGAGCTTGAGGAGCTCCGTATCAGCGAAGGCGTGGATGTCAAACACTACCTCATGATCGATGCACATTATACGTGGTGGTCCTGCGGACGCTCATACCTTTGCCGGATCTTCGATATGCTGCACATGGGATACGTCGATGAGGTGCTTTGCGGCCAGGAGGTACTGGAGCGTCTCCCACTGCTTGTGAAAGAGTGGATCTCTGAGTTCAAGGACAGACAGTCACGCGGCATGAAGCGTCCATGAATACGACGGCCGGCGAATCGGGAGTGATTGCGATGACGAAGCATTCCGCACCGATGGACGAGTTGACGAGCCTGCCGAATATTGGGCCGGTGGTGGCCGGGAAGCTCAAGGCCGCCGGGGTGACGATGCCGGCGCAGTTGAAGACGTTGGGCAGCGTCGAGACGCTGCTGCGCATCCGGGCGTTGGCCGCGCGGCGCGAGGAGGTTCCGTGCGCGAGCATGCTGAGCGGCCTGGAGGGGGCGATTCGCGGGGCGCGGTGGCACGCGATTCCCCGGCCCGAGCGCGTCGCCCTGTGGCGGCGCTACCTGGCCCGTTGCGCGGACGGGGTGCCGCAACGCCCATGAAGAGAAACGTGGAGATCAAGGCGAAGGTGGCGGACTTGGCCGCGGTGCGCCGGATTGTGGAAGGATTCGCCGACAGCGGCCCGATGGAGCTTGACCAGGAGGACACCTTCTTCAAGTGCCCGCGCGGACGGCTGAAGCTGCGGCGCTTTGCCGGCTGCGCGCAGGGGCAGTTGATCTACTACGAACGGCCCGAGGTCGCCGGCCCCAAGGAGAGCCGGTATGTCGTACACTCCACGGCGGACGCGGACGGTTTGCGGGACGTGCTGGCGGCGGCCCTCGAAAGCATCGGTGTGGTCCGCAAACAGCGGGCGGTCTATCTGGTCGGCCAGACGCGCGTGCATCTGGACCGGGTCGAGGGGCTCGGGGAGTTTGTCGAGTTGGAGGTGGTCTTGCAGCCCGAGCAAGGTGCATCCGAGGGTGAGACCATCGCCCGCGCGCTCATGGGCAGGCTGGGCATCTCCGCGAGCCAGCTTATTGACCGGGCGTACCTCGATCTTCTGCCGCTGCAATGATGCATTTGAGAACAACGAGCCGCTCAAAGGCTAAGGACTCGGCATGAGTAAGACGGGTGGCAGCGTCAAGTCCTCCGGACTTGGCGATGGCCAGACCCGCCGTTTGTAGTGTGCTCGTAAGAGCATAAGATAGCGTCTGACGACGCCACTACAAACCAGGCCTTCCGGCCTTGATGCTGCCACCCGGGAGTCTCTTCTTAGCCTTGAAGCGGATCGTTGTTTGAGATTGCCTCGCGTCGCTCCCAAAAAGCGGACGGTTCCGGTGCCCGACCGGCGTCTCGCAGGCATGTTCGATCCGATGTCCGAAACACGCTTGCGAGGCGCAAGCATGGCGCCCAAGACACGGGGCAGGGTCAGACAACCTTGTTGTCTTTCAGGACGGCCCAGACCGTGGCGACATTCGGCCCGTCGGCTTTGCTTCCCACATCGACTTGTGCGATCGCGTAGCCCGGCGTGCCGGCCCGGGCGTGCTTCCAGGCGTCGTACAGGCAGCCGAGATAGATCGAATCGTCCTGCGCCTTGGCGATCTGGGCGTGGAGGGGGTGTGCCGTGTCGGCCCGCAGCTCCTCCAGGGCACGCTTCTTGGCCGTCTCGACCTCGTCGGAGGTGGACTCGAGGCTGGCCCCGAACCGGGCGAGGTGCGCCTGGAGTCCCTTCATATAGACGGCCCGCAGATGCTCGCGAATCGCGGTCCGGCCGACCTCCGACACCTCGTCCCAGCGCAGATCGGACAAGAAGATCTTGCAGCGGAAGAACAGCTCGCTGACCGCCACGTCCGGCAGGGAGCGACGGATGACCTCGTCGGCCGAGACGCCGAAGGTCCCCGCCAGGCCGGCGAGGGCCTTGAGCCATTCCTCCTCCAGGTAGAACGCGACACGCTTGCTCTTTACCATAGTCCAATCCTTCAACAGGCATTTCGCCGCTTTATAGCCGGTCGGACCGTAGAAATCAACCGGCAAACCCGCAGGACAGGGCCGGAAAAACGGCCGCGCACGGCAAACGAAGAGGCAGAGAAAAGGGGACATTCTACTTTTCCTTTCCACGTACCGCCTTCAGGCGGGTGTTCGGAGTACCGCGTTTACGCGAGTCAAACAGGCCTGTCTCCACTTTCCCCTCCGCGTTTACCGAAGATGGAGCCGGCTGCGCCGGAAGACTGTCGGACCCGCCTAATGAGTTCTGACGAGCAAGTTCGGTAATGTGTAGGGTGGGGCTTGCCCCACCGTTTTCCTTGGGTCCGGCTTCCTGGTGGGGCAAGCCCCACCCTACAACCACACGTTGCCTGACGCGAGGCACATCGGTGAAACGACGGGTGCGGCGCGATTACCGGCTCTGTCCGGCAAAATTCATAAGGCGGAACTCCGAACTGCCCTCATCAAGCCGGTGGTGCACGTGCGATGGCCCTGTCGTGACGGTGCGCGCGACGGGTGGCAGCGGCAAGGCCGTAGGCTTTGCGCAGGCCTTGCCGATGGCGGACGGACGCAACCATCGGCAAGCTGCGAAGACTCCGCTTGCCGCTGCCACCCGTATTCGGGACTCTGCGTTCGCCCTGGCGGTGAGAATGCGCGCGATTGACTGTGGGCGGGCGAGCGCTTACCATGGAGGCTGCACCCGCTCGGGCGACCGGGCGGTCCGAGGACAAGGGCAGCATTCCGGAAAGGGTCCGCGATGACGAAGAGGTTCCTCTCTACCTGCAGTGTGGTTGTGCTGGGACTGTTGGCGGTCGTAATGGTCGCGCCGGCGCCGGCCGGTGAGCCGATCGACTGGCAGCGGGCCCAGGAGTTGCGCCGCCGGGAGCAGCGGGGGGATTCGCTCAACGAGCAGGACCGTGCATACCTCGAGCGGGCCAAGCAGCAGCGTCGCCAGGAGGCCCGGACGGCTCAGGCCCCGGCGGTCCAGGAGGTGACGGGATTGGTCCCGCTCACGGAGCTGAAGGACGGCCGGTACAAGGAGCAGACCGGCGGCCTCTACGGGCGCGGGCAGAATGTCCCGCCGGCGCCTCATCTCCAGGCCGCGCAGGAGCAGACTGCTCTGATCCGGCCGCGTGACGCCCAGGGGAATCCATCCGACACCGGCAAGATCGTCCTGATCTCGCTGGGCATGTCGAACACGACGCAGGAATTCTCGGCCTTCAAGAAGCTGGCCGACGCCGATCCGAACAAGTCGCCGCGGGTGGTCATCGTCGATTGCGCCCAGGGCGGCATGGCGGCCCGCCAGTGGGCCTACCCCGAAGTCGTCGTCAAGCAGAACCGGCCCTCGCCGTGGGACGTGATGGACCAGCGTCTCCAGGCCGCCGGCGTGACAGCGGCTCAAGTACAGGTCGTGTGGCTCAAGCAGGCCCAGATCGGACCGGCACAGTTGGGGGACTTCCCGGCCCACGCCCGGTCGCTGCGGGACGATGTCGCGGTGATCCTGCGCCAGCTCCGGGCCCGCTTCCCCAACCTCCGGGTGGCGTACCTGTCCAGTCGCATCTACGCGGGCTACGCCGCGACCGCTCTGAACCCGGAGCCCTATGCGTACGAGTCGGCGTTCTCCGTCCGCTGGCTGATCGAGGCGCAGCTTGCGAACGATCCGAGCCTGAACTGCGACCCGGCCCGGGGCGACATCAAGGTCCCACTGCTCCTCTGGGGCCCGTACCTGTGGGGCGATGGGACGCAGCCGCGCCGGAGTGACGGCCTGGTCTGGAACCGCGAAGACCTGGAGCGGGACGGCACGCATCCGAGTCCCTCGGGCCGGGGGAAGGTGGCCCAGATGCTGCTGACGTTCTTCAAAAGCGACCCGAACGCGCAGCGGTGGTTCGTCAACCCGCGGCCGTGAGGCCCGGCCCGGCTAAGTACGGCATTTCGCACGTCCTGAGACGACGGAGTAGAGATTGCTTCGTCGCCTCACTCTGGTCCCGTGCGCGCACGTTCGCCGGGTCCGGGCGAACGGGCTTGACCCGCGCCGCCCCCGCGGATAAACTGCTCCCGTTGCGCAGGAATGGACGAACCGTTGCGTTCTGTCGCCTTATTGTGTCGTTTGGAGGACCTGAGAACATGCAGGGAAACAAGAAAGTCATCGCGCAGTTGAACACCCGCCTGGCCGACGAATTGACGGCGATCAATCAGTACATGGTGCACGCCGAGATGTGCGAGAATTGGGGCTATGTGCGCCTCCACGAGGCGATCCAGAAGCGCGCCATCGACGAGATGAAGCACGCGGAGAAGCTTATCGCCCGCATCCTCTTCCTCGAAGGACAGCCGACCGTCAGCACGCTCAACAAGATCGACATCGGCGCCGACGTGCAGAAGATGCACAAGAACGACCGGACGGCCGAGGAAACCGCGATCAAGGATTATAACGCCGACATCGGTCTGGCGGCCGAGCTCGGCGACAACGGGACGCGCGAGCTGCTGGAGTCGATCCTACGCGACGAGGAAGCGCACATCGACTGGCTCGAGGTGCAACTCGACCAGATCCAGCAGATGGGCCTCCCGACGTACCTGGTCGAGCAGACCCACTGATCTGCCCATCGGGCTGCGCCTGCGCCTCGATATCCGGCGTCAGTGCTTCAGGACCGGGTTGATCCGGTGCAGTTGCCGTCGCGCGACGGCCTTTTCGATCCAGGAGACGAGGCCGCAGTGGTAGTTGTACTCGCTGGGATCCCGCAGCCGGTCCAGCCGCAACGGTCCGGCCACGCCGACGAGGTGGCCGAACGAGTCGCTCTCGATCGCGTAGATATCCCCGCTTACATGTTGCCAAAAGGTCTTCATAAGGCACCCCGGTAAAGTATAAGAAACAATGACCGGAGGAGTCTTGCCCAACATCCGCGGCAGCCGGGTGTCCGGTGCCATGTCTACGCCTCGTAGACATGCTCCATCGGTGGAAACAGCATGCTTACGAGGCGCAAACACGGTACCCGCATCCAGGAAGTTGTGATGACCGCTCTCGTTCGCCAAGACTCATCGGGGAGTTTCTCATGCTCTTATGATCACACGACGA
>Ga0194125_10008100_pt1 | contig 14921 bp, 12 predicted proteins | sample TA2KigC250mmetaG_FD_148626 | JGI IMG/M metagenome (GOLD analysis project Ga0194125, IMG submission 148626) | Freshwater microbial communities from Lake Tanganyika, Tanzania - TA2015034 Kigoma Deep Cast 250m | ecosystem: Environmental > Aquatic > Freshwater > Lake | place: Tanzania: Lake... | reverse complement strand
TATGGAGCAGTCCGGCCTTAGCCGCGTCCATTGAGAAGTCGGTGGACTCCCAGGGGGTCATCCGGATCAGCAACGTGAAGCCCCGGAAGGCTCCCTCTCCGGAGGCCGGGGCCAATTCCCCCGCTCCCCTGGAAACCCCGATGGCCAAGTCCTCCCCCCCGGCCATTGACGCGCCCAAACCTGCGCCTCCCAATCCTGCTCCCGATTCCACCGCCAGCCCCGATTCCGCTCCGCCAAAAGAAACCCTGGCCCCGGATAAGGCGCCTCCTTTACCCATAAAAAAGGCGGCTTTTTCTCTCCCGGAACTTGTCGTCGCGGTTAAGGATTCACCGAAGGAAGTGACTGCTTCCGGGGGAGGGATCCGGCGTTACCGGGATGCCCGGGGGGTTATTCATATTGAAAATGCGGCGCCGGAGCCCTCCGGGGTTCCCGAGCCCCTCCCCCCGCGGGCCTCACCGGCCCTGGAAGCCTCGGGACCCCATGAAGGCGGCTCCCCGGAACCTGGTCCCGCCCCTGGCCTCCTAACCATCAAAAAGGCGAATTGGGGGGACGCGGTGCGCCCCCCAGGAGTTCCAGGTCAACCTGCAAAGGAAGGGGCTATCCGTTGCTACCGGGACCGCCGGGGAGTGCTGCACATCACCAACCTTGCGGAACTTGAGGAGAACCGGCTCCGGCTGGCGGAGCAGCCTGCAGGTCCGGGGAAGTCCCGAGACGGGCCGGGGCTGATGCCGTGGCGGGGCCCACCGGCCTTGAGCGCGGCGGCGCCCCTGGTGATAACCAGGGCTTCGGTGGAGGAGAGAGCCCCACCGGCTGAAAAGCCTCCGCCTCCGGCGCCTGATCCCTGGGTTGATTCAAACGCTCCCGGCCAGATCAAGCGTTATCGGGATGCCAAAGGCGTATGGCACATCCATAGCGTGGAACCGGAACCGCCCCCTTTGCCTAAGATCCCCCGGGCCCGGCCATCGAGCCTATGGAGCCCGGCTTTGGCCGGCCCTTCACCCCCCAAGGCGGGAGTTGGGGCCGATCCTGGGGTCCCCGCCCCGGCCGGCGGCCAGGTGGTGGCTTACAAGGACGGAAAGGGGAGGCTGATTATCCATAATCCCTATCCCCAGACCCCGGCCGGCCGCGGCCCGCCGTTCCTGGCCGCGCCCTATCTCCAGGCCATCATCCTGGAAGCGGCCCTGACCTATCAACTGCCGGTCCCCTTAATTGAGGCGGTCATCAAGGTGGAGTCCAACGGAGTTCCCTGGGCCGTGTCCCCCAAGGGAGCCATGGGCCTGATGCAGCTCATGCCGGGCACCGCCGAGTTTTTGGGGGTGAAAGACCCCTTCTGCCCCCGGGAAAACGTCCTGGGAGGCTGCCGTTACTTAAGGCTGCTCCTCGACCTGTTCCAGGAGTCCGTGCCCCTGGCCGTGGCCGCCTATAACGCCGGCTACCAGCGGGTGATCAACTGCGGCTACCGGATCCCGGAAATCAGGGAGACCCAGGACTTCGTCACCCAGGTCCTGGAGCGGTGGCAGTTGGCGGTGGCGGAGGCCCCGCGGCCGACACTGTAGAATTAGTTTGCAATTGCGCAAGCCACCCAAAACACCCGCAGGGGCGCCAAGATAATTCAGGGGGCCTTGGATTAGCCAAGGCCCCCTGACCTTTTCTGTGGTTAATCTTCGCGCCCTCGGTGGTCAAATTCTTTAAGAGCCTGCGTGTTCTTTCTTGTACAGCGGCGACATGTGGCGCAGGTTTTGGACCACTCCCGGCATCAGTTCCAGGACCCGGTCGATGTCCGCCTCGGTGTTGTCCTTCCCCAGGGTGAAGACCAGGGTCCCCTGGGCGGTGGCGAAATCCAGGCCGGTGCCGATGAGCACGTGGGAGGCCCGCAGCGACCCGGAGGCGCAGGCCGACCGGGTGGCCACGACGATGCCTTCATCGTCCAGCATGAGCATCAGGCTTTCCCCCTCCACGTATTCCACGGACACGGAGAGCAGATGAGGCAGGCACTGGGTGGGATGGCCGTTGACGCGGATTTCCGGGACGCGCGCCAACAGACCCTGGGCCAGGCGTTCCTTCAGAGCCCTCAGCCGGGGCAGGCGCTCCGGCATCTCCAGGGCGGCCATTTCCGCGGCCATGCCCATGCCCACGATGCCGATGAGGTTTTCGGAGCCGGCCCGGCGCTTGCCCTCCTGGACCCCGCCGTCCAGCAAGGGCCACACCGGGGTCCCTTTGCGGATATAGAGCGCTCCCACTCCCGGCGGCCCGTAAAACTGGTTGGCCGCCAGGCTCAGGAGATTCACCCCCAGTTCCTGGACGTCCACGGGGATGACCCCCACCGCGGCCACCGCGTCGCTGTGCATGATGACCTTGCGCCTCTGGGCGATCCGGGCGATGTCAGCCACGGCCTCCAGGGTGCCGATTTCGTTATTGGCCAGTTGGACGGAGATGAGGATGGTATCCGGGGTGATGGCCTTTTCCACCGCCGCGGGGTCCACCAGTCCGTAGTGGTCCACGTCCAGGGAGGTGACCTTGTAGTCCAGGAGTCTCAGGGTGCGCAGGGAGTTCAACACCGACTTGTGTTCGATGTTGGAGGTGATGATGTGGCGGCCCTTTTCCCTTAAACCGATGGCCACCCCTTTGATGGCGTGGTTGTTGCCTTCGGTTCCCCCGGAGTTAAAAACGATCTCCGGTGGCTGGGCGTTGATGAGCTTGGCTACTTGCCCCCGGGCTTTTTCCAGGGCCTGGGACGCCGGTTGCCCTATCTGGTGGTCGCTGGAGGGGTTGCCGAAAACGGTTTCCATGTGGTGGATCATCGCCTCTTTGACCTTGGGGTGAAGAGGCGTGCCGGCCAGATGGTCCAGAAAGACTAATCCCATGGCGAAGTCCTTATATCCGTGAAGGCTTAATGGTCGTGATCGTGGGACATTTCCTTGCCACAGAAGATGCAGAAGGGCGATTCTTCCTCCACCTGCTTCTCGCAGTAGGGACAGTAGCAGGCCAGGGCCCCCCGGCTGGCAATGTGTTCTTCCTTTCCGGTATCCAGGATTCTTACTTTTCCCGCCTTGCGGTCGTAGTAATCTTTAATGGCGGAGTGGAGGGCGTCGGCCCCCAGGTTGGAGCAGTGCAGCTTGTTGGGCGGCAGGCCCCCTAAAGCCACGGCCACGTCCTTGTTGCTGATTTTCATGGCTTCGTCCAGCGTCTTGCCCTTGGCCATCTCCGTGATCATGCTGGAGACGGCAATGGCCGCGCCGCAGCCGAAAGTCTTGAATTTGACGTCGGTTAGACGGTCGCCTTCGACCTTAATAAAAACATTCATCATATCCCCGCACACCGGGTTTCCCACCTCGCCGATGCCGTCGGCGTCGGCAATCTCTCCCACGTTGCGGGGATTCTTGAAATGGTCCAGGACGATATTGGAATAAACTTGAGCCATGCTTCCATCCTCATTTCTGCAAAATTTGAGTATAATTATAATTCGATGCACCGGCGGGGTCAAGAAAGACAGTGATAAGTAATCAATAATCAGTGTTCAGCGGATAGTTATTGATAACTATAGTTCATTTCCTAAAGGATAATGATAGATGATCGTCAACAGCGAATGGGCCACGGCAACTATGGCCCGTTTCTTGCCACGACGGCCGGCCAGGCGGCGGTACTGGGCCTGGAAGTAAGAGTTTTTCTTGCGGCTGGCGGCCCAGGCCGATTGAGACAGGGCCGAACGCAGCCAACGATTGCCTTTGGTGGTCTTGCCGCTCTTGCGTTTGCCGGCGCTTTCGTGGTTGCCGGGGCAGACACCCGCCCACGACGACAGGTGCTGCGCCGAAGGAAAGGTGTCCATGTCGGCGCCAATCTCCGCCACCACGTTTTGGGCGGACCGCTGATCAAATCCCGGCAGGGTCGCCACCTGGGCTATGGCCGGGGCGAAAGGGCGGCTCACCTCCTCGATGCGGCGGCTGAACTCCTCGATGCGACCCTCCAGGTATTCCAGGTGGTGCAGGAGTTCACCCAGCATAAACCGGTGGTGTTCCGTCACCTTCCCTTCCAGGGCCGGACGCAATTGGGGAATCTTGGACCGCAGTTGCCGCCGCGCCAGGTCCGCCATCTTCTCGGCGTCGGTCTCGCCCCGGATCAAGGCCCGGAGCATGTCCCGGCCGGAAGCCCCCAAGATATCGCTGGCCACCGAAGCCAGTTTGATGTTGGCGTCTTCCAGAATCTTCTGGATACGGTTGGCCGCCCGGTGCTTCTCGGCCACCAACTGGGAGCGGTGCCGGGTCAGGTCCCTGAACTCCCGCTGGGGGCGCTCCGGGATAAAGCTGCCTTGAAGCAGCCCGGCTTGCAGCAGTTGGGCCAGCCACTGGCAGTCTTTGACGTCGGTTTTGCGACCCGGAACGTGTTTAATCTGCCGGGCGTTGACCAGGACCAGCCTGAACCTGCCCTCCAGGATGTTGTAGACCGGTTTCCAGTAGGAGCCGGTGGATTCCAGGGCCACATGAGTGACGCCCGCCGCCGCCAACCAATCGGCCATTTCCAGGAGGGCCCGGGTCATGGTATCGAAGGTCCTGGTTTCCTGGTGGATGCTGCCGTTTTCCTCCAGGAGACGGATGCAGGCCGTGATGATGCGTTTATGCACGTCCAGGCCGCAACAACGTTGGTAGATCAGTTCCATGTCAAAACACTCGCTAAAGGAACTCAACGACGGCGGACATCGCAAACAAAACAGTCTGTTATGCGCGCTCCTCCTTCCCTGGAGGGCAACACTTTGGGGTGCGGGGCGACGTCCAGGTCAAGCTGTCCTGCGAGCTCTCGGCATCACAGAGTAACGACCTTCGTCCATCGTTGGTCATTACAAATTAGCAGAAAAACCTCCTCTTTTCATGCTTTGCGGGTGGGCCGCAGGACCATGAGGAGCTGTCTTGAAAAGTTCCGTAAACTGGGTGGCGCAGGCTGAAGCCTGCGGCTACAAAACTTTTCATGATTTACGGGTGGGCCAACGGCCCATGAGCACCTGCTACCCATTGAAAGGGGAATCGGGGGTTGCCGTCAAACCTGGGGGAAGTCCCGAGGTTTTAAAACCGGGTTCAGGATTTACAAGGTCAGGATCAGGGGCAAAATCATGGGCCGGCGCTCCAGGGCCTTGAAGAACAGCTTGCGCAGAGCCTTGCCCACCTGGGCCTGAATCTCCAGCCAGTCTTCCGTGGGATCGCTTAAAGCCCGCTCCACGATATCCCGGAAGATATGCCGGGCCTGCTCCAAGAGGGGGGCCTGCTCTTCTTCCAAGGTGAAACCCCGGGTCAGGATGTCGGGGTCGCTGGCGATCTTCCGGGCCTGGGGGTCCACCGCGGCCAGGGCGATGACCAGGCCGTCCGCGGCCAGGTGGCGTCGGTCCCGGAGCACGATGCGGGAGACGTCCCCCACCCCCTTGCCGTCCACGAAGACCCGGCCCACTTCCACCTGGCCATGGATGCGGGCGCCCTGGGCGTCGAAGCGGAACTGCCGGCCGTTTTGGGCCAGGAGCAGGCAGTCTTCGGGGATGCCCACTTCCCGGGCCAGCCGGGCGTGGCGGATGAGGTGGCGCATCTCTCCGTGTATGGGGATGAAGTACCGGGGCCGGGTGAGCGTCAAGAGCAGCTTCAGCTCTTCCTGGGAGGCGTGGCCGGAGACGTGGATGTCCGCCACTTCCTGGTACACCACTTCCGCCCCCAGGCGGTAGAGATTGTTGATGACGGTGGTGATGGCCCGCTCATTGCCGGGGATGAAGCGGGAGGACAGGATCACCAGGTCGTCTCGGCGGATATGGATCTGCTTGTGGGACTTCAGGGCGATGCGGGCCAGGGCGCTCAGCGGTTCCCCCTGGCTGCCGGTGGTGACGATAAGGGTCTCTTCGGAAGGGATGCGCTCCAGGTCTCCCACGGTGATTTCCATATCCGGCGGCGCCGCGAGATAACCCAATTCTTTGGCCAGGCGGGTGTTGATGATCATGGACTTGCCGTTGAACAGGACTTTCCGGCCATGGCGGGCGGCGATGTCCACAATTTGCTGGAGCCGGGAGATGTGGGAGGCAAAAACCGCCACGATAACCCGGCCCCGGGCTTCCCGCACCAGGTTTTCCAGGGTGACCCCTATTTGGCGCTCGCTCATGGTGTAGCCGGGCCGTTCCGCATTGGTGGAGTCGGACAGCAAGGCCAGCACCCCGGACTCGCCGTAGCGGGCGAAGCGGTTGAGGTCCATGGCGCTCCCGGTGACCGGGGTCTGATCGATTTTAAAATCCCCGGAGTGGACGAAGACTCCTTGGGGAGTCTGTAAGGCGAACCCCACTCCATCGACAATGGAATGGCAGACGCTGATGAATTCGAAGGAAAAAGGGCCCAGGGCCAGGCGCTCCCCCGGGCGGATCTCCCTTAAGTCAGCCCCTTCCAACAAGCCGTGCTCCCGGAGTTTTTCCCGCAGCAGGGCCAGGGTGAAGGGGGTGCCGTAAACGGGGACCGGGAATTCCTTGAGGAAAAAAGGGGCCGCGCCGATGTGGTCTTCGTGGCCGTGGGTGAGAAGGAGGGCCGCCAATTTGTCCCGGCGCTCCCGGAGGTAGGAAAAATCAGGGATGACGATGTCGATCCCCAGCATGTGGTCTTCAGGGAACATGAGGCCCGCGTCCACCACCACCAGAGTGTCCGGGGTCTCAAAGGTCATAAGATTGAGCCCGATCTCTCCCAGGCCTCCCAGAAAAGTAAGATCTATCCAGTTATCCATTAGTTTCAGTAGGGTGAGCCCGGCGCCCCATTAATAATTGGAAGCTCCCGGACCATGGGGAAAGTATGGGGCATAATGGGCTTCCAGCGCGGTCCGCACCGCAATCATGAGTTCGTCTTTATTAAGAAAATCTTTGGGGTGGATGGGAGGAGAAATGACCACCCGCACCGGTCCGGGCCGGATCTTGAAGGACCCCCGGGGCTGGATGAATCGGGTGCCGCTGACACTCACCGGCACAATGGGCTGTCCCGCCTTCTGAGCCATGATGAACACCCCTTTTTTAAAGGGCAGGAGTTCCGGGGTGGTGGCCCGGGTGCCTTCCGGGAAGATAATGGTGGAAAAGCCCCCCTTGATCTTTTCCGCCGCCTGGTTGAGGCTGCGGATGGCTTTTTGCAGGTCGCTCCGGTCCACGGGGATGGACCCCATGCGGCGGATGGACTGGCCGAAGATGGGAATTTTAAACAAGGACTCTTTAGCCACCCACACAATTTTGCCCGGCATCAGGGAGATGAGCGCATAGATATCGAAGTTGCTCCGGTGGTTGGCGGCAAAAACGTAAGCCTGGCCCGGCTGGAGGTGCTCCAGGCCTTCCACCTGCAACGGGATTCGGCCGACCCACAGGAGCAGCCACCCCCAGGTTCGGGCTATCCAATTGGTGCTCTTGCCGCTGTGGTCCACAAAGGTGCTCAGTATAGTCAGGCTGGCCATGATAATGGTGATAGGCACGAGCCAGAAGTGAAACCATAATCCCCAGGCCAGGGACAGAGGCCGCGGTTGTCGAGACATAATTAATAATTACCTGTAAAACCGGCAAGCGTCAACTGCTAGGGAGGAGTCCATGGAGGACGCATCCTCCATTATGAAAACATCAAAAGCCGGGCAGCATGAAAACATCAAAAGCCGGGCAGGTGGCCCTGTCCCGGCTTTACGGTTCTCGGAAGCCGACTCGTCAGATTATTATTTTGGCTTCTCAGGCTTCTCTGCCTTTTCTTTTCAGCTTCGGGCTTTTCGGGCTTTTCGGGCTTTTGGATCTCAGGTCTTTCCGGTTTCTCTTTTTCCGGTTTTTCCTTGGCCGCGAAGCCCGTGGCCACCAGTAAGCCGTCCCCACATCCTGGCAGCCCTTTGCCCCCTCACCCTTTTCCCTTTCCTATTTTCGCCAATATTTCCCATGAAATTTGTAGAATAGTTTTTTGGCTATATCAAGTTATTTTGTCTATTAAGCCTCTTGCGAAAGTCATGGTCAAAAGCAGAATCAACGATATTAGAATCAACGATATTGGGGCGGTCCCCCCCCTCGAGGGGGGAGGGTTAGGGTGGGGGTGGCAAAAATAATTTGTATTATCCCGTAGTTATAAACGGCTTCACCCCCCTCCCCCCGTGGGGATGGGGAATAGAAGCCGGAACCGCTTTTGCCAAATTTTTGCAAGAGCCTCTATTAATAAACGAAATACCTAGTCTTGCAATGGGAAGAAATCCCGGTCCCTGGAAATATTGCCCAAAGCGAATTAATGGATGAAAGCTGGACGTCCCTTCCTGACTTTTAACCGGGTTCTGTTATAATCCTTGCAAGCATAACTGATACGGCAGCGCTATCTCATGTCTATCCCCAAGATCCATTCCGCCGAATTTTGCCTGAGCGTCCTCCAGGCCGGCCAACTGCCCCGGGACGGCCTGCCGGAGGTGGCCTTTCTGGGCCGGTCCAACGTGGGGAAGTCCTCCCTAATCAATGCGTTGCTGGGCCGGCGCAAGCTGGTGCGCACCAGCGCCACTCCGGGCTGCACCCGGTGTTTGAATTTTTTCCTGATCAACGGCCTCTGGTATTTCGTGGACCTGCCGGGTTATGGCTACGCCAAGGCGCCGGCGGAAGTCAAGGCCGCTTGGGGGCGCCTCCTGCAGCAATACCTGGAGGAACGGGAGAGTCTGGTGGGGGTGGTGTTTATCCAGGACGGCCGGCGCCAGCCCGGACCCGAGGAGCGTTTCCTCTGGGAAAAATTGAAGGAAAAAGGGCGAACGGCCATACCGGTCCTGACCAAGGCGGATAAGTTAAAGAAAGGGGAACGGAGCCGCCGCCTTAAGGAAATTGCCGCGGCCCTGACGCCTCATGGCCCGGCGATGGAAGATTTCCTGTGGTGCTCCGCGGCTACTCATGAAGGCCGGGCCAAACTCTGGGCCCGCCTGCTGCAATGCCTGGGGGGCTCAAACCAATCCCCCCCAGTCCCCCGTGATCAGCAATCCTTCGCTGTTGCCACCAGGGATTGAGTAGTAGAAAGGGAGGCCGGAGAGTTAGCCAAAAATTAGAAAACACCCTACATGGCGCATAAAAAGGGGCCAAGCCGGACGGCTTGGCCCCGTGCATATTGCCGGCCTTGCGGCCCTTATCTCTTATACCATTTTCTCTTTCAAGTGCAACAAACTTAATCTGTAACTTATTGATAATCCGTAATTATCTTTACCGAAAACCGAAGACCGAAAACCATATTAGTAGGGCCGGGTGAAGGCCCAAACATTATTGGTAACATAGTAACAATATGGCGGGGGAGCGGTCCCGGTAATTCCCCCCAGGACAAAAATTTTATTTCGCCATTGGCCCACTCCCGGAGTATAACTGCCAATCCAGGTATTGACATAAGGACCGACATAACGCGCGATGGATGGCATCCAATAACCCGCCGCGGGTTTAAACCACTCCCCGTCATCATAGGCGTCATATCTTGTGGTATTGGGCAAGGGGGCCGCTACGGTTCCATGGAGACAGAATATCTTGGTCAAGTAATTGACCGCCCCGGCGCCGGCCCGGGCCCTGACCAGGTGGGGTTTGGTCAGCCATAGATCGGTGGCCGGGTTATATTCCTGCACGGTCACTTGTTGGTTCCCAAAAGCATTTTTCGAGAAACCGCCCATCACCCAGATTTTGTTCAGGCTGTTGGGAGTAACGGCTGCATAGGCGGCGGCCTGCAACATCGAAGCCTTGGTCTCCCAAGTGCCGATGGCGGGATCAAATACATAAGTGGTATTCAGGGCTGGGGCCACAAGTGAAGTCTTATCCAGCCCGCCAAAAACATAGAGCTTGCCGTTCAAGCTGGCCACCGCGGCTTGCATTATCGGTTTGGGCAACGGGGGTCCCACGGACCAGGTCATGGTGGTGGTATCCAGAATCTGGAGTTTATCCACGATGCCGTTATAGCTCAAACCGCCCACCACGTAGACCAGGTTGCCTATGGCCGCGGCCCCGGCGTTGCTCACCGGCACGGGCATCATCCACCTGGAATCGATAATGGTGCGATGGTTAAAAAAGGAATACTTTTCCACGTGTCCGGTCAGACCATAGATACAGTCGCCGCCGATCACGTAGAAATTCGACCCGACTTGGGCGCCGGCCGCGAAGCCCCGGGGCAGGATCAGGTGACCCACCACGGTTTCCATACTTGTATTGGCAAAAGAGGCGCCCCGGGAGAGGCCATTGGTATTGCTTACAATTAACCGGGCAACTCCCTGGGGAATCACCGTGGCCGGCGGAATCGTGACCTTAATCCGGTCAAAATCGGCTCCTTGGGTCCAACTCACGAGGTTGGCCGCGGGGAAAGCCTTTCCCTGAAATTTCACGGAGCCGGTAGCCTGGGGGCCAAAGTTAATGCCGGTAATGGTAATGGTATCGCCAACCTGCGCCTGGCTGGGAGTAACTGAGAAAATGGCCGGGGCGCCCACCAGGCCGGGATTGAGGGACTTGTTCAGGTTGAGCCGGCCTTCGGTGAGGCAAATGGCCCGAAAATCCTTGGCCAGGCCGTTGTCCACGCCATTCAGGAGCATGCCCTTGACTTGCTTCCAGTCGAGGGTGGGATATTGGCTCCACACCAGCGCCGCAGCTCCGGCCACGTAGGCCGCGGCCATGGAAGTGCCGGTGAAAAGCCGGTAGGCGTTCTCATGATCGGCGGCGGTTCCTTTCATATAGGTGGAGAGAATGTTTTTGCCCGGGGCGAACAAGTCAACCGCGGCAATCCCGTAATTGCTGCCCTTATTGAAGTAGTCCACATAGCCGAGCCTGCGGTCGGTGTTGTCCGAAGCGCCTACGCTGATGATGTTGGGCAAGTCATAGGAGCCAGGATAAAAAGGAAAAATATCATTATCGCTGTCGTCGTTACCCCCGGCGCACACCACCAGCACTCCCGCGTCTTGGGCAATCCGGATGGCGTCATAAAAGCCGTTGGAATAAGTCGACGGGGTCTGTTTCGCGGCCAGGACCATCACCAGGCGGTCGATGGGATAATCAGGATCGGCCTTTTTGACCAGGGCGTAATTGATGCAGGTGATGGCGCCTTCCACGGTTCCGGACCCGTATTGGTTTAAGGCCTTGAGGGCCATGATTTTGGCGCTCCAGTTAACGCCGGAGATCCCTACATTGTTATTGCCGCCCCCTCCGATCACCCCGGCCAACCCGGTGCCGTGACCGTTATTATCCATGGGCTCGACATTGCTGGGGGTAACCGAAACATTTACCCCATAGATGTCATCCAGCCAGTTATTGGAATCGTCATCGACTCCGGGGGTTCCGGCGGCCTCTTTGGGATTGGTCCACATATTAGTTTGTAATTCAGGGTGGTTGTAATCCACCCCGGTATCGATCACCGCCACCACGGTTTTGGAACCATCCGTGCCGTAAGCCCCCCAAGCCTCCGGGGCATCGATGTCGGCGTCCACCTTCGTATTATTCAGCGCCCACTGTTGAGCAAACTTGGGATCATTGGGAAGAGTGGCTTGGGCCTCAATCAGATAATTAGGCTCGGCATATTCCACTGCGCCGCTGCGGTGCAAAGCCTCAATGGTCTGGCCCACCGAAGTCGCCTTGGGGAGTTTTACTTTAAGCAGCCCCAGGTGCGGGTGGGCGCGGACTACCTTCCCCTGCACCTGTTGCAAGGCCATCCGGGCTTTGGCGGGCAGGGCCGCGGCATAGTCCGCGGCCTGGGCGCCGGTGAGAGCGCGGAAGTGCTCCTTGCCGGGCAGATCTGTGACCGGAGCGGGGGAGTTTTTAAACTTTACCAAAAGCTCATCCGGGGCAAATTTGTGCCCTTTCGTTTCCGCCAGTTTATGAGTAACCAGATCATCAACCTGGGCCAGGGCCAAGTTATGAGAGCCCAGTAATGCCAGAGACAGAACGGACAAGCAAAAAGCTAATAAACATTTTCTCCCCATGGGTTCCTCCTTGTTGGCCTTAACCCTGCAAGTGGTCTTATTGTTTGTTAAAGAAAAGCAAGATTCAATTAGGGGACTCCGGCTTTTGGGCTTCGGAATTCCCGAAAATGAAACGGGGAACCCCTGAAAACTTAAGGGAGGAATGTCTTATGGGAGCTGGAAATCTTAGAAGTTGAAGAGCTGCGGGGAAACCCGATTTCGCGGGGGCCGGTTGAGAAAAATGAGACTCTCAACCTCTTTTGGCACCAGGCCTGCTTCAGCTTCTGCTGAAAAAAATGAAATCCTTTTTAATTTAATAATAATTTTTTGTAACTTTCTTCTATTAGGAAACGACATTAAGGATAAGATCCCCTGGCGCCAGCGGATAATCGTTCCACCGCTGAATATTTTGGGAAGGTTCTTATTAATGACAATGGCCCAAATTAAGAGGTTATCATGAAAATTAAGGTTATGGTTGTCGATGATCACCAGATCACCAGAGAAGGAATTCACAGCTTGCTGGAACGAGAAAATGACATGGAATTTATAGCGGCGGCTGAGGATGGGCGGTCGGCGGTGAGGCTGGCAAAGGAATTAAAACCGGACGTAATTATCATGGATATATGCATGCCCGAGATGAACGGTATTGTCGCCACGAGCCTTATCCGTTCCGAGTTCCCCAACATTAAGGTGATTGCCCTTTCGGATCTCTCCGATAAGCGACATGTCCTGAAAATGCTTAAGGCAGGAGCGTCGGGCTACCTGCTTAAATTTTGTTCGTTTAAAGAGTTGGCCCAGGCAATCCGCACGGTGTTGACCAATAAAGCTTACCTCTGCCAGGAAGTGACTGATATCATGGTGGCAGACTATAGCGGTCCTTCCCTAATTTCGGATTCAACTGTTTCTCCTCACTTATCTCATCGGGAATCGGAGGTGCTGCAACTAATCGCCGAAGGGAAAACTACGGCTCAAATTGCCGATAGCTTGTACCTGAGCGTAAAAACTATCGAAACCTATCGGGGAAATATCATGCAGAAATTAAATATTAAGAATATAGCCGGGCTTACCAAATTTGCCGTTAGGGAGGGGTTGACACCTGCCTGAAACAATGCAATATATAGGAATAATCCGGAATCCGGCTCTTGCTTGGAGAGGAGAGTGCTTGGCACTGTTACGCCCCTTTATAATAAAGTCGGGGCATAATCTTTCTTTCCCACTCGTCAAAATGAACGTCGGCGATCAAGTTTCTGATGATGCCTCGGTCATTGGTGATATCCTCTCGGGAAACATTAATTCCTTTGAAATCCTGATAGATAGATACCAAGACCATGTGGCGCGAATTGTCGGGAACCATGTCCCCAGAGACAGCTGGGCGGAAGTTGCCCACGACACCTTTATCCAGGCTTATCAATCGTTAAAGAGTTTTAAAGGAACCAGTCCGTTTAAACACTGGCTTTCTAAAATAGCTGTAAGATGTTGTCATGATTTTTGGCGGGATTATTATAAACGAAACAAACAGCTGGCTTGTCCACTCCCTGACGATTGTTCCGGCTTGGTCTCCCATCTTTTGTTAGACCAATCTTTGGAACAGGAAAAAGATAGGATAGAGGCCAGGGATTTGCTCCAATGGGCCTTGGGCCAACTGTCCGCGGCAGAAAGGACGGTTCTGACCATGACCTACCTGAATGAATATTCGTTGGCCGAGTCGGCGAAACTCTTGGGTTGGAGTATTGCCCGGGTAAAGATTCAGGCATACCGGGCCCGGAGGAAGCTTCGGAAGATTCTTTCCACAATTCTACCCCCAGACAAGGGCACGGCATGAAAATATCCAAAAAACAGGTCGATAAGATAGAAGAAGCCCTGATTTCAGCTTACCGAAGACGGGAGGATGTCCAGTTTCCGTCGGAATGGCGGCAAGAATTGATGCGGGAGATACGCGTCCAGGCTCGCCCAGTTCCTGCCTCAATGGCGCCCAGAAGAATCCTTGCTTGGGCCGCAGCCGCGATGGCCGTAATTTTGGGATGGCTGGTCCTGACAAATATAGATCGGCATGACCCCTGGATTAATATTAACCCTGTAATAATATTCATGGATTCTCGCGCTGATGTCTGGCTGGAAGCCGGAGATACAGATAGTGGACTGAGGCACCTTAAGGTAACCCTTATCCAGGAAGGACAGGAAATAGAGGTGTTGTCCCATGAAGTTAAGCAGCCGGGGAGATTTTTGGGAATAATAGGTTCCACCAAAAAAAAGGTGGAGATTACCGTGGTGCTGGACGCCGAGACCCTGCAACTGAAAACCGGCCCCGCCAAGATTTTGATCGCGGCTCGGGACTTGGCTTGGAGAAACAATTTTCAAGGACGGCTTACCACCCTCGAAAAAGATATTTTTGTCGATCTCAATCCTTCCTTCTGAAGTGACCAGAAAACCGGCCTGACCGCTTCTTTAAAAAAAACCGACCAGGACTTTAATTATCTTTGCCAGACTGTCCAATGGCAAAACACGCCGGGTCTGCGCAACTTTCAAAAGTTGAGTTATCATTTCAATAAGTTAATTAAGGATAATGTCTTCCAGGCGTCGCTTGGGCACGTGGTGGACTCCCTGGGCGTCCCGCCAGTACTTGATGTCGCCTCCCGGGCCGACTTCTTCAATTACCACCTCTTCCCGGGGCCGGCCCAGGGCCAGGACTAGTAGGATGTCGTATTTTCCCGGGATGGCAAGCAGTTCCCGCAGACGGTCCCGCTGGATGGAGCCGATCATGCAGCCCCCCAGGCCCTTTTCCCGGGCGCCCAGGAGGATGCTCTGGGCCGCGATGCCGTGGTCCACGCCGAAATCCTGGGCAATTCCCTGGTCCCCCAGGATAACGATATAAGCCGCGGGCCTCTCCCCCAACTCCCATAAGCGCTAACTTAAGGATCATTTGAAAATTGACAGGGTTTCCAAAATATCTAATTGTAACAATCTCTTGCGTGGCGGTTCCCTTAAATCCATCGAGATTTGACGCCAATTTTTCCAACAATGGT
>Ga0194125_10008096_pt1 | contig 14927 bp, 12 predicted proteins | sample TA2KigC250mmetaG_FD_148626 | JGI IMG/M metagenome (GOLD analysis project Ga0194125, IMG submission 148626) | Freshwater microbial communities from Lake Tanganyika, Tanzania - TA2015034 Kigoma Deep Cast 250m | ecosystem: Environmental > Aquatic > Freshwater > Lake | place: Tanzania: Lake... | reverse complement strand
CAGCAAGTAAATTTTTCTCTGTTTGTGTTCCTTTTAAATCTTTCATAATTTTTTTCTCGAAAATTGTTATATAAAAATTTTAATGCTATGTAAAATTAAATCATAAATTTTCAGAAATGAACATAACTGAAAGTCAAGTTTGAAAAGTATTACTAAATCAATCCGTATTTATTTTTTAATTAATTTCTTCAAAACTGTATCTTTATCCAGTTTCTTTGTACAGAAGAACCAGTCATAGCATTTTATATCTTCTTTTCCTTCCATTCTATCCTTTGCAACTCCGCAGGAACCAGCAGGGGGAACAATTACATCATCCCCGGGTCTCCAGTCGGCAGGTGTTGCAACAGAAAATTCGTCCGCTGTCTGTAAGGCAATCAACACCCGGTATAATTCATCGAAGTTTCGTCCGAGACTCAACGGATAATAGATAATAGTTCGGATAATTCCTTTAGGGTCAACAAAAAATACTGCTCTTACAGCTTTGGTTGAGCTTTCTCCGGGTTGAATCATGCCATATCTTTTTGATACTTCCATCGTAATGTCTTCAATCAAAGGAAACTTAACCTCAACATCCTTCATTCCTCTATATTCGATTTTCTCTTTAATAGTTCTCAGCCATGCAATATGGCTGTAAAGCCCGTCAACGGATAATCCTACCAATTTACAATTTGCTTTTGCAAACTGCTCTTCCATTACCGCAAACGTCATAAATTCCGAGGTGCAAACGGGTGTAAAATCCGCCGGATGACTGAATAATATTACCCAGCTGCCTTCGTAGTCAGAGGGAAAATTGATTTCACCCTGAGTTGTTACTGCTTTAAACTCAGGTGCTTTGTCGCCGATTTTCGGCATTGCTATTACTTGATTTTCGTTCATAGTTTATTTTTAATAATTTAACAAAAAATATTTTTAAGCCTTAAATTTAAAATTTAATCCTTTAGCAATTTCTGCTGCCAGTTCTTTATCTGCTTTATAAAAATGGCTTAGTTGTCTTGAAACAATTTCATCTTTCTTAGGACCGGAAATACCGCTCATTGAACAAATAAAATTACTAATTGTGTTTTTGCGGTCCTGCTCTGTCATTACCTTGCGGAATAAATTTCCTGCCTGGGTGTAATGGTCGTCGTCATTTTGGTTTCTATCATATACATCTGCTATATCGCTGTCTAATTTCAAGGGCGGTTCTTTGTAGTTTTTATCGGCTTCTATGTTATCAAAGCTATTCGGAAAATAATTAGGACTGTCTCCACCGTTTCCGTTAACTGTCATAAAACCGTCTCTCTGATGATGATTAACCTGACTTATCGGTCTGTTCACCGGAATCTGTTCGTAATTTACACCAAGTCTGTAACGGTGGGCGTCGGGATATGCAAGTATTCTACCCTGAAGCATTTTATCGGGTGATAGTCCTATTCCGTCAATAGTATGAGAGGGAGCAAAAGCTGATTGTTCTACGTCTGAAAAATAATTTGCGGGAATTTCATTTAACTCCATTTCTCCCGCTTCAATAAGTGGATATTCAGATTGGGACCATATTTTAGTTAAATCAAAAGGATTCCATCTGAATTTCTTTGCCTGTTCGTCTGTCATAACCTGAATTTTTAAAGTCCACTTTGGAAAATCAGCTTTGGAAATAGCTTTGACAAGATCGCGTTGTGAATAGTCGGGGTCTTTTCCTTTCATTGCTTCGGCTTCAGAATCAGTAAAGTTTTTAATTCCTTGCCGGGTTTTAAAGTGAAATTTTACCCAGACCCTTTCGTTCTTACCGTTAATCATTGAGAAAGTATGACTGCCGTATCCGTTCATATGTCTGTATCCGTCAGGTGTACCCCGGTCACTGAAAAGAATCATAACCTGATGAAGACTTTCTGGATTCAAACTCCAGAAATCCCACATCATTGTTGGGCTTTTCAGGTTTGTTTTCGGGTCACGTTTTTGTGTGTGAATAAAATCCGGAAATTTCTTCGGGTCTTTAATAAAAAATACGGGAGTGTTATTTCCTACTAAATCCCAGTTTCCTTCTTCCGTATAAAATTTCACTGCAAAGCCCCGCGGGTCTCTTTCGGTATCTGCGCTGCCTTTTTCACCCCCGACGGTTGAAAATCTTACAAACACACGGCATTCATTTCCGATCTTGCTAAATAATTTTGCCTTCGTGTATTTGGTAATATCTCCTGTTACTGTAAATTTTCCGAATGCACCGGTTCCTTTTGCGTGTACTACTCTTTCAGGTATGCGTTCGCGGTTAAAATGGGCAAGTTTTTCGTGAAGATAATAATCCTGTAAAAGGATTGGACCTCTGGGTCCGACAGTCATACTGTCTTCATTTGCATAGTACGGAATGCCGGAGGCGGTTGTTAATTTTTTCTTTTTTTCTGCCATAATATTACTCCTTTTTTATTTTTTAAATTTACCTCTAATTTCAAGTTTTATTTCTTCAATTTTGAAATCACGGATTTTTTTACTTTTAAAATAATTGTTCAGAATCTTATTTAAATTATCATCGAAATAATCTTCTATTCTGTTTGTTTCCGTGCAGTATAAATGATGGTGTTGTTCTCGAACTGCATCATACCGCATTATATCCCTGTCTGTTTCTACCTTTTTTATTATTCCTTCTTTTACTAATGTTTCAAGTACGTTATATACAGTGCCGACGGAAATATTTGGATATTTTCTTTTTACCACGTTAATTATCTTTTCCGCCGTGGGGTGATTTTTCAATTTAATCACTGCTTCAAGAACCGCAATTCTCTGAGGCGTAATTTTCAGTCCCTTCCGGTGCAATATTTCGTTTGTGCTGTTTTTTAACATAATAATTTTTGTGGGTTATATGCAATAATTAGTTCTAAAAAGGAATAATTATCATTTAGGAATAAAAATAAATATAAAAAGTATAAATATCAAGCTATTTTTCGTCTCGATAAAACCGGACTATCTTAAAACGATGGAAATATTCACGGACAATTAAAAACTATTCCGATAAAATTGGAACAATAAAATTAACTATGTCTTGATTTTTTAATGGAACATTGATTAAGCCATCCTTGTTTGAGCTTTTATATATGAATCGGTTAAGTATAAAAATTTTAATTTGTGTTATTATATGTCTCTTACTCGGGTTTGCCAGTGGATACGGAACAGGCGAGGCAATAAGCGGTTGGTATCAAAATTTAGAAAAACCGAATTGGACTCCTCCAAACTGGATATTCGGTCCGGTCTGGACGCTGCTGTATATCTTAATGGGAATATCCGCGGCGATTATATGGCATTCAAAAAACACAATGAAAAAAAGAGCTCTGATGTTTTTCCTGATTCAGTTTATTTTGAATCTCGCATGGTCATCTGTTTTTTTTAATTTCCGTCTTGTCGGCTGGGCTTTTGTTGAAATAATTGTACTAATAATATTTTTGCTCCTGACAGTTGTTTACTTTTATAAGATCAACAAAACTGCTACATATTTATTGCTGCCATATCTGTTCTGGACGGCATTTGCCTCTTTATTAAACGGCTCTTTATGGTTTTTAAACCAGAGCTAAAGCCAGGATTAAAGTCGTGAATGAAGAATTAATAATTAAACTAAGTAGGGGACATATAGACAATTAATAATTAATAATTAAAAATTAAAAATAAAAAATTAAAATCAGCAATTAAGAATTAAAACTAAATTCTTAAGTAAAGTAATATAGTCAGGCAGGAAAGATCCTGAATCAAGTTCAGGATGACAGAAAGGGCAGGACTAAAGTCAGGCAGGAATTAAAAAATTAAAAAACCGAAAGTCAGGGAAGCTTAAGGCTTAAAAACCGTTAATAGGACTTTAGTTATAATTTAACATTTAACATTCCTGACTTTAGTTAACATTTATCATTTAACATTTACAATTTAACATTTAACATTTATCATTGTAAACCGTGGGCTGGGTTTTTTAAAGAGTCAACTGAAAGTCCTAACTAAAGTAAGGAAGGCAGGCAGGACTAAAAGTCAGGAGTGAGATAATAATGAAAAATTAAAAAACTGAAAGTCAAACAGACAATCATCCTAAAGGTATACGAAAAAAAATCATTCCTTTAATGCTGTTAAACTAATTCCAGAGGGTTTAGGAATAATTACTTCACCAGCATCATTTTTTTTGTTTCGGTATAGTTATTACTTTCCAGCCTGTAGAAATACACTCCGCTGGATAAATTACCCGCATCGAAGAGAGATTCATATTCTCCCGGATTCAGTTTCGAATCTACAAGTGTTAAAATTTCCCTTCCGTTAACATCATATATCTTTAATTTAGTGTCGGCAGAAGCCGGAACGGAAAACCTGATTTTTGTCATTGCGTTGAACGGATTTGGATAATTTTGCATAAGTGAGTAATCAGCAGGAATTTCCATCTGAACCTGTTTTACAGACTGTATTTGTGAGTGATATGATATACCTCCATTTGTTCTTACAGCCCATATTCCTCTGCCGGGTAGTGCAACACTGATATGGTTATAATTTCCTGCGGGAGCAGTATATTCCGTTATCCAGTTAACTCCGTTATTAGACGACATATAAACAGATGTCGCAGCCCGTACAAGCCATATCAGGCCAAACTGCGGGTTTGATACCGGAAGAAGCGTACTTGTAATACCTGTAATCAGAGCACTACCTGTTCCTGTCGAGTTCATTGCAGACCAGTTGATACCGGAGTTAGTCGTTTGCACTAATCCTGTTCCGCCGGCGATACCTTCTTCGCCGCTAAACAGGGACCAAAACCAGATTGCATAGGTATTTAATTCCGCTCCGGATATTTGGGCTGTCCAGTTCAAACCGCTATTACTTGAGTAATAGATTCTACTGCTGTTTGTACCAAACCATATTTTTGTTCCGGCAGCAAACATTGAATTATTCCATCCTGCTTCCGTCCCGTTTTGCGGCAGATACACTCCTGTTGAATCCCAGTTTGCTCCTCCGTTTGTGGTTTTCCACAGAGACCATCTTGATGCAACCGGATCGCCCATCATAAATCCGTTATTAGTCGAGCCTTCAAGCATCACCACAGCATTAATAAAACCTGTTGCTTGTGTGAATACCTGCGTCCAGTTGTCGCCGCCATTCGTTGTCCGCCACACCCATGTATCCGAACCGCTAATATAGCCGGAAACAATTGCTATATCCTGTGTAATGCCGCACACATTAATAAGCGAGACATTTGTTGGAACGCCATTTCCGGTTTTATTCTGCCAATTTAATCCGCCATTTGTTGTACGGAGTATTGTTCCGAGATATCCGCATACCCAGACATTTGACTGGTCAACGCATGAGACAGATTTAAGATTAGCGGTAACTCCTGAGGTCTGTTCGCTCCATTGAGAAAAAGTTAACGATACGGTAAGAAAAAATAAAACCACATAAGAAATTACAATTTTCATAAGTAAATCTCCTTTCTCTCCGCCCGATTTAATCAGGAGGAAAAGGATTTTAATTACGAATGAAAATTAAGTATAACAGATTTTATATGCAATAAATATTTTTATATAGAAAAATATCTGATTTTGTATTATTTTTCAAAAAAACAAAAAAAATGAGAAACTTTATAATTTTCTTCTTTGTCTTAATACTTGTCGCAGGACAATCATTTTCGCAGAATAATAATTACTATCTGGGGCGATCTGATATATATTCGGACGGTACCAAGGGTATTCTCCTGCAGGATAATATTTCTTTCCAGAAAAATTTAAGTTACTGGAAAAAGGATCAATTCGATTCTTATTATTCCGATTACAGCGGTTACATAACGAACATATTAAAAAGAGAAGGGTTAGATGAAACCTCGAGAGACGGATTTTATTTTTATGAAAAGAAGAAAGCTTTTGAAAAATTGTCCGATATAAATATCGGGCAAAAATATTTCATTTCAGCTCCTTCCGGCGTTTACAAAACCGAATCTATCGGTTATGCTATATTCCCCGAAGATGAGATAGGCGGCGGCAGCATTTTCTACGTACTGCTTAAAAATCCGGACGGTTTAAAACTAAACGGCGGTGATATTGTTATAATAAGCGAAAGTGAAGATATGAGCAGGCTTGACACTTCAGGAATTACAGATAATGTCTTTCTCGAAAAGTTCAAGCTGCATTTATTACCGCTTTTGATAGATATAAAATATGAAGACTACTCAAGCGGGCAGGAAGTTATTAAGCGTCTTGACATTAAGGAAATCGACAACAGTGAAATTAAGGTATTCGAGGGAAAATTTTATGAACCGAGAGAAATGATAAAAACACATATGAAACAATATCTTGTTTCATATGTAAGAAGGATTTCTTTTGACAAATACATCACCTACGCAAATATTATAGACGAAAACGGAAACATGCTGCAAAAGTTTATTCCATTAAAAAAGGGTGATTTCCAATACACTAAAGTACTCGGTGTTATCGATATTAATAATGACGGGTATCTCGAAATTCTTTCCGAAAGCGGTTATTATGAGGGACGCGGGTATGAATTGTGGAAATTAGAAGGCGGTGATTATGTTATTGAGCTTGAAGGATTTTTCTTCGGAGTATAAATCGTGTGATGAATTACCCCGAGTACTCTGGGCGAGCTACACGAGAAAAAAAAACAAAAGCCTCTGATACAGTCCAAGTAGCGAATATAACAAAACTGAAGTCGGGATTAACAAAAGTCCTTAAGGTATGCTAGAAGTTGCGGGTAATTTATACTTACCTGACTTTCAGTTAAATTTTCAAAATTAAATATTAAGGGCAAACCTTTAAAACGGTTTTTATTATAGAAACGATTCTTTTTCCCACGACTAACTAAAGTCAAGAAGTCGTGGGCTGTAACTAAAGTCAAGGGGACGTATAAACAAGTATAAATTATAAATTAATATTTGACTTCTTTTACTTTAAGTTTCTCGCCTGTATCTTTTACTATTCTTCTGTTCCAGTCTTCACCGTATCCGGGTTGTGAAACCTTAGGGTTTTTCTGACCCGGAACAACCGTTTTTATGTTACCGTCCATATATTTTGTAAAAAGATAGTAAAATAAGTTTTTCCAGGTATCAAAAGTTTTTTTACCGGATCCTAAGGAGTATGCAGTCAAAATTTCTCTTGCTTCTTCGGGTGAACTGGTATATAAATCAAGTGCTTTTTTATCAATTTCGGAAACCTCATTAATATAGTTCATTTCCAGTTCGTTCTGTACCGTACGTATCTCCGGTATAATATCCTTATATCTTGTGTAAGCAAAATTTGATACAAGGTTAAACAACCAGAAAGCGGATGAATCACTGAATACCATCATAGAGCCGTTTCCTTCTGCAAAATTGGGCGGAACTTCCGTTATTCCGCAATACATTGGCGTGTATACCGTACTATATGAATCGTCAACCCCAAACCAGATAATTCCGCCTATCGGGTCAGGCAAATACGAACGCGACTGCGTAACAAAAGAAAAACCCGTTTGCTGAGTCGATGTTGCTCTTTCATTAAAATAGGTTTTTCCGTCAACCTTCCATTCCAGAGGTCTCCATCTGTAGGGACACAAGAACGGACCCGCACCCATATCCTTAGTCATATCCATAGGTGTCCCCTGAAAATGGTCGCGCATCAATTCCATTGCATCGTATACGGATATTAGTTTATCCGGCTTAATATAAAGCGGCATTTTATTCTTGGGGTTGTCTCCCATTACATAATCGAGATATTTATCCATACCACTCTTTACTCTGTTAAATGCAGCCCAGACACGAGCTTCACAGAATCTCAGTGCGCCAAAATCGGGAGGAGCATAAGCGTCGCAAAAAGAAAAATCCTCATCTTTACCGTTGAAATATCCTTTCTGTCTGGCAAAACTTATTACGTCATTTGAATAATAACAATTCATCGTATCATTTAATGGAAACGCAGTTATCCTTGACTGATTTGCGTGCGCACTCATATAACCGTCGGGTATTCTTACCGCAACCCATACTGCACTTTTACTACCCGTACCTTTTCCGACAATTTCCATAATCCAAACTTCGTTCGGGTCTGAAATAGAAAAAGATTCACCATGACTGTAATAACCATAATCTTCAATGAGTTGTGCTATCGTATGTATTGCTTCCCTTGCTGTTCTGGCTCTTTGCAGAGTTATATAAATAATGCTTCCGTAATCGATTAAAGATGTCGTATCCTGCAGTTCCTCTCGCCCGCCGAATGTTGTTTCACCTATTGCAAGCTGGTGCTCGTTTATGTTTCCAACAACCGAATAAGTATGCAGAGCCTGCTTTATTCTGCCAAGCAGTTTTCCGGTATCCCAGTCATATACATCCATCATTGTTCCTTCGGGATAATCGGCAGCCGGCCAGTAATACAATTCGCCGTACAATGTATGTGAATCTGCCGTATAGCTTATCATTGTAGCTCCTTCAAGTGAGGCTCCTTTTGTAATAAGAAGGTTTGTACAGGGGTTGCCCGTCTGAACTAAAGTCAGGAATAAAACCAGAATGGATAGAAAACAGATTGCGATTGTTAATAATAAGTTTTTCATTTTATTTTGTATTCGTTTATAAAAAATTTATTTACAATTGATTACCCAGAGGGTACCTCCCGAGAACCAGAAACATATTCATTAATTTGCCATTTCCCTGGTTCATTGGTTTGCTCCGATTTTACCGGAGTCATTCGTTATCCCGAGAGTACCCGGGAGGAGGTTATTTTATAGTGTAAAATTAACAAACTAAAATAAAAAAGTATATTCAAAACCAATCCCTAATAACTTTTTATCCAAATTTACTTTATATGTTTGCCTTTAAACCCCTCTTTAATCCCGATTTTAGTTCAGAACATCTAATTAACCAGCAACTATGGTGATATTTGGTTTGACTTACAATTATCCATGGGTTTCAAATCGTTGAACCGGAAATCTTTAACACTCATACAGTTTGTTTTTTTATTTGCTTTGCGCATCGGTTCAAAATTACGGTATGTATTTCAAAATTAAGAGGTACGTAAATGCAACGATTTATAAAACATAATTACTACAGGTAAAATTTAATTATTTAGTCTTATATTCTGCGGAAAATTTAAGTTGATTTTTATAAGAGTTTGTTTATGATAAAGAAAAGAGATGAACGATTAACTTCTTTGAAAGAAATTTTGATATTACTAATGTCCTTTGCAAGGATGCGGAAATCATTAACGGAAAATGTTGCTGATTTGAATCCATCTTTGCAGAGGATGATTCCATTTTGTGTTTTGGAAAAGTCTATTTCCCCAAGAAGACCGGCACGTGATTGCAAGATGAACCAATCAAGGCGATGATTCCAAAACTTTTCAGAATATGTTGAAAAGAGAATTATTCCTCCGGGCTTAGTAACACGTATAGACTGAGTAATAATTATTTTCGGGTCAATATTAAAAGCGGAAATCCCATTTTGCAGGCAGAGTGTCACGTCAAAATTATCAGGAGAAAAACGTAGATTTGCAGCATTCATTTTTTTAAGCACACAATTGGATAAATCGGATAGCAATTCTTTTGCAAGAGAAATGTTTGCGGAAGAGATATCAATACCGGTAACGGAATTAGCTTTGAGAGCGATTGCCGGAAGAGTTCTGCCATACCCGCACCCAAGATCGAGAACGGCTGAATTATTAGAGATATAGGAAAGAGCAAAATCAAGTTCTGCATCAAGATATTCTTTGATACGAGGGGTTGCAAGTTCGTAACATTTTACAAGGTTCAATGCAGACAATCTTCGGGAATAATAGTTTTTCATTATTCGGAATTATTCGTTTTTGTGTTGCCTGAGAGATTAATAGGGTCAAGTTTTTTGCCGGCGTTTTCGTTAACGATAGTATCCGCAGCTTTAGATTTATCTTTCGTAAGAAATTCATCGGTGGCACCAAGTGCAATTGTGGTAAGGCTGCCGCCACCTTTTCTCAGTCGGTTAGAGATAAGAATGAAAACAGCTATACAGAGAAATATAATTAAGATGGTGAGCAAAAGTGATATCATTACAAAATATATTTAAATTTTGAAATTAATTGAGAGTTTTAAAAAGTTAACCGGAATTTATTAATATTCTCATTAAATAAATGATGTTGTACATCGGAGGTTTTCTTTCTGCTGTTTTTTACATTCAGAGGATAGCTTCTCCGGTCATCTTATCTGATTTACTCAATTATTATTAATATATATTGATCTAAAACGAACAGTTATTATTGTCAACAACAGTGTCTGAATACAATAATTTAAAATGATTGGCTCTTCCGGATTTCATACTATTAGCCAAACATTGTAAATATTAATAGTTTGACTTTAAAATATCAATGATAATTAAATTATATGAATTAAAATCGAAAAAATAAAATGCAAAGATTTTAGTTCAAGAAATGTTTTTTACAGATAAAAAATTTCGATTTCTATGTGTCCTGAGTATTCTGGGGTGTTAAAAATCAAAAACTTAATCTAATAAGCTAATGAACTAAATTGAAAGTTCAATAAAAAAACATTAACTTTTATTAAAAATAAAAATATTATGAAAAAACAAAATTTTCAAAGTCAAACAACACTAAAGTCAGGGCTAAAGCCAGGAATAAAGCCAGGAATCTCACGTTTCAAATTAAATGCAAAATACTGTGTTATAAGTGTGGTTTTTATCCTGGTTTTCCTTTTGGGGAGTCAATCCAGGGTTTGCTCGCAAACAGATAAAAAAATACAGGAGATAGAAAAAATCTGCACATCAACAAATAACCAGGTCGCGGGTGAGGAACTGTATTATAATGTATTTACCTCTAATAAAAGTTATATGAGCTGGCCAGCCCTTGGAAACTATCAGGAAAATATTTACTGGTTCTATGAATACAGCGGCGCAGGAAAAATAACAAAAAAAATTACCGTAAAAAATGAATCTGCTGCATTAACCTCCAACGCCGAATATTTTTTTGACAATGAAGGAAATCTGATTTTCTATTTTCAGTCCTCTAATTATTCCGATTTACTTAGTAAAGGAATTATCTGTTATTTTGATAAAGGTAAACCTATCGGTATTAAGGTAAATGATACATTTTATGAAAATATCCCATCCGGATATTCATCATACATCGAAAAGGTTCTTGAAAAATCCAAAAAGGTTTTAAACTTAGATGACGAAAATACAGGTTTCTATAATTCTGATTTGATTGAACTAATCCCGGACACCCGGGATAAATAACACAACATTTTTAATTAATAATTATGAAAACAACAATCAATTTTCTGTTTTTTACCCTGATTTCGTTGATTTCCTTACTCTTATTTTTTAACACTTCGTCAGGACAAGTGTATTTTACAACAACCCCAATATGGATTTCAACGGATGCCGGTTACGATACCGGCTGTGGATGGGCTGATATAAACGGAGACGGGTGGATTGACCTGGTTGTCGCAAAAGGAAACGACATGTCCCGCCAAAAAGTTGTTGTCTATTACAATGCAGGCGGAAATTTTCCCTATACTCCAAGCTGGCAGTCTAATGATATTGATTATCATGGACATTTATCAATCGGAGACATTAACAAAGACGGATATCCTGATGTGGCAGTATCTGTATATATAGGACAGGCGGGATTTTCCCAAAAAGGAAAAATCAAAATCTATATGAATAATAATGGTACTCTTTCTTCCAATCCTTCATGGGTATCTTCAGACTCACTTTACACTTTTAGCTGTGCTTTTGGTGATGCAGACGGTGACGGTGACCTTGACCTTGCTGTTGCCTGCGGAGAAAGTTATAATCTGAAAATCGATAACCAGAGAATTTATTATAACAATAACGGGACTTTTGAATCACTTCCATCCTGGAAAAGCTTAGATCAGGGATATGGAATGGATGTAACATGGGCTGATTTTGATAATGACGGACGGTTAGATTTAGTATTTTGCTGCGAGCGAGGACCAAGTAAAATTTACAAAAATTACGGTGATTCAATAGGGCGATTGCCTGTATGGACTTCTCAGGATGCAAGCCAATACTCGAATTCCCTCTTTGTAAACGATATAGATAATGACGGTTGGCTTGACCTTGCCATATCGGATAACAACCAATTAGGCGGAAGCGGGAAATTCAAAATATATAAAAATAATGCGGGAACAATGAGCGGAACTCCTTTCTGGACTTCCAATTTTTCGGGATACGGTTCCGGAATAAATCTTTGCGACATAAATAATGATAACTTTTGTGATTTAATTTGCGGGGGTTGGTGGACAGCCTGCTGGATTTATGTCAATACAGCGGGAACGTTCTCCCCGACTCCTCAGTGGACATCTGCCACAAGCAGTGTGGTAGAGGCAATTGCTGTTGCAGATTATGACCACGACGGACATGATACGCTGAATACCCTTTTTATAGGTAATGGGACCAATAAGCTTTTTTATTTACCAAGGAACCCCGTTCAGAAATTAATGAATATAAGGTTCGGAAATGATACAGTTCCTTATAGTCAGTATTGTTATGATCTTGAAAATGCATGGGTAAGTTTTGGAACTCCTCCGCCTAACGGAACAAACATATACATAAAAGCGATTTATACTCACGACCCTGATTTTGCCGTAAGTAACTGGGATAACACAATCGGAAATTATATATTTAAAAATTCAATTATTCCATCGGCTAAAAATATTTCCGGTGAAATACCTGCCGACTATAAACTTTTTCAAAACTATCCTAATCCGTTCAATCCGGCAACAAAAATTATTTACGAAATTCCCGAGAATACACATGTAATAATAAGGGTTTTTGATATAACGGGGAAAGCGATAAAAATCCTGGTTAATGAACATAAATCACCAGGAAAATACGAGGTTGAGTGGGATGCGTTCGGTTATCCAAGCGGAATATATTTTTGTAAAATGGAAACGGGTTTAACCACTGCGACTACGGAGAATTCAAGCTTACAATCGATTACACGAGGGTTGAGTGAAAATACGATTAAAATGATATTATTAAAATAAATGCTTAAACGTTCAAGATAAATTCCGACGGTTAATACACAAATAATAATAACTTCTAAAAAAATTCAAAAGTAAAAAATAAAATCATGAAAACTTTTCGGCAAATTTATTTACACCGCCTTCCATATTATTTACCGATTGTTATAATCTTTTTCGTTGTTTCTTTTAATGCAACTGCCCAAACAAATGACACAATAAAAACATTTACAGGATGGTGGAACAACGCAAGGGAAGATTTAATGTTTACGCTTGACCTTTTGCAAGTTGGTGATTCGATAAAAGGATATCATTGCGGAATAACAAGAAATGCCAACAGAATTGATTGTTCTCAGGAGGGAGAGGTCTACGGATTTACAATTACCGGTACGGTGGATGGTAACGTCGCATACGTTAATTTTAAAAGCACCTACAGTAATGCAACCGGTGAGGCAATTATAACACGATATAAGGATTTTATCCACTGGAAAATTGTCAGTAATACAGAAGGAGAGTTCTATCTTCCGATGGATGAAATCCTTAAATAACATTAATAAGAAAAATCGGAGTTTTTATACAATTTCTGTATTCTGTTTTTGAAAGAACAAACCGTTAAAACTTTTTTTATTACGTAAACGATTCTTTTTCCCACGACTAACTAAAGTCAAGAAGTCGTGGGCTGTAACTAAAGTCAAGAGTCAGAAACCGCCTTTTTATAATTTATTTAAACACAAGCTAATAAGAACTTTATTATTTATATATTGTTTACACAGTATTAAACGAGCCCGAATAAATGTGACTCGTTTTTAATTATCGGAAAATACGACCATTTTAGTCTTGTTTTATATCACCTGAAGAATTTATATTTTTAAAAAATTCGGGAGTGCAAACTAAAAATGTAAATTTAACTTAATCAGCGACATAATAATTTTAGATGTTGAAATGAACGAAGACCAAAACATACTTGAAGATATAACTAAAAGAGAATATAAATTCGGTTTTATAACCGATATTGAGATGGAGCAGGCGCCTAAAGGTCTTAATGAAGATACAATAAGATTTATTTCCCTGAAAAAAGAAGAACCGGAATTCATGCTTGAATGGCGTTTAAAAGCATACAGACACTGGCTGACTATGACAGAGCCAACATGGCAAAATGTAAAATATCCGCCTATTGATTATCAGGACATAATTTACTACGCTGCTCCAAAAAAACCTGCTCTAAAAAATCTTGATGAATTGGATCCCAAAATTAAAGAAACTTATGATAAGCTTGGTATTCCTCTTGAAGAACAAAAGTTTCTGGCGGGGGTAGCGGTTGATGCAGTTCTTGACAGTGTTTCGGTGGCAACAACATACAGAGAAAAACTTGCAAATTACGGAATAATTTTTTGCTCCATCAGCGAAGCAATTAAACAACATCCTGAACTTGTTAAAAAATATATAGGAACCGTTGTACCTTATACAGATAATTATTTTGCGTCTCTAAATTCAGCTGTATTCAGCGACGGAACTTTTGTTTACATACCAAAAGGCGTTAAATGTCCTATGGAGCTCTCAACTTATTTTAGAATAAATGCGGCAAATACCGGACAGTTTGAAAGAACACTCATCATAGCGGATGAAAATTCCTATGTCAGTTACCTGGAGGGCTGCACTGCTCCAATGCGAGACGAAAACCAACTTCATGCTGCAGTAGTAGAACTTATTGCAATGGATAACGCGGAAATAAAATACTCCACAGTTCAAAACTGGTATCCGGGAGATGAAAAAGGAATCGGAGGAGTCTATAATTTTGTTACTAAAAGGGGAATTTGTGCCGGGGATAATTCAAAAATTTCATGGACTCAGGTTGAAACAGGTTCTTCAATAACCTGGAAATACCCTTCCTGCATTCTTAAAGGTAATAATTCGATCGGTGAATTTTATTCGGTCGCTCTCACAAACAATTACCAGCAGGCAGATACCGGTACAAAAATGATTCATCTCGGAAA
>Ga0194125_10008094_pt1 | contig 14928 bp, 13 predicted proteins | sample TA2KigC250mmetaG_FD_148626 | JGI IMG/M metagenome (GOLD analysis project Ga0194125, IMG submission 148626) | Freshwater microbial communities from Lake Tanganyika, Tanzania - TA2015034 Kigoma Deep Cast 250m | ecosystem: Environmental > Aquatic > Freshwater > Lake | place: Tanzania: Lake... | reverse complement strand
GCCCAGCGTGGGCAGAAGCGCGTCGGGCCGCTCCACGGCGATGATCTTCTCCAGCACGTCCGGGGTGACCGGCTCAATATAGGTCCGGTCGCTCATCTCCGGGTCGGTCATGATCGTGGCGGGGTTGGAGTTGACGAGCACGACCGTGTAGCCCTCCTCGCGAAGCGCCTTGCACGCCTGCGTGCCGGAGTAGTCGAACTCGCACGCCTGGCCGATGATGATCGGGCCGGAGCCGATGATCAGGATTTTCTTGAGGTCGGTACGCTTAGGCATAGTCTGATCGCACGGTGCAGGCAGAGAGCACAACAGAGCGGTGTTTCGGGGGTCAGATGTTAGCACAGGGGCAAAGTCGTTTCAAGACATTTCCTACGGCCATTTTTTCCTTTGACATGGCCCTACGGCCTGCATATAATCTCGACACTTCTGGATGAATCGTGCTCCGTCCTGGGGTATGTCCGTCACGGGTTTGTGCCGATTTCCGCGCGAGGACTGGCGAGGGGCTACCGGTCTTTTTACGGGGTAAGGACAAGTTAGGCGTGTCAAGAAAGAAGGCGACGTTCGTCGCGTTGAAGGGCAAGCTGGAGTCGAAGCCCTTTCTGCTCGAAGCGGGCAAGCGCATCGTGCTTGGCCGGGGAGAGGGTGCAGACATCCAGGTGCTCGATTCGGGGCTTTCGCGGCTTCACTGCTTCATCGAGCGTCAGGACGAGTCGTTCGTCCTTCAGGACATGGGGAGCCGCAATGGGACGTGGGTGAACGGCAACAGGATCGAACGAGCGCATCTTCTCCCCGGCGACCGCGTGAAGATCGGGGGCATCGAGTTTGAGTTCAACCTGGAGGACGATCGGCGGCGGACGCAGGCCAACCTGGTGGCGAGCATCCCGGAACGGGTCGGCGGCGAGATCAAAGAGAAGCTCAAGATGGAAACCGCCGACCTGATGAACCTCTCGCCGAAGTTCCAGAACATCGAGAACTACCGCAAAGTCCAGCAGGACCTCGCCACCATCTACAAGATCGGCAACCTCATCCACTCCGAGCATGACCTGAAGAATCTCTACAAGTGCATCATGGATGCCATCTTCGACGTGGTGGAGGCGGAGCGGGGCTTCCTGATCCTGGCCGACGAGAAGACCCAGCGCCTGGCCCCGGTCGTGGGGAGGCACCGCCGGGGCGACGTGCCCGAGAGCGAGATGGCGTTCAGCCACACCATCGTGGACGAGAGCTTCAAGAGCGGCTATTCGTTCCTCAGCGCGGACGCGATGGCGGACGACCGGTTCAAGGAGGGCGAGAGCATCATCTTCAAGAACATCCGCTCCGTCATGTGCGTGCCCGTGCAGACCCAACAGCGCATCCTGGGCGTGATCTACGTGGACACGGTCACGGACGCGGAGGCGTTCGCCAAGCATGAGCTGGAGCTGCTGACGGCCATCGGCAAGCAGGCCGGCATCGCCATCGAGCGCGCCCAGCTCATGGAGCGCCTCGAAAAGCTTTTCCTCGGCTCCATCCGCACGCTCGTGGCCACCATCGAGGCCAAGGACAAGTACACCTTCGGCCACTCTGAGCGCGTGACGGCGTATGCCTTGCAGATCGCCACCGAGCTCGGAATCCCCGAGGACCAGATGGTCACCTGCCAGCTTGCCGGGCTTCTGCACGACGTCGGCAAGATCGGCGTCACGGACACCCTGTTGAGCAAGAACGGGCCGTTGACTGACGACGAGTATTCGGACGTAAAGCGCCACCCGTCGGTCGGCGCCAAGATCATCAGCAACATCGAGGAAACGGCCGACATCGCGCAGGCCATTCGCCACCATCACGAGCGATGGGACGGCAGCGGGTATCCCGACGGGCTGACGGGAGAGGACATCCCGCTGGCCTCGCGCATCCTGAGCGTGGCGGACGCGTTTGACGCGATGACCTCCCGCCGCCCCTATCGAGACATGTTCACCCGAGACGAGGTTATGGAAGAACTGGAGCGCAAGGCCGGCTCCCAATTCGACCAGAAGGTCGTCGAGGCCTTCTTGCGCCTTTGTCGGCAGGGGAAGCTGAAGACGCCGGCGTCCTACGCGGAGGAGACCAGCAGCCGGGTCGCCGCGGAGAACAACGGGGTGGAAGACTGACGCGGCAAACCGCGACGCAGAACCGCAGAATACCGAACGGCGAATGTCCAAGTCTCAAGTGACGGCAGACTTCATCATTCGACATTCGGTGTTGGACACTCGACATTCTTCGTTCGTCTCTGACCCTGGAACCCTTGCACCCGGAGGCCCGACATGAAAGTGCCGCTGCTTGACCTGAAGAGGCAGTACCAGAGCATTCGCAAGGACGTGGACGCCGCTGTCGGCCGTGTGATGGAGAGCCAGTTCTTCATCCTTGGCCCGGAGGTCGAGGCGTTTGAGAAGGAGATGGCCGCCTACTGCGGCACGAAGCACGCGGTCGGCGTGGCGAGCGGAACCGACGGCCTGCTCCTCGCGCTCATGGCCATGGGCGTCGGCCCCGGCGACGAGGTCGTCACCTCGCCCTTCACCTTCATCGCCACCGCGGAGTCCATCTCACGCCTCGGCGCCAAGCCGGTGTTTGTGGACATTGACCCCGACACCTACAACATCCGTCCCGATCTGATCGCCCAGCGCATCACGCCCCGGACCAAGGCCATCCTGCCCGTGCATCTCTATGGCCAGTGCGCCGAGATGGACGAGATCAACGCCCTCGCCCGGCCGCGCGGCCTGAAGGTCGTCGAGGACACGGCCCAGGCCGTGGGCGCGGACTACAAGGGCCGAAAGTCCTGCTCGCTCGGCGACGCAGGTTGCCTCTCCTTCTTCCCCAGCAAGAACCTCGGCGGCGCGGGCGACGGAGGCATGGTGCTCACCAATGACGAGGGACTCGCCGCGAAGGTGAGACTGCTCCGGGCGCATGGCGCGCGCCAGAAGTACTTCCACGACATCCACGGCGTCAACAGCCGCCTCGACGCGCTCCAAGCCGCCGTTCTTCGCGTCAAGCTGCCCCACCTCGACGCCTGGATTCGCGGCCGACGCGAGAAAGCCGCGTACTACGACCAGGGCCTTCGCGCCGTGGCCAGGACGCCCGTGGTTCGCCATCCGCACGTGTATCACCAATACGTCATCCGCGTCAAGAACCGCGATGGCCTGGCCAAGCACCTCGAGCAGGCGGGCATCGGCTTCGGTCTCTACTATCCCCTGCCGCTTCATCTCCAGAAGTGCTACGCGGAACTCGGCTACAAGGAAGGCGACCTGCCCGCGTCCGAAAGCGCCGCGCGCGACACCATCGCCCTGCCCATCTTCCCCGAACTCACCCGCGAAGAGCAGGACTACGTCATCAGCCAGATCAAGGCTTTCGCCGGCCGCTCGTAGTAAGGCACGTAGTCCCAGTCGTCGGGACGAAGCGCCGTTTCTGCGCGCCGGGAGTGACGCCATCCCGATCCGTCGGGACTGCGCTTCGTGGCTTGCTGCAAACGGCTTCCCACGCGCCCTCTGCGGCCACCCGTTGGAGTCTTGGGCTGTGACATGTGCGCAGCGTGCGCACGTCTTCTGCTCACGGCCAAAGGGGACGGCGAGACACGAAGGGCACGAAGACCGCGAAGGACACGAAGAAGAATGGCCTGACTTCGTGTTCTTCCGTGCTTTCTACGTGGTCTTCCTGTCCTTCGTGTTGGGTCCGCCGTACGGCGAGTTGCGGCCAAAGGCCGCGTTAAGGAACGACGATGCGGATTTTCCACGGCCCCGCGCTTTGTGTTCTCTCCCTTTGCGTGGCGGCCGTCTCCGCCGTGGGCCAGGAACGGATCATCACGCTCGACGTGTCCTCGGTCTCGCCCGAAATCCACGGCGAGGCGCTCACCTGCTGGAAGAAGGGCGGCGTGACGACCTTCGTCTCCCCAAGCCCCGTGCGCGTGGTTCAGGGCGAGCTTCAGGTGGCGGGCAGCCAGGGCGTCATCTGGTTCAACGAGGATGACGCGGCCAAGACGGGCGAAATCGTGTTGGAGGTGTACCTCGAAGGCCAGATCGCGCTCCTCCAAGGACGGGACAGCCAGAGATTCGAGCAACTCTTCATCCGACTGCCCAGCACGCGCGGGCTGGTCGTGTACGGCAATCCCGAGATCGTGGACGACGAGGGTGTCAGCCCCCTGATGCGGCGTGCCCGGAAGACGCGCGCCGAAACCCCGCACGAGTTCGCCTCCACGCAGAAGGTCGAAGAGCCGCCCCCCACCGGCGCGCCCAAGCCGCCCGAAGCCGAACCCCTCAACATCATCGCCGACCGATTTGAGGTGATGACCGAGGACAAGAGAACCGTCATCGTCGCCATCGGCCATGTCCTCATCGTCCGGAACAACATGTCCCTGTCGGCCGACAACGTCGTGCTTTGGATGGATGAGGAAGCCCGGAAGGACGGGAAGCCCGCCGAGGAGATCTTCCAAGAGTTCTACGCCGAAGGCAACGTCACGCTCCAGACCAAGAACGACGTCATCCGCGCCGAGCGCGTGTTTGAGCACCTCGGCGAGGAGAAAGGCCTGTTCGTGGGCGCTCGCGTGGCCGCCGGTGCGGCGCCGTCGGAGAAGACGGAAGAGGACAAGCCCAAGAGAGAGCCGGTCTACTTCGGCGGCGACGAGATTCGCCACGTTGGCCCAGACCGTCTCGAAACCAGGGACGGCTACTTCACCACCTGCGGCTATGGCCATCCCCACTGGCGCTTCCAAGGCCGGAGGGTGCGCCTCATCCGCACCGAGGACGCCGTGCGCGGCGGCATCAAAGAGCGCAATGTCGTCACATCCACGCACAACACCCTCCGCATCGGCGACGTGCCCGTTTTCTACTGGCCCTATCTCTCGAAGGACATCACCGACCGTGGCGCGTACCTCAGTTCGGCCCAGGCCGGCCATTCCTCCGCGCTGGGCGGATTCGTCAAGACGCAGTGGAACCTCAATGACCTGGGCCTGTTCCCCTACGGCTGGGACAAGATTCGCCTGAACCTGGATTACATGTCCAAGCATGGCCCCGGCGTCGGCCTCGAGACCGAGTACGTCCGCGCCAACTCCTTCGGCCTCCTCGACACCTACTACGTGTACGACTGGGCGAGGACGGACCGGCGCAACGTGCCCGTGGAGGACGAGAACCGGGGCCGCATCCTCTGGCGACACCGCCAGTTCCTCGACGACGGCTGGCGCGCGGATGTCGAGCTCTCCTATCTCAGCGACCGCGAATTCCTGCGACGGTTCTTCGAACAGGAACACTGGGAAGGCAAAGAGCAGGAGACGCTGCTCTACCTGCGCAAGATCGAGGACAACCGCGCCATCACCTACCTCCAGAAGCACCGCATCAACGACTTCCAGACCACCACCGAGTATCTGCCCAAGGTGGGCTATGACATCGTCGGCGAGCCGCTCTGGGGCGGCCGTTTCAACTACACCGGCCACAGCCAGGTCGCCAATCTTCAGAGGCGCGTCGAAGACGATCTGAACGTGGACGGTTCCCCGCGCACGACCCGGTTCAACACCAACAACGAACTCTCGTCCCCCTTCAAGCTCTGGATTCTCAAGTTCGACCCCTACACCCGCCTGGACGTGCTGGCGGAAGAGAACGGCCGCTCAGGCCCGTTGGACCGCGGCGATCAGACGGACGTGATCCGCCCCCGCCAGCGTGACTCCCTCGCCTTCCGCCGCGCCAACGAGCAGCTTCTCCGCGGCACCGGCGACTCCGGCCACCAGACCCGCATCTACAACTCCTACGGCTTCCGCAGCTCCACCCAGCTCGCCCGCGTCTACAACATCCACAACCCCACCTTCAACATCAACCGCCTCCGCCATATCATCACGCCGGAAGCCAACTTCGAGATGGTTCCCTTCATGAGCGGCGACCCCGAAGACCTCATCCAGCACGACGAAGTCGAGACCGTGGACAAGGTCCACTCCGCCCTGCTCGCCGCGCGCCAGCGCTTCCAGACCAAGCGCGGCAAACCTGGCCAGGAGCGCACCGTGGACTACATCACCCTCGACATGGAATACCACGGCCTCTACGGCAGTTCCCCCGTGCAGAACACCGATGATTTCCTCGAGGCCACCTTCTCCTGGCAGGCCACCGACCGCGTCGCCTTCCTCTCCCAGCGGAACCGATTTTACATCCAGGGCGGCGGCGGAACCACGGTCAACGGCGCCCTCAGCCTCGACCTCCTGCCCCGAACCAGGGCCATGCTCGGCTACACCCACATCGAAGGCAGCAACTCGGCCGTAACCGTGAACCTCGATCAGGTCCTCAACGAGAAATGGATACTCAAGCTGTATGAGCAGTATGACTTCAACACCCTGCAGGAGGAAGGCGGCAAGAACAGCGAGAATCTCGCCACGCGCGTGACCTTGACGCGCGTCCTTCACACCTGGTATCTGGACACCACCGTCGGATACGAGGTGGGCGAAAACAACGTCACGGCCTCTGTCAACCTGCGCCAGAAAGGCGCCCGCCAACGCGCGCTCCGATTCTGAGCGCCGCCATGGGCGGGCGCTGGTCGTCCACGTCCGACGGCTCGCCTCATCACCTGTCGGGACCGCGTTGCGGCCGTTCCTGGCATCCTCCCTCTGAGATCTGAAATCTGAGATCTGAGATCCGAAAGGAGTCCCATGAACATCGCCGTCTATCCCGGCAGCTTCGATCCGGTCACCTATGGTCACCTCGACCTCATCAAGCGCGGCAGCCGCGTCTTCGACAAGCTCATCGTCGCTGTCGGCGAGAATCCCGCCAAGTCCGCCCTCTTCTCGCTTGACGAGCGCGTCGAGATGGTCAAGCGTCACACGCGGGGCATCCACAACGTCACCGTTGACAAGTTCAGGGGCATGTTGGTAGACTATGTCAAACGGAAGGGCGCGCACGTCATCCTCCGAGGCATCCGCACCGTATCCGACTTCGAGTACGAGTTCCAGATGGCGCTGACGAACCGCGCCCTGGAGCGCGGCGTCGAGACCGTGTTCGTCATGACGAGCGAAGAGTGTTCGTACTTCCGCGCGAGCCTCATCCGCGAGGTCGCCAGCCTCGGCGGCAGCCTGCGCACATTCGTCCCGCCCGACGTGGAGAAGCAACTCAAAAAGAAGCTCGCCGCGCACCTCAAGGCTCAACGCAACAGCTTTTGACGACAAGGACTTACGTTCCGCGATCCGCAATTCTCGACCAAACAGCCACCCCAGCCTTTGCTCGCTTACCCGCTTACTCGCTCACCCGCTCACCGAGACGCCCCATGCCAAACATCCTCGCGCTTGGCGACATCGTCGGCCGCCCCGGCCGTCGCATTCTGGAGACGAAGCTCGCCGCCATCCGGCAAGCTGAGGCGATTGACTTCTGCGTCGCCAACTGTGAGAATGCCGCCGGCGGCTCCGGTGTGACCCCCGAGATCGCCCGAGAGTTGTTCGGCTATGGCGTGGACGTGCTCACCAGCGGCGACCACATCTGGAAGAAGAAGGAGATCATCCCGTTCCTCTCCGAGAACCCCCGTCTGCTTCGCCCCGCCAACTACTCGCCCCAGGCCGCGGGCCGAGGCGCCACCGTCTTCGAGACCAAGGACGGTCTCAAGGTCGGCGTGATAAACCTCCTGGGCCGCGTGTTCATGCACCCGGCCGACTGCCCCTTCCGCGCCGCCAATGAACTGGTCCCAAAGCTCGCCAAGGAGACGCCGCTCATCGTCGTGGACGTTCACGCCGAAGCCACCTCGGAGAAAATCGCCATGGGCTGGCACCTTGACGGCAAGGTCACGGCCGTGTTCGGCACCCACACCCACATCCAGACCGCCGATGAGCGCCTCTTGCCGCAAGGCACGGCCTATGTCACCGACCTCGGCATGACCGGGCCGTACGAGTCCGTCCTCGGCCGACGCAAAGACCGCGTGCTCAAGGCCATCATGACCCAGATGCCCGAGGTCTTCGACGTGGCCACCGACGACGTCCGCATGTGCGGCGTCATCATCTCGGCCGACCCGCGAACCGGAAAGGCCACCGGCATCCGACGCATCCAAGTGAAGGAAGATGGGCAGGCAGGATAGCCTTCCGCTGTTCGACGTTCGGCCAAAGGCTCCGACTCCGCCGGCAGCGGAGAAGCGGAAGATATACACCGTCACGGAGCTGACCCGCGTGATTCGGGAATCGCTCGAAGCGCGATTCCCCGCCGTCTGGGTCGTCGGCGAAGCCTCTAACGTCCGCATCCCAGGTTCCGGACACGTGTACCTCACCCTGAAGGACGCCGAGGCGCAGATTCGCGTCGTCGTCTTCCGCGGCGTGGCGAGCAGGCTCCGCTTCGAGATTCGCGACGGCACGGAGCTGACCGTATTCGGCCGCGTGACCGTGTACGAGCCGCGCGGCGAATACCAGATCATCGCCGACCTCGTCGAGCCGAAGGGCATCGGCGCGCTCCAACTGGCGTTCATTCAACTCAAGGAGAAGCTCGAAAAGGAAGGCCTTTTTGACCCAGCGCGCAAGCGGCCTATCCCCTTGCTGCCTCAGAAGATAGGTATTGTCACGTCCCCTACGGGCGCGGCCATCCGCGACATGCTCAACGTCATTGGACGCCGCTTCCCGAACCTGGAGATTCTGCTCTGCCCCGTGAGGGTTCAGGGCGAGGGCGCGGCCGAGGAAATCGCCGCGGGCATTGACCTGATGAACACGCTGCCGGACCTGGACGTGCTGATCGTCGGCCGGGGCGGCGGCAGCCTGGAAGACCTCTGGGCCTTCAACGAGGAAGTCGTCGCCCGCGCCGTGTTCCGCTCGGGTATTCCTGTCATCTCCGCGGTCGGCCATGAGCGCGACTTCACCATCTGCGACTTTGTGGCCGACGTGCGCGCCGCCACGCCCACGGAGGCCGGCGAGCTTGTCGTCCCGCGCCAAGACCAGATGCGCGAACACGTCCAAGGCCTGGCCACGCGTCTCGCCCAGGCCCTTCTCGGACTGGTCGAAGCGGCGAAAGGCCGCCTCGAGATACTGGCCCGAAGCTATGCCCTCCGCCGGCCCCTTGATAGAATACTGCAGCGGCAGCAGCGGGTGGATGACCTGGCAGGCCGACTCGTCGCCCGGACCGAGCACCTCCTGGCGCTCGAACGCGCGCGATTGTCCGGCATCAGCGAGCGGCTCGAGGGCCTCAGTCCGCTCAAGGTGCTCGCCCGAGGCTATTCCATCACGATGAAGTCCGACGAGCCGAAGCCGCTGAGGACTGCGGAGGCCCTGTGCGTCGGCGACCGGGTGCGCACTCGCTTGCATGCCGGTTCGTTCTTCGCCCACGTGGATGAGGTGACCCGTGGCTAAGGTGAAGTTCGAAGACGCTCTGAAGGAGCTGGAAGAGATCGTCCGCCAGTTGGAGGATGGCGACCTCAGTCTGGACGAATCGCTTGCCAAGTACGAGGCCGGCATCAAGGCCTACAGGAAGTGCTACGACTTGCTTCAGGGCGCAGAGAAGAAGATTCAGATGCTTGTGAAAGACGAGAAGGGCCAACTCAAGGCCGTGCCGTTCGAGGCCCCACCCGCGGAACCATCCGATGACAAACCCGTCAGCCCAAGCAACCAGTAAAGAGTCCCCGCCGCAAGGCAAGCCGCAATGGGACGGCCATGAGCGCCGCAAGCACCCGCGCTATTGCGTGAAGGATACCCAGTCCGAATTCGCCCAGGTCGAGTTCACTTCCTTCTTCAAGAAGGATGGCGAGGGCGGACGGCCCCTCGTGGATGTCGGCGAAGGCGGCGTCCAGTTTGCCTGCGATCGGCCCTTTGGCAAGGGCCAAAAGGTCATCGTGTGCATCATCGTGCCCAGCATGAGCCTCTCGCTCAAGGCCAATGGCGCGGTGACCGGGTTCACCGCGGGCGGCGCCGGCAAGAAGAGCCGGGCGAGCGTGCAGTTCAGGCGTTGCAGCGCGGAATCCGCGCTCAAGCTGCGCGCGCTAGCCGTGCCCCTGTCCGAGAACCCCGCCCTCGCCGAGCTTTACGTGAAGAGAGAACTGCCCAAGGATGCCGCTAAGGCCGCGAAGTAGCCATGCCGGAGCTTCTTCCTAAGATCAATAGTCCTGAGGACTTGCGCAGGCTGCAGATCGTCGAGTTGCCCCGGCTTGCCGACGAGATCAGGCGCGAGATCATTGCGGTGGTCAGCAGGAACCACGGCCACTTGGCATCCAACCTCGGCGCGGTCGAACTCGCCCTGGCCCTTCACTACTGCTTCGACTTCCTCAAGGACCGTCTCGTCTGGGACGTCGGGCACCAGTGCTACACGCACAAGCTGCTCACGGGACGGCGTGAGCGCTTCCACACGCTGCGCCAACACGACGGGCTGAGCGGATTCCCGGACAGGACGGAAAGCCCCTACGATCCCTTCACGACCGGCCACGCCGGCACAGCCATCTCGTCCGCTCTGGGCCTCGCCTGCGGCGACGCCTTGACCGGTCAATCCCGGAAGGTCGTGGCCGTTGTCGGCGACGGGGCCATGGGCGCGGGCATGTCCTTCGAGGGCCTCAACCAGGCCGGCCATCTTCGCAAGAACCTGCTCGTGGTCCTCAACGACAACCGCATGGCCATCTCGTGCACGGTCGGCGCCTTGTCCAACTACCTCACCGCCATACGCTCCGCCCCGCTCTATTCCGACTTCAAGAAGGAAATCCACCATCTGCTCAACATGGTCCCGGTGTTCGGCAGGCGCATGGAAGAGGCGCTCGAACACCTCAAGGCCGCGGTCAAGAAGAGCATGGCCCCCGGGCAGATGTTCGAGGAGCTTGGCTTCCGGTACTTCGGCCCGGTGGACGGCCACGATATCCCGGTGCTCATCGAGACGTTAAATGAAGTCAAGCGGGCCGAAGGCCCCGTCTTGCTTCACGTCGTGACTGAGAAGGGCAAGGGCTTCCTGCCCGCGTGGCAGAACCCGACCCGATTCCACAGCGCCAAGTCCTTCCAGGTCGAGAACGGCCAGGTCATCGAAGCCGAGGAAGACCCCGGCGTGTCCTCTTACACGAAGGTGGCGAGCATGGCCCTTGCAGACATGGCCCGGAGCGACAGGCGTATTGTCGCCATCACTGCGGCCATGCCCGACGGAACCGGCCTTGCCGCCTTCGGCAAGGAGTTCCCGGATCGCTTCCTCGACGTCGGCATCTGCGAGCAGCACGCGCTCGGACTGGCTGCCGGCCTCGCGGCCTCGGGGATGAAGCCCGTGGTGGCCGTCTACTCCACCTTCCTCCAGCGCGCCTACGACCAGCTCTTCCACGAGATCTCCTTGCAGAAGACGGGCGTGGTGCTGCTCGTTGACCGTGCTGGACTCGTAGGCGACGACGGCCCCACGCATCACGGCGTATTCGACATCGCGTACCTGCGGCATCTGCCCGGCTTGGTGCTCATGGCTCCCAAGGACGGCGCCGAGCTTCGCCAGATGCTCCGTCTGGCGCTCGCGTCCGAAGCGCCGTGCGCCATCCGCTATCCCAGGGCAGACGTGCCGATGTTGACCCTCTCTGAGCCTGCCGCGGCCTTCCGCATCGGCGAAGCGGAGACGCTGCGAACCGGCCTTGAGGTCGCCATCTTCGCCTATGGCGCGATGGTTCAGGTTGCCGCCGGCGCGGCCGAACGCCTTGCTGGCCAAGGCATTGAGGCTACCGTCATCAACGCTCGATTTGCCAAGCCGCTCGACAAGGCGGCCATTCTCGACGCGTTCACGACGCACCGAGCGGTCATCACGATCGAGGATCACTCGCTTGCGGGCGGCTTCGGATCCGCAGTTCTCGAGCTCGCGTCGGACGCCGGCGCGGACACACGCAAACTCGTGCGCCTGGGCATCCCGGATCAGTTTGTCGAGCACGGCGCGCGCAGCCTTCTCCTCAGGAATCTCGGGCTGGACCCGGAGGGACTCCAAGCGGCCGTGATGCGACTCGTGGGCCAGCCGCAACCAGCGCCCAAGTGTCTGGCCACGGCAACGGCAGGTTAGCATGAAGAACGTCATAGTCCTGGCCAACGGGGCCAAGGCCCACGTCCGGCGAGCGGTGGACGAGGCGCTCCCCTGGCTCCGCGAACAGGCGCACCTCGTGGTCGTTGACCTTGAGGAGAAGGTGGACATTGAGCACGTGGCCGCGGACATGGTCATCATCTTTGGCGGCGACGGCGCGATCCTTTCCGCGGCCCGACGCCTGGGAAGAAACCAAGTCCCCGCCGTCGGAGTCAACCTCGGCAAGTTCGGGTTCCTGGCTGAGGTGAGCCTTTCCGAGTTGCGCTCCGGCCTCGGACGGATTCTCGCCGGCGAGTTCCAGGCCGCGAGTCGCATGATGCTTCAGTGCCGCGTCAAACGCGGCGAGCGTCTCATCAAGGACTCGCTCGCCCTCAATGACGCCGTGATCTCGCGCAGCTCGCTCTCCAGGCTCATCGCAATCCAGTTGTCTATTGACAGCGAGGAGGTCACCAAGTACTATTGTGACGGCCTTATCGTCTCGACGCCCGTGGGTTCCACGGCGCATTCGCTCGCGGCCGGCGGCCCCATCCTGACGCACGACATGGAAGCGTTCATCGTCACGCCCATCTGTCCGCACACGCTGACCAACAGGCCGCTCGTCGTTTCCGCGCAGAGGCGAATCGAGATGGGAGTTCTTCCAGAGGCCAAGAGCGTGGCGTTGACCGTGGACGGGCAAGTGTATGTCGAGCTTCTGCCCGGTGACCGCGTGCAGGTCGAGAGATCCGAGTTGAGATTCCAACTCATCCAAACGCAAGAGCGCACTTTCTTCCAGACGCTGCGCGAGAAGTTGCAGTGGGGAGGCCACCCGAAGTATGCCGGCCGCTAGAGTGCTCGCGAAATTCTGCAAAGGCTGCCAGCTCTGCATCTCAGTCTGTCCGAAGGACGTGCTGGAGCTGTCGAAGTCCCTCAACGAACAGGGCATCCACATTGCGGTTGTGAAGGTAGGCGCCCAATGCACGGGTTGCCTGAACTGCGTGCAGATGTGCCCGGATGCGGCCATTGAGATTGCCGAAACCCCTTAGCGTTTGCCAGGTTAGACATCCATGCCATCGAAAGTCCTCATGACCGGCAACGAGGCGGCAGCCGAAGCGGCAATCCGCGCGGGCTGCCGGTTCTACTACGGCTATCCCATCACGCCGCAGAACGAGATCTGCGCGTACATGGCGGCCCATCTGCCCGAAGCCGGCGGGACCTTCTTGCAGGCCGAGAGCGAGTTGGCGGCCATCAGCATGGTTCACGGCAGCGCCGGGGCCGGCGCGCGCGCCATGACCTCCTCATCCAGTCCGGGCATCAGCCTGAAACAGGAAGGCATCTCGTACCTCGCGGGCAGCGAACTGCCGTCCGTCATCATCAACGTCCAGCGCGGCGGGCCGGGGCTGGGCGACATCTCCGCTTCGCAGGGCGACTACTTCCAAGCCACGCGCGGCGGCGGACACGGCGATTACCGCACCCTCGTGCTCGCCCCATACTCGGCTCAGGAGATGGCAGACCTCATGTTCGAGGCCTTCGACCTGGCCGACAAGTACCGGACGCCCGTGCTCGTCCTCGCCGATGCACAGCTCGGCCAGATGATGGAGCCGGTGGAATTCCGAGACGACCTGAAGCCCAAGACGGTCCCGAAGCCCTGGGCGCTCAGCGGGGCTGAAGGACGAGCGCGCAACATCGTCATGTCCTTCTATCCCATCAAGGGCGAACTGGAAGCCTTCAACCGTCGTCTTCAGGAGAAGTACACGCGGATCAAGGCCAAAGAGGCCCGTTGCGAAGAGTTCCAGACGAAGGACGCGCAGATCATTCTCGTGGCGTACGGCACGTCCGCTCGAGTCTGCAAGGAGGCGGTGAAGAAGGCCCGCGAGCGCGGAGTGGGCGTGGGCCTCATCCGTCCCATCACGCTCTGGCCCTTCCCGGAGCGAGCCATTCGCAAGGCCGCCGAGAAGGCCAGGGCCATCCTCACTGTCGAGATGAGCCTGGGCCAGATGGTGGAGGATGTGCGCCTCGCCGTGGAAGGATGTTGCCCGGTTCATCTGCATGGACGACCGGGCGGCGGCGTGCCGGCGACGGCCGACATTCTGCGCGAGTTGAAGAAACTGAACCGAACGTCCGGGCGAGTCGAACGCCGTCGCGCACCGGCCTTGAACTCATGAGGTCCCGATGTCCAGCGAGATCGCTACTGGCGCAGCAGACGTTCGTCCGCCCTCGGACGCCAAGGCCGTGGGCGTGGCGAGAACCTACACCCGTCCACGCTCGCTTCTGCCCGTGGTCACGCATTACTGCCCAGGCTGCGGGCACGGCATCGTTCACCGCCTTCTGGCGGAGGTCATTGACGAGCTGGGCATTCGGGGCAGGACCATCGGGCTCGCCCCAATCGGTTGCGCCGTAATGGCTTACAACTACCTGGACGTAGACATGAGCGAAGCGGCGCACGGCCGCACGCCGGCGGTCGCCACGGGCATCAAGCGCGTTCACCCCGACAAGATCGTGTTTTCCTATCAAGGCGACGGCGACCTCGCGGCCATCGGCACGGCCGAAATCGTTCACGCGGCGAACCGGGGCGAGAACTTCACGGTCATCTTCGTGAACAACGCCGTGTACGGCATGACCAATGGCCAGATGGCCCCGACCACGCTTGTGGGCCAGAAGACCGCGACCTCGCCGCGCGGCCGGAATCCTCAGAACGAAGGCGGCCCCATCCGCGTCTGCGAACTGCTCGCCACGCTCGACGGCAGCAAATACTTGGAGCGCGTGAGCGTCACGTCGCCGCGCAACGTGCGTCAGGCCAGGCGCGCGATTCGGAAGGCCTTCCAGGTTCAGATGGCCGGCAGGGGCTTCTCGCTCATCGAGATCCTCTCGCCGTGTCCATCGTATTGGCGACTCAGCCCCCACGAGGCCCTCAAGTTCATTGACGAGGAGATGACCAGGGCATTTCCGCTGGGCGTGGTGAAGGATTGCGGCGGCGTTGGCGCTGAAGAGGGCAAGCCATGACAGAGAA
>Ga0194125_10008091_pt1 | contig 14934 bp, 7 predicted proteins | sample TA2KigC250mmetaG_FD_148626 | JGI IMG/M metagenome (GOLD analysis project Ga0194125, IMG submission 148626) | Freshwater microbial communities from Lake Tanganyika, Tanzania - TA2015034 Kigoma Deep Cast 250m | ecosystem: Environmental > Aquatic > Freshwater > Lake | place: Tanzania: Lake... | reverse complement strand
CACGTGTGGGACGACGCGGCGCACGCCAACGCCCGCCTCGACTTCATCGAAATCCCCGTCGTGGCCTACGAGGTGGGCTACGAGGGCGACGAGTGCCGCCCCGAGCAGATGCGCTGGTGCCTTGAGCTGGCGGCCCGTTACCGCCTCACGTTCGACTTCTTCTGGCATCCCATCTACATTGCGCGGTATCCCGCCTGCCAGAAAGCCGTTGACGAGCTTGTGCGGCTCATCGGCCAGATGCCCGTGCCGCCCGTCCTCGCCGGGCTGGACGAGGCCTGCCGCTGGTGGGACGCCCGCTCGAAGGCCACGATGCGGAACGCGGCTCTGGACTCCGGCCGCCTCTCCTTCGAGGCCGAGTGCGGCTACCGCAACGGCTTCGTCATCAAAGTCCCCACGGGCGAGACGCCCGCGCGGGGCTGCGAGGCGGATGGCGTCGCTGCCCCCTTCGAGTCCGCCCACGAGTTCGGCCAGCACTGGGCCTTCATCCCGCTGCCGCCCGGGCGACACGTGATCACGTTGGGGCTGTGAGCCCAATGTAGGGCTAGAGCGGCCCGGGCCCCTTGTACCCGCGCCAGCCGAAGCAGAGGGTGGGCCGCTCCTCACAGGGACGGAAGGGGACCATGGCGGCGATGGCGTCGAGGCGCTTCACCACTTCGGCGGGCAAGGGGCCTTTGGCGGCGTAGGCGACGTTCTGCTCGACCTCGGCCTGGGAGCGCGCGCCCATGAGGGTGCAGGAAACGTCGGGGTTGGAGAGGACGAACCGGAGGGCGCACTCGACTAGGGGCATGCCAAGTTCGTCGAGGAGGGCGTAGAGTGCCTTGAACTGGTTGCGGCGCGGCAGGCTCAGCCAGGGCGCGCCGTAGTTCACCTCGTCGTCGAAGCGGCGGGAGAGCGCGCCCTGCTGAAGCGGCGAGCCGATGACGACGCCCACGCCGTGCGCCTTTGCCGCGGGGAGCACCTCGTGCTCCGCCTCGCGCCATAGGAGGCTGTAGTTGAAGGCGGTGAGGACGACGTCGAACTGCCCCGAGCCGACGAGGCAGGCGAGCTGGCGCGCCGTGGTGCCGCCGAGGCCGGTGAAGCGGATGAGGCCCTCGGCCTTCAACTCGCCGAGGAGTTCGACCACGGGGCCTTCCACGGGCGCCCCGACCTCCCACATCGGCGAACGGGTCCACCAGTCGTACTGGCCGGGCCTATCCGGCTCGTGGACGAAGAGGATGTCAATGGTGTCGCGTCCGAGGAGGCGGAGGCTCTCCTCGATGGAGGCGCGGAGGCAGGCCTTGTCCTGCGGCTTGAAGGGCTGGGGGCGACCGCCGAGCTTGGTGGACACGATGAGGGGCTGCGTGGCATCGCGGATGATTCGGCCGACCACCTCCTCGCTGTTGGCATAGGTCGGCGCGGTGTCCACATAGTTCACGCCGAGGTCGAAGGCGCGGAGGGCGGCGGCGCGCGACTGGTCGAAGTCGCCGCCGAACTTGGAGATGAACAGCCCGCCGAGCGACAGCTCGCTCACCCGCAGCCCCGTTCGGCCCAACGTTCTCATCTTCATCGCGGTCTCCTCATGTGTCGCTGGCCCTGTGGGCGGGGCGTCTCTGCCCCGCGCGGGGCGCGCTGGTCCTGTGGGCGGGGCGTCTCTGCCCCGCGCGGGGCGCGGAGGCCCCGCCCACATCGTGCGGAAAACCTAAATGGCTTTCAGCGATTCGGCTCATTGGGGCAAGGACTGCCTGAAGGCAGGACTCCAAACGAGCCGCTCTCCTGGTTCGGAGTCCTGCCTTTAGGCAGTCTTGTCCCCTCTGAAGGCGCCGCCGAATCGCTGAAAGCCATTTAGCGGCAGGTTACACCGGGGAGGCGGTCGCTGTCAACTTGACACCCCGGCAGGCGGGGTGTAAAATAATGGCTCGCACGGTCAAGGCGTGGGGAAGCGCCGCGGAACCCCCTGGGAGAGCGCAACGATGAGCAGCCTCGAGATCAAGATCGAGCCCCTTCAGGGCATTGACAAGGGCGTGGTCGTGCGCCTCGGTGGAGCGCTCGACCAGCCGACGCGAGACGAGTTCCTGAACGCGATGAAAGGGGTGCTGGGCGAGGGCAGCACGCGTTGCATCCTGGACATGGAGCGCGTGACCTACGCGAACTCGACGGCGATCGGCGACTTGGTGGTGCTGCTCGACCAGTTCCACGAGAAGGGGGGCGGACTGGTGCTGATGAGCCTTCACCCCAAGGTCTACTCGCTGATGGAGATCATTGGGGTGAACAGCGTGCTGCCGATAGCGAAGACGCTGGCCGAGGCGCGTGCGCAGGTGAGCGCGGTGCAGGGCGCCCCGGAGCCGGCCCGTGTGGTGCCCGAGGCGGCGGCCCCGAGCGCCGCTCCTGCGGTCGCCCCGGGCGCAGCGCCCTCGTTCCCCGTCCGCTCCCAGTGCGTCGGGTGCGCCGTCACCCTGGAGTTCGCCCAGGCCGGGCGCTACCGGTGCCCGCATTGCAGCGCGGTGTACGCGGTGCAGCCGACGGGGCAGGTGGAGGGCGCGCGGGCGCGCGTGGGCCACACCATTGAGGTCACGCTGCCCTGCCAGCCGCGCATCATGCGCGCGTTCCAGCAGATGGTTGCGGCGCTGCCGAACTGGAAGGGTTACACGGACCTCGACCGCGCGCGGCTGGAGAAGGCCATAGGCGAAATCTGCGACGTGGTGCACCAGCGGGCCTACGACGGCAACACCGACAACACGTTCCAGGTGCTCATCCTGTGCAGGGACGAGGAGCTGGCGTTCCGCTTCGCCGACCACGGCAAGCCGCTGAGCGGCTCTGCGTTCCCTCTCGCCGCCCAGTACATGACCGAGTTCGAGCACAAGGCGCGCCCCGGCAAGGGCAACGTCCTCCGCATGGCCAAGCGCGTCGCCCGCGCCTGAGTGGCCTTCAGCGGTTCGGCTTATTGGGGTGAAGACTGCCTGAAGGCAGGACTCCAAACGGGTGCGTCTCCTGGTTCGGAGTCCTGCCTTTAGGCAGTCTTGCTGCCGGCGAGGGCGTCACCGAATCGCCGAGGGCTACCTGGCCTCGCCGACACGGCGGTTGACTTCCCGTCAGTGGTTGGATATAGTTGGGTAGTGGGCAAGGCTAGCTTTCCCACGTCATGGGGGTATGGCCCAGAGAGAGGCCGAGCGGATGCCGAATCCACGCGACGAAGAGTTCATCCGGTTCGCCGCCGCCAGCGGGCACCTGACCCCCGAGCAGGCGCAGGAGGCGCTCGCGGCGCTGCGCGACATCGAGGCGCTGGGCGGCGTGGCCACGGCCCCCGACCTGCTGCTGAAGCGGGGCCTGCTCAACGAGCGGCAGGCCGCGCTGGTGCACCAGGCGATGGCGGCGAGTAAGGCCGCAACCAAGGTGCCGCGCGAGCTGGGCGGCTTCGAGCTCCTCGAGAAGATCGGCCAGGGCGGCATGGGCAGCGTGTTCAAGGCCCGGCAGAAGGAGCTGGGCCGCATCGTCGCTCTCAAAATCCTCTCGCCGCGCCTCGCCCGCAGCAACGAGTTCGTCCAGAGCTTCCTCCGCGAGGCCCGCGCCGCCGGGCGCCTGAATCACCCGAACATCGTGGCTGCCATTGACGTGGGGGAGAGCCAGGGCTTCTACTACTTCGCCATGGAGTTCGTGGATGGGGAGACCGTGGCGAAGATGCTCGCGCGCGGCCCGCTGCCGGAGGAGCGCGCCTTGGGCATCGCGGCCGACGTGGCCCGCGCGCTCGACCACGCCTACGCCAAGGGCCTGATCCACCGCGACATCAAGCCCGACAACATCATGGTGACCTCGGACGGGCGGGTGCGGGTGACCGACTTCGGGCTGGCCAAGGCCATCGGCAAGGGGACGCCCGAGGGGACGGACGACGAGCGCTTCATGGGCACGCCCGCCTACGTGGCGCCGGAGCAGATACGCTCGGAGCCCGACATAGACTGCCGCGCCGACATCTTCTCGCTGGGCGTGACGCTGTTCCAGATGCTCACGGGCGAGCTGCCGTTCCAGGGCGCGAACCCGATGGCCATCGCGGCCGCCGTGGTGGCCGAGCCGCTGCCGCCGCTACGGCGCCTGGCACCTGACGTGTCGCCGGCCGCGGCCCGCCTGGTCGAGAAGATGACGGCGAAGGACCCCGTTCAGCGCTACGCGACGCCGGCCGACGTGGTGGCGGCCATCGAGAGCGCCGCCGAGGCGCCCCGCGCGCCGGCCGCACGGGTGGCCCAGGTGCGGGCGCTGGCTGCGCGGCGCCGGCGGTCGAACGCGCCGACGGTGGCCGCCGTGGGCATCATCCTGGCCGTGGCTGCCGTGGCGGTCCTGGCCATCACCCTGCGCCCGCGGCAGGGCGGCACGCGGTCAGGGACGCACCACGATGTCGGCACGACGCTCGTGCCCAGCCCGCGCACGAGCGTGCGGGTGCCGGCGCCCGACACGAGCCGCCGCGTGACGGCGGACGTCCTGATGCGCGACCTGTCGCGCGCGGTGGACCGCGCCAATGCGTTCGAGAAGGACAACCCGCGCGACGCGGCCGGCCTGGCCGCGCGGCTCAGGAGCGTGCTCGACGACTTCCCCGCCGCGCGGCGCAGCCAGTTGCCCCCCGAGGGCCTCGACCTGCTGCGGCAGACCGAGCTGCGCCTGCGAGGCATCGAGGACCGCGCGGCGACGGCCGTGGAGACGGAGCTCCAGGAGCGCACGGCCCGCGCCGACGCTCTCCTGAAGGAAGGGAAGATCAACGAGGCGTTCGCCCTGCTCGACACCTTCCCCACCGCGCTGCGCACCAGCGCGGCCATCGCGCGCATCGAGCAGCTCCGCCTCCAGTGGCGGAAGGATGCCCTCGCCGCCTACGACGCGCGCGACGGCCAGGGCAAGAAGCTCGTGGCCGACGTGCGGCTCGACGAGGCGAAGGCCCTCTACGGCCCGTACGCCGAGTGCGTGGTGCCCGAGATCGCCGCGAAGGCCAAGGCGGCCCTGGCCGCGGTCGAGGCAGACTACGAGAAGAAGATGGCCGAGGCGAAGCGCAAGGCCCGCGCCCTCTACGTCAAGGAGGCGAAGGCCATCTTCGCCCACCTCGACGCCCGCGAGCTGCGCGAGGCCCGCAACCTGGCCGACGCAGCCGTCGTGAACAACGACCTCGACCCCGTGCGGGAGGAAACGAGGGACCTCCTCCACCTCGTCCGCACCGCTACCGAGGTCTGGGACATGGCCAAGGCCGGCGCCCGCAAGCTCAAGCCTGGCGACAGGCTACGCATTGCCGGCTTCGCGGGCGAAGTCGTCGAGGTCACTGACGACAAGATCGCCATGAAGATCGGCACCCATGCTCTGGCCAAGCGCATCACCGACCTGGCGCCTGCCGACGCCATCGAACTCGCCATCCGCGGCTACGGCGCCTCCGCCGCGGCCGTAGAGGCCAAGCTGGGCCTCTTCCTCCTCGCCACGCGCGAGCGCGGCCGCGAGCGCGACTTCGACGGCGCCCGCAAGCGCATCCAGGCCGCGCGGGCCAACGGCGCGGACGTGGCCCGCGAGCTGGCCCTCCTCGCACGCTTCTCCCCCCAGGAGTGCCCAACGTGCAAGGGACAGACCACAGTCCCCTGCCCCGACTGCGGCGGCAAGGGCATCGCGAGCATCGAGCGCCAGGAGTGCGACGTCTGCAAGGGCAAGGGCGGCGGCCCCTGCGGCTACTGCCACGCCAAGGGCCGCGTCCGCTGCGCCAACTGTAACGGCACGGGCAAGGTCCTCGGCGGCGCCCTGCCCTGCAACCAATGCGGCGGCGACGGCGTGGCCCGGTGCGGCAGGTGCGGCGGCACCGGCTACCTGAAGTGCTCGAAGTGCAAAGCCACGGGCATCTTCACCATCGTCACCCCATGCGCCAGATGCCGGGAGAGGAAGACCGTCACCTGCCCCCAGTGCGAGGGCAAGGGCAGCCTGCCGCCTCCCGACCTCGCCGAGCCTGAGGCCCCGCGGGCGCCCAAGCCATGATTGCGGCCCAGCGCCGCCTCTCGTTGACACGTGCTTGGCTTCGCGCTAGGATAGGGGCGAGGCAAGCCTACGACTCGCGCCGTTCGGCAGGCTTGCGGTGTGGCTAGCCTGTCGGACCATGAAGAGGGTTCGCGTGAAGCACATCATCTCGGCACTGGTGCAGAACGAACCGGGCGTGCTGGCGCACATCTCGACGCTGTTCGCCGGCCGCGGATTCAACATAGACAGCCTGGCCGTCGGCGAGACGGAGGACACGGCCGTCTCGCGCATGACCGTGGTCGTCGAGGGGGACGAGCAGGTCCTCGAGCAGGTCGTCAAGCAGCTCCGCAAGGTCATCAGCGTGCTCAAGGTCCAGGACTTCTCGGGCCGGGACTACGTGGAGCGCGACCTGATGCTGATCAAGATCAACGCGCCGTCGGGGCGCCGCGGCGAGATCATCGAGCTGGTCACGCTCTTCAGGGGGCGTGTGGTGGACGTGAGCGCGAGCGAGCTGATGGTCGAGCTGTCGGGGCCGGAGAAGAAGCTCGAGGCCTTCATCGCCCTCGTGCGGCCCTTCGGCATCAAGGAGCTGTGCCGCACGGGGCGCGTCGCCCTGGCGCGGGGGCCACGATAGGGGATTGCCGATTCTCAATTTCCGATTGCCGATTTCCCAGAGGGGCAGAGGCTGCCGGCCGGGGCCGCGCGCGGGGCGCGCTGGAGGCGACCCCGGGGCAGCCGCGCCGCCGCCGCTCATTCCCGCGGCGCACGTGGCGCCGGTGCCCTCGCCCGGCCCCAACCCCCAGCACCAGAAGCTGGCCCTCTACGCCGGCGGCGCGCTCGTGGTCCTCATTGTCCTCGTCATCCTGGTCCTCTCCCCGCGCCGCGCACCCATCGAGCTGGTGCCCAGGGGCCAGAGCGTGGTGCAGGTGGTGGACGTGCGGCGCTTCCTCGACAGCCCCGCGTGCCTGATGCTGCGCGCTGCCAAGCACTCCGTCGCCGCCTCGCTCCACGCCACGGAGGAGAGGTTCCGCATTGACCTCCGCCGCGACGTGGCGGCGCTGGTGACCACCGACGACAGCACGATTCTCCTCGGGCGCTTCCAGCCCGACGTGATGCGCGACTGCTTCGAGCAGGCCATCGAGACGCGCGAGAAGGAGCTCCGCGATACCCGCAAAGCCGCAGTCCAGCTCCACATCAAGCAGGGCGCGGTGGACGGCTACACGTATCTCTACTGCGACGAGGAGGGTGTGGACCACGCCTATGCCGCGGTGGGGTCGAGCGTGGCCTGCTTCGGCGACCGCTGGGGCGTGCGCCGCTTCCTCAAGGGGCGGGCCGGCATCCGCGGCCACGCGCTCGACGACCCGCTCTTCGCCGCCGCCTTCGCGCCCGCGCTCGCCCGCGGCGCCTTCTACTACCGCCTCGAAAAGGCCGGCGGCCGCATCGTCGCCTCGAACCTCAAGGACGTGTTGGCCGAGGCCGGCGAGGGCGTCCAAGCCACCTTCTATGCCATCGCCTCCACCCGCGCCGCCGTCGAGCTGGCCATTCGCTTCGTGGCGACCGACGCCGCCGCTGCCCAGGCGCTCGAGGCCCAGCTCGCCAGGGCCAGCGCACAGCGCGCCCTGCGACAGCTCCTCGGCGCCGACGCCGCCGTCAGCATCGCCAGGGCAGGAACGACCGTCACTCTCGCCGCCGCGATCCCCCTCGACGGCTTCGAGGAGCTGGTGGAGAAGGACAAGAAGGCGCCGGGCGCCAACCTCGTCCTCGCCCTCCTCGCCAGTTGAGCGGGAGGTGAATTGCAGATTTCAGATTGCTGATTGCTGATTGAAATCCGAAATCCGCAATCGCCAATCCGCAATGGGACGCGCGGGAACCCGTCGCGAGGCCGCCCATGGCTGACGAACCAAAGAGGCCCTCCGCCCCCTCTTCCCCCCAGCACCTGCCCTTCCTCACCCTCGTGCTGCTCCTGCTCATGGCGCTCCACGCCTTCCAGGGGCCGGTGCGCTCGTGGGTGTCGGGGCGGTACCGGGCGATGGCCGCCTTAGGCCGAGCTCTCGATGTGTGCCTCGAAGAATACGTCGAGCCACGGTCCGCCGACGAACTGGTCCACGGCGCCATCGAGGGCATGGTCGAGGGCCTCAAGGACCGCCACAGCGCCTTCCTCCCACCCGTCGCACACCGCCGCCTCCAGGAGAGCGAGACCGACCACTACGCCGGCCTCGGCATCCAGATTGACCTCACCCGGGACCGCAAGCTCTTCATCGCCAAGGTCTTCGACGACTCGCCCGCCGCCCAGGCCGGCCTCCGCCCGGGCGACGTCGTCCTCTGGGCGCTCGAGCACGACCCCGACGGCCTCCGCGAGCCCGTCAAGCACGACTTCGCCGTCGTCACCAGCGTCCCCGCCACCTCCAATGTTCTGCGCGGCGAGAAGGGCACCAGGGTCACCCTCCACATCCGCCGGCCCAAGGCGGGCGGACCTGGGGAACCACCCGGAAAGGAGTTCGAGGAGCTGGACATCACGGTCGTCCGCGCCGAGGTCACCCGCCCCGTCATCGAGACCCGGCTGCTCGCCGACGGCATCGGCTACCTGGACCTGGGCGACTTCCCCGACGGGGCGGCCGCCAAGGTGGCCGACGGCATCGCTGCGCTGCGCGGCCAGGGCATGCGCGCGCTCGTCCTCGACCTGCGGAACAACGACGGCGGCTTCCTCGACGAGGCCATCCGCATCGCCGACCTCTTCGTCCCCGAGGGCGTCATCCTCTCCACCCAGAACCGCTGCCCCGACGAGAACCGCACCTTCCACGCCACGCGCGGCGGCCCGGCCGAGGAGCTGCCGATGGCCGTGCTGGTGGATGCCCGCAGCGCCAGCGCCGCCGAGGTCCTCGCCGGCGCCCTCCAGGACCACGGCCGGGCCAGACTCGTTGGCGTCAAGACCTACGGAAAGGGCGCGGTCTCCAAGCGCTTCCCCCTCGGCGACGGCTCCGGCATCCTCCTCAGCACCGGCCGTTACATCCTGCCCAAGGGCCGCTCCATCGAGGGCAGGGGGCTGGAGCCCGATCTCGCTGTCCAGTACCCCAGCCGCGCAGAGATCGAGAAGCTGAACCTCCCCCTCGGTGCGAAGCCTCCAGACCCCCAGCTCGACGCCGCGGCCAAGCTCCTTCGGGAGAAGCTCGGCGCCCCGCCGCCCGAGACCAAGTGACCCCTTTCGAGAGGACCTGCTTGATGAAGTGGTTCGCCGCGATCTTGTTGGCTGCTGCCTCCGCCGCGTCCGCCGCCGACCCCGCCTTCTACACCCGTAAGGCCACCTGGCAGGAGACGATGCTCGCCTCGCGCGAGGCCCTGATGGCCGCCGAGCAGACCCGCGCGGAGAAGCTCAGCGACCCCGCGGCGAAGAGCCTGCCGGCCAGCTTCCAGCCCTTCGCCCTCGAGGCCGACACCGGGCAGAAAGGCCCCCGCCACATCAAGGTGCGCGTGAGCGGCCTCGACGTCCTCTGGCTCAGCCACGCCGCGCCACAGGCCGGCGCCGACAAGCCGCAGGGCGTCTGGGGCGAGCCGACCCTCACGGGCAAGGACGGCAAGAAGGCCCCCCTCCTCGGCCTGAAGCCACTCGTCTCGCGTGGCACAGTGGAAGTGATTGGCGGCGACGACGCCCCCGCGGCCAAGGGCAAGGGCAGGAAGCGCCCCCGCACCGTGCGCGTGGGACGCCAGGAGATCGCCAGCGGCCTCCTCGTCGAGCCCGACGGCGAATTGTGCTACCGCCTCGACGGCAAGTTCGATTGGCTCGAGGCCGACGTGGCGGTGCTGCCCGGCAAGAAGGCCCAGGCAATGGTCTTCCGGGCGAGCCACGTGCCCCTCGCCGAGGCCGTGGCGCGCGAAGCCGACCGCGCCAAGCTCTGGACCCTCATCGAGCGCGACTTTGCGGCGCCCGACGCTGTCCGCGAGATTGCTGCCGAACGCGCCCGCGGCATTTGGGACAGCGATTGGCCCGCCGGCCAGGTTTCGAAGGTGGCCCAGCGCTACGCCGGCGCCCTGCCGGCCAACCACCCCCTCCGCGCCGCCGCGGGCAAGGCGAAGACGCCGGCCGAGGTCCTCGCTCTCGCCAGGGCGTTCCACGAGGCGCTGCAGATGGCCCAGGACCTGGCCCAGGCCCGCAACGTGGACCTCAAGGCCCTCCGCCTGGCCATCGAGGACCTGGCCCGCACCTTCGCCGATAAGTACCCGCGGGGCGCCGAGTACCTCAAGCGCATCGAAGCGCTCGGGAAAGCGGACCTCGCTCAGGCCGAGCCCGACAAGGCGCGCGAGCTGGCCGCCCAACTCGTCGCGCTCCAGCGCGACGCCCTCCTCGACAACCCGCTGCTCGGCTTCGACAAGCTCCTCGCGATCAAGCGCGCGGCGAAAAGCCCCAAGATGGGCATGCCACAGAACTGGCAGGGCAACTGCTCCTTGCCACGCGGCGGCTTCGGCGATGAGATCGCCGTCCTCAACTTCCCCAAGAGACCGCCTGGAGGCGGAACTGCGAACGGCGGAAAGCTCACCACCCTCTATCGCCCGGCGAGCGGCGCGATGGTGGCCGACGTGGACCTGCACTTCGACGCCGACCGCCTGCTCTTCTCGTCGCTCAACGACAAGGGGCTCTGGCAAGTGTTCGAGATGAAGGCCGATGGCACCGGCCTGCGGCAGGTCACGGCCGGCCCCATCGCCGACGTGGACAACTACGATCCCTGCTACCTGCCCGACGGCCGCATCGTCTTCGCCTCTGCCGCGGTCATGCAGGGCGTGCCATGCGTGGGCGGCTCCGACCACGTGGCCAACCTCTATATCATGAATCCCGACGGCTCGGGCGTCCGCCAGCTCTGCTTCGACCAGGACCACAACTGGTGCCCCACCGTGATGAACGACGGCCGCGTGATGTTCAGCCGCTGGGAGTACGGCGACACGCCGCACTACTTCACCCGCCTGCTCTTCCGCATGAACCCCGACGGCACGCAGCAGATGGAGCTGAGCGGCAGCAACTCGTATTGGCCGAACTCCACCTTCTACGCCCGGCCGATCCCAGGCGACCCGTCGAAGGTCGTGGCCGTCGCCTCCGGCCACCACGGCGTGCCGCGCATGGGCGAGCTGATCCTGTTCGACACGGCGAGGGGCCGCCGCGAGGCCGACGGCGTGCTCCAGCGCATCCCGGGCCACGGCAAGCCCGTCCAGGCCGTGATCGTGGACGGGTTGGTCAACGCCTCGTGGCCGAAGTTCGTCCACCCCTGGCCCCTCAGCGACAAGTACTTCCTCGTCTCCTCGATGCCCCAGAACGGCGCGCTCTGGGGCATCTACCTGGTGGACGTGTTCGACAACCGCCTGCTGCTGTGCGAGGTGGCGGGCCACGGCCTGTTCGAGCCGGTGCCGCTCCGCCCGACGCCCCGCCCGCCCGTCATCCCCGACAAGGTGAACCTGGCCCGCAAGGACGCCGTGGTCTACCTGATTGACGTCTACGCGGGCGACGGGCTGAAGGGCGTGCCGCGCGGGGCCGTGAAGGCCCTGCGCGTGTTCGAGTGGCACTACGCCTACCAGCGCATCGGCGGCCACCAGTGCGTCGGCGTCGAGAGCGGCTGGGAGCCCAAGCGCATCCTGGGCACCGTGCCCGTCGAGGCCGACGGCTCGGCCCTCTTCCACGTCCCGGCCAACACCCCGCTGGCCGTGCAGCCCCTCGACGGCGAGGGGCGGGCGCTTCAGCTCATGCGAAGCTGGTTCGTCGGCATGCCGGGCGAGGCCCTCTCATGCGTCGGCTGCCACGAGTCCCAAGGCTCGGCCACCGGCAACCGCCACACCGCCGCCAGCCAGCGCCCGCCGCGCGACATCGCGCCCTGGCACGGCCCGGCGCGCGGCCTCAGCTTCCCGCGCGACATCCAGCCCGTCCTCAACGCCCACTGCGTCCGCTGCCACGATGCAAAGACGCCGCCCAACCTCGCCGACGCCGAGAAGGGCCAGGGCGGCTTCGCCAAGTCGTACCTCGCCCTCCACCCCTACGTCCGCCGCCCCGGCCCCGAGAGCGACTACCACATGCTCCCGCCCGCCGAATACCTCACCAACACGAGCGAACTCGTCCAGATGCTCGCCAAGGGCCATTATGGCGTCCAGTTGGAGCCCGAGGCCTGGGACCGCCTGCACACGTGGATTGACCTGAACGCGCCCGACCACGGCACGTGGACCGAGCAGGCGGGCGAGGCCCGCGTGAAGGCCCAGCACGGCCTGCGGGCCAAGTACCGCAAGCTCTACGCGGCCATTGACGAGGACCCAGAGGCCATCTTCCCGTCGAGCTACGAGCGGCGAGCCACGAGCCGCGAGCCCGAACGCGAGACACGAGACACGAAACTCGAAACTCCACAGGTTCCCGGCTGGCCCTTCGACGCCGCCGAAGCCAGGAAGAAGCAGGCGGCAGCTGGACCGCAGACGACGCGCGCCGTTGACCTCGGCGGCGGGGCGAGGATCGAGCTGGCGCTCGTCCCCGCCGGCGAGTTCGTGATGGGCAGCCTGGACGGCGAGGCCGACGAGCAGCCGCCGGCCCGCGTGAAGATCGAGCGCCCCTTCTGGCTCGCCCGCACCGAGACCACCAACGCCCAGTTCCGCTACTTCGACCCCGCCCACGACAGCCGCTTCATTGACCAGCACTGGAAGGACCACACCACGCCCGGCTACCCGGCCAACGGCCCGGACCAGCCCGCCATCCGCGTCTCCTGGCAGCGGGCCATGGCCTTCTGCGACTGGCTGTCGCAGAAGACCGGCGAGAAGTTCGCTCTGCCCACCGAAGCCCAATGGGAGTGGGCCTGCCGCGCCGGCACGGCGACCCCGCTCAGCTACGGCGGCCTCGACGCCGATTTCTCGAAGCACGGCAACCTGGCCGACGCCTCGCTCCGCAAGATGGCCGTCAGCGGCGTCAACCCCCAGCCCATCGCCAACCCCTCGCCGTTCCAGGACTTCCTGCCCAAGGAGCCGCGCTTCAACGACGGCCAGATGCTCGCCTGCGCCGTGGGCAAGTACCAGCCCAACCCCTGGGGCCTGCTCGACATGCACGGCAACGTCGCTGAGTGGACCCTCTCGGAGTACCGTCCGTACCCTTACCGCGATGACGTTGGAAGAAACGGGGTCCCTGCGGGTCTGAAATCGGCAATCGGAAATCGGCAATCGGAAATCGCCACGCTTCGCGTGGCTCGCGGCGGCTCGTGGTTCGACCGCCCGAAGCGCTCCCGCTCCGCCTTCCGCCTCGCCTACCACAGTTGGCAGGGAGTCTACAACGTCGGCTTCCGAGTCGCCTGCCCCGTCGCCGCCCCCGTGGCCACGGCGAAGTAGTTCCTGTTGCAGAGAGTGGCCGCAAGACGTCGTGCGGAAGTAGCCCGCCTCTCCGAGGCGGATTCTCGCCGCCCCGGAGGGGCGGACCGCTTCAGACACCGCGTCGCGCGGCTTTCCGCAACAGGAACGAAGTAGCCACTGCTGCGGAAGGTGTCCGGCCCATCACGCCCAAACGAGTTTGGGCGTGGCACCCCAGGTTCCGTGCCGATAGCAGCGGGTGCCACGCCCAAGCCACGCTTGGGCGTGTCCTCCATAGCAGAGACGAATCGGTCCCTGAGGCTACACGCCCGCGGCAGGGTATTCCTCGGCGCAGGCATCGCGGAAGCGGGCGTACTTGTCGTCGAAATAGGACCGCAAGCGCAAGTGCGGCTCGACCGTTCGCTCGAAACGGACCATGCGCCGCACGGCCTCGCGGAGGGAGGCCATCGCGGAGGCGGCGGCCAGCAGGGCGGCGCCCTTGGCCGAATGGGCGTCCGCCGCCACCCGAATCGCCCGGCCCAACACGTTCGCCCGAAGCTGTAGCCACACGCCGCTCGCCACGGCCCCGCCCGACGCAAACAGGGGGTCGGCAATCGGCGCACCCAGCTCAGCCATCACCTCGTAACCCCAGCGCTCGACGAAGGCCACGGCCTCCAGGCACGCCGCGTAAAGCTCGGCCCGGCTCGACGCCTTCCCCCGCACGAAGCCTTCCGCCTGCGGGTCCACGAAGGGGAAGCGCTCGCCCCGCCGCGCCAGAGGATACAGGAGCAGCTCGTTCGGCAGGTGCTCGGCCACCCGCGCGTCGAGAGCGGCCAAGTTCCTTCCCTTGAAGCGGGCCTCGAGAATCTCGCCGCCGACGTTCGACGCCGCGCCTGGCAGCCAGTGGCCCTCGGGGTGCGCGTGGGAGTAGACGCGGCCCAGCGGGTCGCGCAGCAGGGAGCGGCTCACGCCCCGCAGCACGAGCGTGGTGCCGAGGGTGGAGCACCATTGGCCCACCTCGCAGGCCCCCGAGGCCAGGAAGCCGGCCGTGCCGTCCGTGGCGCCCGCGACGACGATGGCCAGGCGCGACAGCCCAGTGAGCCTCGCGGCCTCAGTGGTCACGCGCCCAATCGGCTCGCCCGGGCGCACGACGCGCGGCAGCTTGGCCAGCGGCACCCCCAGGTCGCCGAAGAACGCCGGCCAGCGCCCCTCCGCCACGTCGTAGCCGGTCTTCAGCACGTTCGAGGTGTCGCTCACGTCGTAGTGGCCGGTGAGCCGCCCGACCAGGAAGTCGGCGGCGTGGCAGATGCGCGCCGCGGCCTCGAAGCGCCTGGGCCAGTGCGCGGCCAACCAGAGAATCTTGGGGAGGGCGAAGCTGGCCGAGAAGCGCGAGCCGAACTTCTCCGTGAAGAACCGACCGGCCTCGTTGCACCGGTCCGCCTCTTCGGCGGCCCGCCCGTCGCTGTACATGATCGCCGGGCCGAGCGGCCTCCCCGCCGCGTCCACCAGCAGCACCGTGCCCGAGGTCGAGGTGACGGCGATGCGGCCCAGCGCCTCGCGCGGGTATCCCGCTGCGTCGGCCTGTGATGCCACGTTCTGAAGGCACTTCACGGCGGCCTGCCACCAGTCCTCTGGCCGCTGCTCGTGCCAGCCGGGCCTCGGCTCGGCCGGCGCGTGGGCGAAGGGGGCCGCAGCCTC
>Ga0194125_10008088_pt1 | contig 14935 bp, 14 predicted proteins | sample TA2KigC250mmetaG_FD_148626 | JGI IMG/M metagenome (GOLD analysis project Ga0194125, IMG submission 148626) | Freshwater microbial communities from Lake Tanganyika, Tanzania - TA2015034 Kigoma Deep Cast 250m | ecosystem: Environmental > Aquatic > Freshwater > Lake | place: Tanzania: Lake... | reverse complement strand
GCATGGCTTGTGCGAAGATTGTACGACCTCGATTCATTGGCCACCTCCTTTTTTAGGGGAGTATAGCCTTTTTCAAAATTCAAATCGTTCCCGTACAAAATATTGCAATTATCCAATGAAGTCATAGCGTTTTATGTTATGTTAAAATTTTTATTTGGACAGTAGTGACCAGAAACAAAAATGAATTCGGGAAAAAGAGAAGCAATGAAAAGGAAGGCCACGCTCGAAGAACTGGCGGCTTTGGTCGGAGGAAAAGTTGAGGGAGACGCTACTCTCGAGATTATAGGAGTCGCCAGCCTGGAAGAAGCCCAAGAAGGGGAGATCACCTTTCTGGCCACGCTTAAAAACATCTCCCGAATGGAAAAAACGAAGGCTTCCGCAGCCATTGTCCCTCCGTCCCTTCCTCCTTGCGGCAAACCAGTGATCCATACCCCGAACCCTTACCTGGCCTATGCCAAGGTCCAGGCCTTTTTCTCGGAACAACCTTATTTCCCAAAGGGAGTTGATCCGCGAGCCCAGATCGGCCAGGAAGTGAAAATCGGCAAGGATGTTTCCATCTACCCTTTTGTCTTCATCGGCAATGGCAGCCAGATAGACGACCTGGCTGTTCTTTATCCCGGCGTTTATATAGGGGAATCCGCCCGGGTGGGAGAAGGAACGATTCTCTATCCCAACGTGGTGGTCATGGACCGGTGTATCATCGGAAAGCGGGTAATCATTCATCCAGGAACCATTATCGGGAGCGACGGTTTTGGTTTTGCACGGGACGGATTCCGGCACGTGAAGATTCCCCAGGTTGGCATGGTGCAGGTGGACGATGATGTGGAAATCGGGGCCAACTGCACCGTCGATCGGGCAGCCATGGGTAAAACCTGGATCAAGAGAGGAGTAAAAACCGATAACCTTGTCCAGATCGGGCATAACGTAACAATAGGGGAGGACACCTTGATCGTTGCCCAGGTGGGAATTTCGGGGAGCACAGAAGTGGGGAACCGTGTCGTCCTGGGCGGCCAGGTAGGGGTCGTGGGACACATCACCATAGGCGATGGCGCTATGGTGGGGGCTCAGTCCGGCGTTGGCCAAGATGTGCCACCAGGCCAGGTCATATCCGGCACCCCGGCGTTTCCGCACCGCGAGTGGCTTAGGGCCCAATCCCTTTTTTCTAAATTGCCTGAAATGAAACGAGCTTTGTCCGCCCTGGAGAAAAAGGTTAAAATATTGGAAGAAGCCGTCAGCCGTCAGCCATCAGCAAACAGCCATCAGCAAACAACAATCTGTGGAAAAACAGACAAAGAAGAAAAGGCCTGAACGAAATCTGTTGAATTCGAAAAAAGTCTGAAAATGCGTCTTTCTGTCATTCCGGCGAAAGCCGGAATCCAGTTCTTTCAAATAGTTATAAGCTCTCTGGACTCCGGTTTTCACCGGGGTGACGACTTTTTACGAAACCATCAAATCTGTTCACCATAGAATCTGCTTAAAGCTGAACGCTTATCGCGTAACGCTGTCAGCTTTAAGAAGGAGCAAATCTTGGATATCCATCCGGCAGCGATTGTCCATCCGCGGGCTACCATTGCCCCCGGGGTAAAAATTGGGGCCTACAGTTTGATCGGCGAAAATGTGCGCATCGGTAAGGACACCATAATTGATTCCCATGTGATCGTGGAAGGGTGGACCGAGATCGGCGAACGATGCCATCTATTCTCCTTTGTTTCCATCGGCGCGGCGCCGCAGCACATGCGTTATCGGGGGGAGCCGACCCTGGTGATCATAGGGAACGACAACGTCATCCGGGAATTTGTGACGATCAATCGGGCCACGGTCGAAGGAGGAGGAGAAACGATTCTGGGGCAGGGCAATTTCATCATGGCCTATTCACATATCGCCCACGATTGCCGGGTTGGCAATCAGGTCATTATGGCCAATGCCTCAACATTGGCGGGGCACATCTTAGTAGAAGACTTCGCCATCGTCGGAGGACTGGTAGCCATCCACCAGTTTGTTCGAGTTGGTTGTTATGCCATTATCGGAGGAGCTTCCGGCGTTCCGAAAGACATTCCCCCCTACATGTGCGCTGCCGGAAACCGGGCTAAACTTTTCGGGCTGAATTCCGTGGGCTTGAAGCGGCACCGCTTTCCGGAAGCGACTTTGGCGGCCTTAAAACAGGCCTACCGGATTCTTTTTCGCTCTCATTTAACTCTCAATAAAGCATTGGAAAAAGCCGAAAAAGAAGTCCCGGATTTACCGGAGATCAGACACTTGCTGGCCTTTCTGAAGAATTCCAAACGGGGAGTCTGTCGATGAAGCAAGCCATAGGGCTGATTGCCGGGAACACCAAACTTCCAGCGCTTCTGGCCCAGAACATTCGGGCGGCCGGCCATAGGGTTGTGGCTGTGGGACATATCGGGGAGACACGAAAAGATTTAAAATCTTTTGTGGATATCCTGCACTGGGTTCAGATCGGGGAATTGGGAAAAATCATCAATCTTCTTTTGCAGGAAGGAGTAAAGAGGGCTATCTTTGCCGGCGGAGTGGCTAAGACCCATTTTTTTTCCCGGGCCAAACCTGACCTTCGGGCCATCAAAGTTCTAAGCCAGCTTCCCGACAGGAAAGATGACGCCATTCTGCGGGCCATTGCCTGGGAAATTGAAAGCGAAGGAATTCGGGTGGAAAGCCCAGCAGCCTTTTTGAAAGAAGCCATGGCTCCGAAGGGTTGCTGGACTGAGAGGCAGCCCACGGAACGGGAGAAACGGGACCTTGATTTTGGCTGGAAGATCGCCAAAAAGGTTGGACGCCTGGATGTGGGACAGAGCGTGGTGGTCAAAGACCAGATGGTTTTGGCCGTGGAAGCCATCGAGGGAACGAACAAAGCCATCCGTCGTGGGGGAAAACTGGGCCGGGGCGATGTAGTGGTCATCAAAGTTAGCAAGCCCAGGCAAGACCTGCGGTTGGATCTACCTGTTATCGGACTATCGACCATCCATACCTTAAAAAAGGCCGGGGCATCTGCTCTGGCTGTCGAAGCCGGAAGGACCATTGTGGTTGATATGAAAAAAGTCATCCGTGAAGCCGACAGGAATAAATTATGCCTCATGGGCATTTAAAAGGCGAATCATCCGGGGAGCGTAAACTGAAAGTCGGGGTTGTCGGCATCGGCTACCTGGGTAAGTTCCACGTGCAAAAATATGCCGCCATCCCCGGGGTCGAAATCACCGGATTGGTGGATGTTATTCCAAATAGAGCTAAAGAGTTAGCTGAAAAAGTTGGGGCCAAAGTCTTTAACGACTACCATAAGCTCTTAAGGAAAGTGGACGCAGTGAGCGTGGTTGTCCCGACTGACCAGCATTACCGGGTGGCCAAAGATTTTTTACAGGCCGGATGCGATGTCCTCCTGGAAAAACCCATTGCCTCAACCCTCTGGGAAGCGGAAAACCTGATTGCCGCGGCTAAACAATGCGGGCGAATTTTACAGATAGGCCACCTGGAAAGGTTTAATCCGGCTATTCTATCTGTGCGCGAAAAAATCCGGACGCCCCTTTTTATCGAATCCCATCGGCTCACTCCTTTCCGGGACCGGGGCACGGACGTGGACGTGGTGCTGGACCTGATGATTCACGATCTGGATATTATCGGCAGCTTCGTTCATTCTGCAGTGGAACAAATTCATGCTGTGGGAGTTCCGGTGCTCACGGACAGGGTGGACATTGCCAGCGTGCGCCTGCAGTTTGTTAGCGGATGCGTGGCCAATATCACGGCCAGCCGCATCTCCGTTGAAGACCAGAGGCGGATGCGCATTTTTCAGCCTGACACCTATTTAACCGTGGATTACGCCGCAAAAAAGGCGGCCATATACCATCGTGTCCTCGATCATGAGGGACAAAAAGTTAGAATTTCTATGGATCAGGTAAAAGTGGAAGAAGGAGATTCCTTACAGACGGAAATTAATTCCTTCATCCATTCGGTCCTTAAGCGAAAGACTCCGGCAGTAACAGGGGAAGATGGAAAAAAAGCCCTGGCCCTAGCCATGGAAATCAACGAGCAGATTCAGGCGAATATAAAAAAGATCCCTTCCGTTGCCTCTTTTTATGAAAGAAGGAATAGCCTTATGGACTCCTCCTGTTAAGGGGCAGTCGCAGGAAAGAAGATTGTTTTTTGAGCTCTGGAAAGAAAAAAATCCTTATTGTGGCAGGGGAGGCCTCCGGAGACCTTCATGGCTCCGGCCTGGCTACGGCCATAATCCGCCTGTGTCCGGATGTTTCTGTGTATGGGGTGGGGAATGGACTTATGCGCCAGGTCGGGGTGGAGATCATCATCGACTCTTCCCGGTTGGCCGTGGTGGGCATTACCGAGGTTTTCTCGCGAATCGGCAGCTTGCTCAAAGCCTACCGGCAATTAAAAAAATTTATCCGGACAAACCACCTGGCTCTTTTGGTGCTTATAGATTTTCCGGATTTCAACCTCCTCCTGGCCCGGGAAGCCAAGAGGGCGGGGGTGCCGGTTCTTTATTACATCAGCCCTCAGGTCTGGGCCTGGCGCTCGGGCCGGGTTCATAAAATCGCCAGCCGGGTTAACAAAATGGCCGTCATCCTGCCATTCGAAATTTCCATCTACCGGAACGTCGGTCTGGATGCGGAATTCGTCGGCCATCCCCTCCTCGATGTGCTGTACGTAAGTAAAGAGGAAACTTCGCCTGTTAACGAAAGAAAATGGCGAGGGGCCCCGCTTATCGCCCTCCTTCCCGGAAGCCGGGCTAAAGAGGTTAAATCCTTGTTGCCCAGCATGGCCCGGGCTGCCGGGATCATAATGAAAAAGAAACCAGGGGCAAGATTTATCCTGCCCATTGCCCCTACTTTAAGTTTGCCGGAGGTAAAGAAAATCTGGCAGTACCCGTCTATTCCCGTTGAATTTGTGGAGGACAAGACCTATCAGGCCATCAAAACCGCGGACCTGGCCATCGTTGCCTCGGGTACCGCAACTCTGGAGACGGCTATCCTTAACACACCCATGGTGATCGTCTATCAAGTTTCTCCCGTGAGCTATTTGATCGCGAGAGCGCTGGTGAAGATGAATTGGATTGGCTTGGTGAATATCGTTGCCGGCAGACGTGTTGTGCCCGAACTTCTGCAAAAAGAGGCTAATGGTGAACGGATCGCCGCTGAAGCGCTCAAAATATTGGATGATGAATCCTACCGGAAGGAGATGATCCAGGCCCTGGCCGAAGTGCGCGAAAAACTTGGCACTCCCGGGGCGGCAGAGCGCGTCGCAAAGATGGCCTTGGAGATGATCGGTGAAAACTTTCGACATCGCTCAGTAAACAATGCTCAATGATCAATGGTCAATGGTCAATTATCAATTAGCGGTAGCCAATTGTCTATAACCTGAGGTTCTTGCAAATCTCAAAATCTGGCGCTCAATCGTCATTCCGGGCAAGCGAAGCGCGACCCGGAATCCAGATTTTTCAGGCTACCCTGGATTCCCGCTGAAGTTTACCCTCGCGAAAGCGGGGGCGGGAATGACGGTGTTTAAAAGTTTTGCAAGAGCCTCACCTATAACCTGTTTTATTTTATGACCCTTTACCGTAGGCTTTTACAGTTTGTCAAACCTTATTGGGGCCGCCTGGCCGGGGCCATGATTTGCATGCTTTTTGTCTCCGCAGCCACGGCAGCCTCAGCCTTCCTGGTTAAACCGGTCCTCGATGACGTTTTTTTTAAAAGGGACCTGGTAATGTTAAAGCTCATTCCTCTGGCCATTGTCGCTCTTTTCATCCTGAAAGGCCTGTTTGATTATGGTCAGGCCTACCTTATGGCCTATGTGGGCCAGCGAATCATTGCCGACCTCAGGGAAAAAATTTACCATCACATTCAGTCACTCTCACTTTCTTTCTTCACCAGGAATCCCACCGGAATTCTGATGTCCCGCATCACCAATGATGTAAACCTGGTTCAGGGGGCCGTAACCGATGCCGTCACAGGCCTGTTGAAAGATGTTTTTACCATCGTAGGCTTAGTTTTCGTGATATTCTACCGGGACTGGAAGCTGGCCTTGGCGGCCATGGTTGTTTTTCCACTGGCTATTTATCCGATCGTGAAATTTGGAAGAAAACTCCGGTCTTATAGCACTCGCAGCCAGACGACCATGGGGGACTTATCTTCCATCCTCCTGGAGACGATTTCTGGAAGCCGCATCGTCAAGGCTTTTAACATGGAAGAGTATGAGCGGAAGCGCTTTGCCCTGGAGAATGAAAAACTCTTCGGGATTTCAATAAAGTCAGTTAGCGTTCGGGCTATCTCCCATCCGCTGATGGAGGTGTTAGGCGGCCTGGGCATAGCTTTAATAGTTTTTTATGGAGGTTATAACGTCATCAAAGGAGATGCCACTCCCGGAACATTTTTTTCCTTTCTGGCAGCCCTTCTGATGCTCTATGAGCCGGTGAAACGTCTGAGCAACGTAAACAACACGGTGCAACAGGGGTTGGCGGCGGCCTCCCGAATTTTCGATATTTTAGACACTGTCCCCGAAATCCGTAACAAACCGGAGGCCAAAGTAATTACTAACGTTTCAAAGGGGATTGAGTATAGAGAGGTATCTTTCAAATACGAGGAGGAATGGATTTTAAAAAATATCAATCTTAAGGTTAAGACAGGGGAAATGGTGGCCTTTGTCGGGGCAAGCGGAGGGGGAAAAACCACTCTCCTTAATCTTTTACCCAGGTTTTACGACGTTAGCTCAGGGCAGGTGCTCCTGGATGACCTTGATATCCGTGATTTTACAGTAGAATCCTTGCGGTCAATGATAGGCATAGTCACTCAACAGACTATCCTATTCAATGATACGGTGAAGAACAATATTGCTTACGGGAAGCTCGGCCAACCTTTTGAGGAAATTGTCAAAGCCGCTGATGCGGCCTATGCCCACGGCTTCATTCAGAATTTACCTCAAAAATATGACACGATAATCGGGGAGCAGGGGGTGAAACTTTCCGGAGGGGAACGTCAACGAATCAGCATTGCCCGAGCCCTGCTCAAAAATGCCCCGATTCTCATTCTGGACGAAGCCACTTCTTCTCTGGATTCGGAGTCCGAGATTGAAGTCCAGAAAGCCTTAGAATATCTAATGCAGGGACGGACCACTCTGGTGATTGCCCATCGCCTTTCCACTATCCGTAAAGCGGACCGCATTGTGGTCATTTCCAACGGCGCTGTCACCGAAGAAGGAACTCACGAAGAACTCTTGGAAAAAGATGGGGAATACAGAAAACTTTACCTGCTGCAATTCATCGACAGCGATTTAGAGGGAGTCAACAACATAGTGGCGGACGAGGATAAATTAGAGACCGAAGCTCTCAGCGCGGCTGAAGTAGAAAGGGGAGTCAACAACATAGTGGCGGACGAGGATAAATTAGCCACAGAGGGCACAGCGCGGCGTAGCCGCAACCAAAGGTGCCCAAAGTGAACTAAAGTGAGCTAAAGTGCCTATAGTTTCAGAAAGTTATCCGATTTTTTTGGCGGATGCTTGACAAAATTTCCAGAGTTTACAGGTAAGTAGTACAGAGTTCTTAAAACCGAAAAAATAAAGGATAAGTGTTGATGGCTTCGTAAAAAGTCGCCACTCTGGCCTGCCTGTGCCTGGCAGACAGGTGAAAACCGGAGCTCAGATAATTTATAACTATATGAAAAGACTGGATTCCGGCTTTCGCCGGAATGACAGGGAAAGGGGTTTTCCGACTTTTTACGAGATCATCAAAGTTGAAAAAGGAAATTTCCTATACAATAAATTTAAAGATGATATTATAATGGGGGATAATATAATAATTATAAAGTGTTGAATGATATATTTTAAGAAATTACTTAATAACTTAATCGCTACCCAAGAAGAAAGTTCGTTGAGGAAATTACTGCTTTCCCCCCTCTCCTTACTTTCTTTTTTTTATGGCTGGGGGAACTCGGCTCGGGTATATCTTTACGAGCGGGGGATTTTCCCCACTCGTTCTCTTGCCGGCAAGGTGGTAAGTGTGGGAAACATTACCCTGGGAGGCACAGGCAAGACCCCTTTCGTTGTTTTACTTGCGGAGATGCTCAAATCTAAGGGCTCACGGGTGGCCATCCTTAGCCGAGGGTATAAAGGGAATTTTTCTGAACCTTTTAGATTGGTTTCCGATGGGAAACAGACCTTCATGGATGCATCCCATGCTGGTGATGAACCTTATCTGATGTCTAAGAAACTAAGTGGGATTCCGGTAATCGTTGGCCAAAAGAGATGGCGGTCAGGTCAATATGCAATTGAACAATTTCAAAGCGAAGTCTTGATTCTGGACGATGGTTTTCAAAACCTTCCTCTAAAAAGGGACTTAAACCTCCTTTTGATCGATTCTTCTTCCCCGTTCGGTAACGGCTACCTGTTTCCCCGGGGAATACTCAGGGAATCCTTAAGTCAGCTACGCCGGGCCGATGCCATCATTTTGACAAAGGCCGGGCAACATGATAACTTAAAAATATTAAAGCAAAATTTAATAAAATTTTTAAAGGGAATCCCCATTTTTAAAGTTGAATATGCCCCGGGTAAAATCCGCATGTTTGGAAAAGAAACTTCCTTCCCCGCAGAATACATGAAGGGAAAGAAGGTTTTGGCTTTCTCCGGCATTGCCAGACCTATTTCATTTAAGCAAACTCTTTTAAACTTAAAGGCCGATATCGCCGAGTTTGTCATCTTCCCCGATCATCATGAGTATCGTCCTAAAGAATGGGAAAAGCTTTCTCAAAAAGCAAGGGACTTAGGGGTTGAAGCAATGGTGACAACCGAAAAAGATCTGGTGCGCTGTCAAGGTCTTAAGCAAGGAATAATTCCATTGTGGGGAGTTTCCATCCGTCATGTTTTCGTGGGCAACGATTTGCCCCGTTTTGAAGAATTCCTGTTTTCAAGGCTAAGCCTTGTTAAGTGAAACGTATTTGATGGCTTCGTAAAAAGTCCATCTGTCCGCCTAAGGCGGATTGCGCTTCACCTTCGTCGTTGCGGCGTACCTTGTAAGTACGCCTCACTCCTCAGGTTTTGCGCGCCTTGTCCGCCTGTGGCGGAGAGCTTTTTACTATGCCATCCCAATTTTAACTTTTTATGAGATCATCGTATTTAATGGAAAAAATAGGTCTATCACTTAGGGCGCAAAAATTTCTTCTGTCGGCTATTAACCATATCCCGCTAACATCAAGGATCTGGTTCATGGAAATAATCGGCCGGTTGTTATATGTATTCGACGGGCGGCACCGCACGATCGCCTTAAGAAACTTAGCTCTGGCTTTCCAAGATAAGGATTTAAAAGAGCGGGAGCGGATTGCCCGCTCTGTTTATCAGAATTTGGGGAGAGTGCTGGCTGAATTTTCCTTTATTCCCCGGTTGAATGGGCAGAATGTAGGCCATTATGTTTCCATCGAGGGGTCGGAGAATTTTAAACAGGCTCTTGAAAAAGGCCGAGGAGTTATCTTCCTCACAGCCCATTTCGGCAACTGGGAATGGATGGCCGCGGCATTTCCTTTAATATTTAGACAGAATTGCCATGTGGTTGTCCGGCCACTGGATAACTGGTTCATGGATGGAATTGTAGAACGATTGCGCACCTGGACAGGCAATCAGACGGTCCCAAAACAGAAAGCCATGGGCCGGATCATGCGCCTATTGAAGAACGGCCAAGCCGTAGGAATTCTTCTTGATCAGAATATGGCCTGGCAAGAAGGGGTCTTTGTAAATTTTTTTGGTGAACTGGCCTGCACCAACGTGGGTCTGGCTCTGTTGGCGCTAAAAACAGGAGCGCCGGTCCTCCCTATTTTCAATATTCGGCAAGATAACGGGCGCTACCGGGTGATCATTGATCCAGAGGTAACTTTGATAAAAACCGGCGATAAAGACAAAGACGTTTTGAAAAACACAGAACTCTTCACCAGAATTATTGAACGCTATGTGGGCCAATATCCCGATCACTGGTTCTGGTTACACCAGAGATGGAAAACCCGGCCCTGGCAGGTGAAGAGAATGAAAAACGGAATAAATGGAATACCGGAATGATGGAAGAATAGAAGAGTAGGAAAATAGATCAATCATTGTTTGAGGCGCATTTAACCCATTATTCCAATGCTACTAAGCGGCAAAATAATATTTCCAGATATAAAGAAGGTCCTGATCCGTTCAGCCAATTGGGTGGGTGATACCATAATGAGCCTGCCGGCCATTGCCTCTATTCGGTTGAGTTTCCCCCAGGCCGAAATTTCCATCTTAGCCAAACCCTGGGTTGCCGGCTTATTCCGGGATTCTGCTGACATCCAGAAAGTGATTCTCTACCAGAGCCCAGGAATTCACGGAGGTATAAAGGGGAAATGGAAATTGGCCCGGGAATTGATGAAGGAACAGTTTGACCTGGCTTTGCACCTGCCCAACTCTTTTGAATCCGCTCTCCTATCTTTTCTGGCGGGGATTCGCCTGCGTGCAGGGTACAATACGGACGGAAGGGGAGTACTCCTGACCCATCGAGTTCCGGTCAAAGGAAAGATCAAGAAAGTCCATCAGGTGGATTACTATCTCCACCTTGTAAGATCGCTTGGGCTGCAAGCGGTGGAGGGTTATCCCTCTCTTCGGGCGTCTGAGGAGAGAATAGTGGAGGCTGAGGGAACTTTGATTTCTTTAGGATTGGGGAAACAACCGATCGTGGGCCTCAGCCCGGGAGCGAAGTATGGATCAGCTAAGGAATGGTTCCCGGAACGGTTCGGAGAATTGGCCCGGCGCCTCTCCAAGGAAATGGGGGCCAGGGTTTTAATCCTGGGAAGCGAGGCAGACCGGGCAACAGCCTCGCGAATAGGCGAAATCACGGGTGGGGAAACCATCGACCTCACCGGAAAGACGAACTTGGGGCAGGCCATGGCCCTTATTTCGCACTGCCGAATTTTCGTCACCAACGATTCAGGCCTCATGCACGTAGCTTCAGCCCTGGGAGTCCCTCTCGTAGCCATTTTCGGATCAACCGATCCCTCTAGGACCGGTCCGCTTGGAGGAAAGAGCCGGGTCCTCTGCAAATCTTTACCCTGTGCTCCATGCCTCAAAACGGAGTGCCCGGAGGAAAGACGTTGTATGGAACTTATCTCCGTAGATGAGGTTTATGAAGAAGTAAAAGCAATTTGGGGTTAGAATTAAAATTCGATAAAAGATTTAGCCTTTTCCCCCTTTGAAAAAGGGAAGCTTTGAAAAAATTGGATTTAAGCCGTCACCCCGGTGAAAACCGAGGTCCAGTCAGTTCGTAATGCCTGGAAAACACTGGATTCCGGATTTCGCCGGAATGACGCGAAAAAGAACCGAAGTAATTTTTTTACAGCTTCAGGGAAATGAAGGGGGATTTGACAGCTTTTCAAATGGCTAAACTGTTACCAAATTTCAAAACTATTTTGTTTGATAATCTCGTAAAAAGTCAGAATTCCCTTCATTAGGTCATTCCGGCGAAATCCGGAATCCAGTAAATTCAAGCAGTTCTGGACTCCTGCTTTCGCAGGAGTGACAGTTTTACGACTTTTTACGAGACCATCTTGTTTGGATAATTTCTATTTTGCATCCGCCTTAGTTTTTTTAGGATTTCGGATTTCGAAATTCGGGCTTAAAATTTACGTAAGTGATTTTGTTAATCTTATTCCAGGTTTAAGGGTGTTAATCTCACTGAAACAACATAGAGCGGTCTTTTTAGATCGGGACGGGACCATTTGCGAGGATGTGGGATACCTGAATTCCGTCGAACAGATACAACTAATTCCGCGGGCAGCGGAGGCCATTCGCCGGCTTAATGAGAAGGGTTTTAAAACCGTGATGGTGACCAACCAATCGGGTGTGGCCCGGGGGTTTTTTCCCGAATCGCGCCTTAAGGAAATTCATTTTGAACTGACCCGCTTATTGCGGGAAGAAGAGGCCTTTTTGGACGGAGTTTATTATTGCCCTCATTATCCCGATGAAGGGGAGGAACCCTACCGGCGAATCTGCGAATGCCGCAAGCCGGCTCCGGGCCTTCTCCTGCAAGCGGCAGAAGATTTGGATTTGGATTTGCCCGCTTCTTTCATGATAGGCGATCATTATTCGGACGTGGAATGCGCCCAGCGCGTAGGCGCCCAGGGCATCCTGGTCTTAACGGGCCATGGCCAAGAAGCCTTATTAAAAAAAGAAAATTGGCCGAGCCTGCCTTCCATCATCGTCCCCGACCTGTATGAAGCAGTCCGTTGGATTATTTTCAATGGAGAGAAGGGATAAATTTGCCAGATCCCCCGCAAAATATTTTAATAGTTAAGCTCAGCGCCATCGGCGATGTGGTTCAAACGCTTCCCATGGTTGAAGCTTTGAAGCATCAATACCCGCAGGCCAAGATTGACTGGGTCGTGGAAGAAGATGCTTACGACCTCCTTACCGGGCATCCAGCGTTAAACCGGGTGATTGTCAGTCGTCGAAAATTCTGGCAGAAGAGCCTTTTTCGCAAAGGAGAAATAAGGACTACCCTCAAAGAAATAGGGAAATTAATCAGCGCCCTTCGAAAGGTAAAATATGACTGGGTAATTGACAACCACGGCCTTTTCAAAAGCGGCTTTTTTGTCTTTTTAAGCCGGGGGGTGCGCAAGATCGGTTTCAAACCTTCCCCAGGCATTGCCGATGAAGGCAATTACTTTTTCACCAACGAACGTTATAGATCGCTTCCCATTGAAAGACATGCGCTGGAACGATACCTGGACCTGATCGCCCAGATGGGGGTTCGGGTAGGTCAACCAACACTGAAATATTCCGTTCCGCCGGATTCCCTGGAAAAAGCCCAAAATGTCCTTATCGAAAAGGGCTTTTCCTTGCATCCCATAGTGGTCATCCATCCCATGGCCAAATGGCCAACCAAGCAGTGGCCTCTGGAGAACTTTGCCTGGCTGGCCAGCGCCCTGATGCAAAAAGGGTTTTCCGTAATATTCACAGGAAGCCAGCAGGACGAGGATGCGCTGAACGAAATCCAAAGAAGAACCTCATACCCTCAAAAATTTTTGAATCTCGCCGGACAAACCGGCTTAAAAGAGCTGGCCGGGATTTTTTCCTTAGCGAACCTTGTCCTGACGACAGACACCGGTCCTATGCATCTGGCCGCAGCCGTGGAAGCCCCGCTTATCGGCCTCTTCGGGCCGACCGCACCCTGGAGGACCGGGCCTTATGGAAACAGCCATGTGGTTCTACGTAAATCTTTAACCTGCAGCCCCTGTTTTAAAAAGAAATGCGCCACGATGGAGTGTATGAAATCCCTGTCGGTGGAAGAAGTTCTAGCGGCGGCGGTAAATATGTTAAAAAAATTCAGGATTCAAGATTGATGATCTCGTAAAAAGTCGTAATTTGAGCTCTTTCGTCATTCCGGCGAAAGCCGGAATCCAGTCTTTTCAACATGTTCCGGCATCTCTGGACACCGGTTTTCACCGGTGTGACGACTTTTTACGAACCATCAAAATTAGGCTGAAAACCTTTGAATTATCTTCAAGAAAGGAATCATGCTTATGGCTTTGAGCAAAGATCTACTGGACATTTTAGCTTGTCCCAAATGCGTTCGTGATCCCGGATGTACCGGGGAACTGGAATACCGGCAAGCGGATAATCAGCTTGTATGCTTTCATTGCAAGTTGATCTACCGCATCGAAGATGACATTCCTATCATGTTGATCGATGAAGCAATCCCGCTTGGCCAAGAGATAACTAAAAATGATGTTTAACCGCAGAGTACGCAGGAAGCGCAGAGCAGGAATCGTTCTTCGCGACCTCTGCGGTGAAAGATTAGAAATATGCCAAAAGTTTCCGTGGCCATTATAATTAAAGATGAAGAAGCGAACATCCGCGATTGCTTGGAAAGTGTAAAATGGGCGGATGAAATCGTGGTGGTGGATAACGGCAGCACGGATCACACCTTGAATATCTGCCGGGAATACCAAGCCCAAATATACCAGGAAGAGTGGAAGGGCTATGCAGGCCAGAAAAACAGCGCAATTGCCAAAACCCGCAACGAATGGGTTTTAAGCCTGGATGCCGATGAACGAGTCAGCCCGGAACTTAGCCGGGAAATCCAGCAGACTTTGAACAATAACCCGAAATTCGACGGCTATTTTATCGCCCGAAAAAATTATTTCCTCGGACGCTGGATCCGTCGCTGCGGCTGGTACCCGGACTTTAACCTGAGGTTGTTTCGGAAGAGCTTGGGTTGTTTCCAGCAGAGAGAGGTTCATGAAAAAATAGAAGTCCAGGGAAAAGTGGGTTACTTTGAGCATGCGATGGAACACAACACCTACCGCTCGTTGGATGATTATTTCAAGCGAATGAACCGTTATTCCACATTGGCGGCTCGGGAAATGGCGCGGGAAGGTAAGAGATTCCGCTTGCGGGACGCTTTTTTTCATCCCCCGTTTACTTTTTTCCAGATGTACTTTCTACGAATCGGGTTTTTGGAAGGGTACATAGGATTCCTTCTTTCCGGCCTTTATTCTTTTTATACATTTGCCAAATACATCAAGTTGAAAGAGTTACAGGAAAAGGGAAATAATGATTAGCATTATAACTCCGGTTCATAATTGCCTGTCCCATAATGAAATTTATTTGGAGTCTTTAAAAAAACATACTTATTCCCCTTTTGAATTAATCGTTATCGATAACTGCTCGACGGATGGCTCGTACGAACTGGGACATTTACTTGCGCATCAAAAAAAGAGAGGAAGAAATAGGCGATGTTCATCGTGTAATGACTGTTTGTTGGTCCTATATGCATCATTTTATCAGGGCGACCAAAGTGGGTCTTCTCCAAATCGTGTGGGTAAAAATAAGCCTAAAAATATCAAATAGCCCTTTATTTATGCGGTTTTTATGACTTGTAAAGGGTGTAAAAATAATGCTATGAATTTCTCATGCGAAAACATAA
>Ga0194125_10008087_pt1 | contig 14936 bp, 13 predicted proteins | sample TA2KigC250mmetaG_FD_148626 | JGI IMG/M metagenome (GOLD analysis project Ga0194125, IMG submission 148626) | Freshwater microbial communities from Lake Tanganyika, Tanzania - TA2015034 Kigoma Deep Cast 250m | ecosystem: Environmental > Aquatic > Freshwater > Lake | place: Tanzania: Lake... | reverse complement strand
AGACGTGATTCGTCTCTGGCGGGTGGAGCACCGCATATCGAGTCAACACGGCGGACAGGACGGCGCGGATACCGCATGGATTGACGTGCGCGTTGATGATCCCCCCGACTGGCTGAAGCAGTACGGGGGCTCCCTGTCGGACGCGATCTTGGCGCTGTCCAAGATAACCGGTTTCAAGGTCAAGAAGGTACGGGAAGAACTCGGAGAATACGAGGCCTAACAACGGCGTGGAACACTACGCCGGTTCCGCTGCGCTCCACCGGCGAGGTTCACGCCGAACGATGGAAGGCGCGAAAGACGGCGGGTATGACCCGATGGATTGTTTTCGCCCTGCTGCTTGCTGTTGCCGCCCGGCCGGCGGCGGCCGAATCTTCCCCCCACCCCTGGCTTCGTGCCGAAGCCTGCCCCGACCGCTCGCGCGTGCCGCAGGGCGGCACGCTGCGGATCGCCGTGGTCCTGGATATCGAAGGAGGTTATCATGTTAACGCCAACCCGCCGGCGCAGGGTTTCCAGGTCCCGACCGCCGTCGCCGGCGAGCCTGCCGGGCTCCTGCGCTGGGGCGCGGTGCGTTATCCGCCTGGGGTGCCGTTTGCGCCCCCCTGGGCCCAGGGTGAAATTTCAGTTTATGAGGGCCGCGCTGTCATCCTTGTGGAAGCCCAGGTGGCGGACGACGCCCCGCCGGGCCAAGCGGCGCTGCGCCTGAGACTCGATTACCAGGGGTGCGATGCCGCCACGTGTTACCAGCCGGCGTCGCGCGAACTTGTCGCTTCGGTGGAGGTGGTAGAAAAAGGAGTTGCCGCCGAGCCGGCCAACGAGGCGGTCTTCCGCGAGGCCGAGCGGGTCCTCGGCGCGGCTCAGCCGGCCGTGGTCCGGCCGCGCGTCGTCGCCGGACCGGATGCGGCGGCGCCGGCCGCGTCCGTCCGCTTCGAGGGCGAGACTGATTTGGCGGCCGCGCTCCAGAAGGGCCTGCCGGCGTACCTGGCCACGCTGATGTTATTCGGGCTGCTGCTTAACCTGACTCCGTGCGTATTCCCGCTGATTCCGGTGACGATGGCGGTCTTTGCGCAGCAGGGGGAGAGCCGCCCCGCCAGGGTGCTGCCGCTGGCGGCGCTCTACGTGCTGGGGCTGGCGGCGACGTTCACGCTGGTGGGTCTTGCCGCCGCGCTGGCCGGGCGGCGGATGGGCCTGGTGCTCCAGCATCCGGCGGGCGTGCTCGCGGTGGTGGCGGTGCTTGCGGTGATGATGGCGAGCACGTTCGGGGCGTTCGACATCCGCCTGCCTTCCGGCGCCATGGGCCGCCTCGGCGCACGCCGCGGCCCGGCGGGGGCCCTGGTGATGGGCATGGTGATGGGCCTGGTGGCGTCGCCCTGCGTGGGGCCGTTCCTGATTGCGCTGATTACATTTGTCGCCGCCAGGGGCGACGCCGTGCTGGGGGCCGCCTCGTTCTTCGTCACGGGCCTGGGGCTGGGGCTGCCGTACGTTTTCCTGGGGACGTTCACGGGGCTGGTCAACCGCTTTCCTCGCGGCGGGGGGTGGCTGATATGGACGAAGCGGCTGATGGGCCTGGCGCTGGGGGGGCTTATCCTGTACTTCGTGCGGCCGTTCATGGCGGAGGAGTTTTTCCGGCCGCTTGTGCTGGGCGTGTTCATCTTCGCGGCCGCGTACCTGGCGCTGCTGGAGGGATGGTCGCGGCGGCCGTTCACGCGGCGGTTCCGGGCGGTGCGGCTGGCGACGGGGGCGGCCGTCCTGGCGGCGGGCATCCTCGTGTACGCCGACGCCGTGCGCGAGCGGCCGGCGGTCCGGTGGACGGCGTGGCAGCCGGGGGCGCTGGAGGCGGCGCAGGCCGAAGCGCAGCCGGTGCTGCTCTACTTCGGCGCCGACTGGTGCATCGCGTGCAGGGAGTGGGAGGCGACCGTATTTGCGCACCCCGCCGTCGTGGCGGAAAGCGGGAAGTTGGCTCGCATTTATGTTGATGTAACGCGGCTGGAGGACGGGCCGAGGAAGGCGCTGGCCGGGCGGTACCGCGCCGCGGACCCGCCGGTTGTGATCGTCTTGGACCGCCGCGGCGCCGTCTTGAAGGCGTGGCGCAGCCCGCCCGACGCCGCAGCGTTCGCCGGGGCGCTGCGGCAGGCGGCGGGGGGGGCCGGGGGGAATACTGCGGGGCGGTGAGCGGGTTTTCGCGGCGGGTCTCCCGACCCGCCGCGCAGACTGGCGAGCCGCGTGCTACCACGCCGCCTCGTGCTCGTTCGCGTCTTTCGGGCGCTCTTTCTGCCACTGCTGCCATATGCGCCGGAAGCGGCTGGCGTAAATCATCTCGAAGAGGTCCGCGCTGCCGGGGTAGCGGCGCAGGCATTCCTGGCGGAAGTTCTCAATCTGGATGTCGATATCGACGCGCGGCAGGCTGGAGTAGAGGATGAGGTTGACGATGCGGTCGGCCTGGCGGGCGAGTTCATCCTGGCCCCGGCGGGCTCGTTCGGCATCGGTCATTTCGGCGCTTCCCTGGCGTCTGCCTTGGCGGCCGCGCGGCCGACGGCCTCGAAGTAGGCCGCGACGGACGGCCTCAGGCGTGCGCTTACCCGTCCGGCATCGCCGGCTGCCGCCTCGGTCCCGGCCTCGGGCGCCGCCTCGACGATGGGCCGCGCGTCGGCGCCCGCGCCGCCGGGAATGACCTCGCCCTTCTTGGGCGGTTCGCCCGGCTGCCGTGCGGGGGGCGCGGGCAGCGGGTCTTCCGGGGCCGCCGCCTCCAGTTTCCGCTGCCATGCGGCGACGAAGCGGCGGAACTCCGCGTTGCTCATGCCGATGCGGCCGAGGAACTCGTCGCCGGCCTCGCCTGCGCGGATGCGCTCGTCGGCCGCCTCAATTAATTGCCGCACCTGCCGCATGGCGTCAAGGATCTTTTCCGAAAAAGCGGCGTTCTGCGGCAGCGGCGGAAGCGGGGGGGCCGACGAGCCCGCCGTGGGCGCAGCGGGCGAGCGGGGGCCGCCTTCATGCGCGTCAGCCGCAGGCGGGCGGGCCGAGCCGCCGCCGTCACCTTGCCCTGCGTCCGATGAGGCGCGGCCGGCTTGTCCGGCCGTGGAGAACGCCGCCGCTGACCCGCCACGGCCGGACAAGCCGGCCGTGCCGCATGTGCCGCCCAGGCTCGCATCAAAGATGCGAATCATGTAGGGCCTCCTCAGCCGCGGCGCCGCCGGCGGCGCGTTACTTACCCTCAAACGCAAACACCACGCTTCGCGGCGATTTGTGGAAGAGTTCCTTCCCGGCGATGGCCACGGGCGAGACGGTGCTGTGATACCCGCCGCCGTACTTGCCCAGGCCGCCCAGGCGCCGCTGGCCGCTGTCGCCGGCCACGTATCCGCCCTCGCCGGTGCGGATGTTGTGCCAGTTGTGGAAGGGCGCCTCGAACGGCCACGACGGGTCGCGCACGGGAAATGCTATCTCGCCGCCCACGCTCACCGCCCACCCCTGGTCCATGACGCAGAAGCCGCCGTAGAAGTCGCCCCTGCCGCGCGTGAACTCCCCCCCGCCCTTCGGCTTGTGGCCGGGGAAGCCCAGGAGTTGCGCCGGCCCGGCGAAGCGATCCACCAGCAGGGGCTGCATGCGGCCGGTGTCCAGGTTCAGCCGCCCGAAGAACGCGTTGCCGGATGCGCTCAGGTGTATGTTCGCATAGACGAAGTACGCCCAGCCCTGCGGGTCAACGGCGGGCGGAATGGTTGTACTTCCCCCGCCTTCGACCGCCACCAGGGGCACGATGAGTTTCTGCCGGCCCGTGGCGGCCTCAAGGACGAGCGTCGTCTGCTCGTCGGGGTGCTCGCGGAACCGCTGCTCGAGCATCCCAAACACCTCGTCCTCCACCAGGACGGCGTCGTCCTTGTGGGCCTCGATGAATGGCTCCATGACGGCCTTCTGAATGGCGTGCCACGCGGCCCGCATGGATGCCGCGTGCTGGACCGTGGCGATGACCGTCCCGTGTGCCGCAACGAGCCAGTATTCGCGCATGGCCGCGCCGCGCAGTTGCTCGGACTGCCAGCGGCGGCGGCCGTCGCGGGCATCCAGCGCGTAAACGCGCATGTCGCCCGCGCCCACGTAGAGCACGCCGTCGGCCAGCGCAGGCGTGCACATGACCAGGCTCGGCACGGGCGACCGCCACGCCTCGCGGCCGGAGGCGGCGTCGAGCGCGTACACGAAGCCATCGCGGCCGGCAACGTACACGCGCCCGTCGGCCACGACGGGCGACGCCCATATAGGCTCGCCTGCCTCGAACGTCCACGCGGCCGTGCCGTCGGCGGCACGCACGGCGTGGCACCGGCGGTCAAGCGACGTAACGAAAACCAGGTCCCCCGCGCACGCCGCCGTGGAAAGGATGGGGGCGCCGGTCTTGTAGGTCCAGGCGGTCTTGCCGTCGGCGCGGCCGAGGGCGTACAGGTTCCCCCAGCCCGTGCCGACGAAGACCCGCTCGCCCGCCACCACGGGCTGGGCCGAGGAAGCCGTGGGTTCTTCCAGGTCGCGGTGCCACTTGACGCGGTACGGCGGCCCCGGCTGGTCGGCCGTGTAGCCGGTGTGTGCGGGGTTGCCCTGAAGTTGGGGCCACTCGGCCGTCGGGCGCTGCGCTTCGGCGGCGAGGGCGGGCCAGGCCGCAAGGAACGCAATCGCCGACACGAGCATCGCGCGCATGGGGCCCTCCTTGCCGGTTCGCGGCCGACCCGCCGCAGTCGAGCCGCCGCCGGTCGAGCCGCCGCTGTAAAGCGGCGGCTGCCTTGCGCGGCGGGTGCGCAGACCCGCCGCGCGAGCTGGCGTTGCAGCGCGAGTCGCGCCCCCAGCGCTACTCGCTTATCTTGCGAATACGGATGTCGCGCCAGGCGGCGCCGGTGCGCCACGCCGCCAGGCCGAGGGGCTGGCTGGACTCCACTTCCCACCGCACGGAGACCTTGCGGTCGCCGATTTCCACGTCAACCATCTTATCGTCGTCTATCCATGCCTCTATCTTCGCGGCGGTCACCCGCACGCGCACCGTGTACCACTCGCCGGTCTTGAACTCCATGAACTTGGTCGTCTCGTTCTCCGAGGCGTCGAAGCCGTCGAGGCTCGATATGCCGCACAGCGTGCCCCCCCATCCACCCACTATGAAACTGGCGCAGGTGTCCTTGTACGGGAACGTCAGGCCGCAGAAAAAGTCGCTGCCGTCGGTCTTCTTGGCCTGGACGGAAAGTTCGTAGTCTATGCGCGGGATGGCGCCGCCGGCCCAGGTGACGCCCGTCATGTCGCCCTGTCCCATCTTGGCGACGATCTCGCCGCCGACGATGCCGACGGGCCCCTGGCCGCCGAAGTCGGTCACCTTCCAGCCGGCCAGGGTCTTGCCGTCGAAGAGCGCCTGCCAGCCCTCGGCGTCGGGCGGGCCGGGCAGTTGCGCCGCCCCGGCGGCGGGCGCTTTTTCTTCGCCGGCCGCCTTCTTCTCCGGCGGCGCGCCGGGCGCCTCTTGCTGCGTTTTCGGTCCCGCCGTGTCGCCCGCGCATCCCGCCAGGATCCCCGCACTCATAACCGCGCACGCCGCAATCGCCGCAACCGCAGCGACCCAGGCCGAAAGACTTGACCCGCGAAGTCTCATGTTCGCTCCTTCACGTTGCCATCGCCCGCAACCATTTAATACTACAGCGCAACTTGACAGGTTGCGCGGCGGCTCTCCTGAGCCGCCGCGCGAAGATCGCGTCTGTCGCCATCGAAACCGCCGGTGGCGCGGCGGGTCAGGAGACCCGCCGCGCGAAGTTGCGCCCTAATACTAAACCCCGCGCGCCGAGTCGTAAACCCGCATAATCTCGCGCGTGGCCGGGCGGTAGTCGAACCGCGCGAGAACCTCCTCGGGCCAGCGCTCGCCCATGCGGCAGGCGGCGGCCGGGTCGGACGCCAGCCGCTCCATCGCCTCGGCGGGCGAGCCGCACACTGCTGTGCCGCGGGCGGCTTGTCCGGCCGTGGGGAGCATCGGCGCCGCCTCGCCACGCCCGGACAAGCCGGCCGTGCCACATGGCGCGGGTGCCGAGAAGCGCCGCACTGTCACGGCCGGGCAAGCCGGCCGTGCCACATCGTGCGGCGAGGGCGGCGCGAGCAGGAATCCGTTCTCGCCGTCGCGGACGACCTCCCTTGCGCCGCCGACATCGTATGCGACGGCCGGCCTGCGGCACAGGCCGGCCTGCGGCAGAACGCGGGCCAGGCCCTCGCGCAGGCCCGCGTGGACCACCGCGTCGGCCGCCCACAGGACGGCGGGCATCCGCTCCGGCGGCACAAGGCCGATGAAACGGACCCTGGCGGCCGCGCCCAGCCGCGCGGCCAGCGCTTCAAGTTGCGGCCGCAGGATTCCCCCGCCCGCCAGCACCAGCATCGCCCGCGGGCACCTGCGCAGCACCTCGGCAAACGCCGGCAGAACGAACTCGTGCCCCTTCAGGTGAAACAGCCGCGCAACCTTGAGGAGCACGAAGTCGCCCGGCCCGGCGCCCCACTCCTGCCGCACGGCCTCCCGCTGGCCGGCTGCCGCGCGAAACCGCTCCGTATCCATGCCGCTATAGATGACCGCGACGGCCCCGCGCGGAGCAAGGCCGGCCGCCGCCGCCCGGTCCGCCATGTCGCGCGACACGGCGATCAGCCGGTGCGACCAGCGGGCCGCGCGGCGCTCGGCCTCGCGATACGCCCACCTGGCCGCGCAGCCCTGATACTCGTCAAACGGCAGGCCGTGAATCGTGTGGACGATGCAGGCCGCGCCAGTCCTGCGCGCCGCCAGGCGGCCCAGGATGCCCGCCTTCGAGGAGTGCGTGTGCACGACGTCGGGGCGGATGTCGCGCAGGTGCTTGGCGAGGTCGGCGTACGCTTCCAGGTCGTGCCACGGACGCACAGGCCGCACGAGCGGCGGAACGAGCACCGTGCGGATGCCGGCGGCGCGGGCGGCATCGACGAGGCTGCCTTCCGGCCCCTCGGGCGGTCCGGCCAGGAGCGTTACATCGTGGCCCAGGCGGGCCTGCTCGCGGCACGTCAGGATGGTGTTTTCCTGCGCGCCGCCGACGATGAGGCGGGTGATTATGTGGACGATCTTCAGCATGTTCTCTTACGGGTCAGCGCCGCCCCGGCGGATGTGGCACGGCCGGCTTGTCCGGCCGTGGCGGACAGCCCCCGACGCTTCCCACGGCCGGACAAGCCGGCCGTGCCACACCGCGCGAGGAGGCGCTAAACAGATACTCTGCCAAGCATTTCCGCACGCCCTCACATGCCCGGCGGATACCGCACTTCCACAAGGCACAGCCCGTGCGGCGGGGCGGTCGGCCCGGCGGCCATGCGGTCGCGCGCAGCAAGGACCTCGGCCGCCCACTCCACCGGCCTGTGTCCGCGGCCGACCTCCGTCAGCGTCCCCACCAGGCTGCGGACCATGCGGTACAGGAACCGGTTGCCCTCCACCTCGAAGTGCAGTTCCGGCCCGGCCTCCACCACGTCCAGCCGCGTGACCTCGCGGACGGTGTCCTGTCGGGCCGAGCCGCGGCCCTCGAAACTCTTGAAGTCGTGCCGGCCAACCAGCAGCCGCGCGGCCTGGCGCATCGGCTCAACCGCCAGCGGCCGATACCAGTGCCACACGTACCGCGCCTCGAAAACAGGCCGCACGGGGCCGCGATAGATGCGGTAGCGGTAGTGCTTGCTAACCGCCGCAAGCGAGGGGCGGAACCCCAGCGCCACTTCGCGCATCCCGGTTACGGCGATGTCGGGCGGGAGGCAACTGTTGACGGCCGCGTGCAGCCGGTCCACGCCGATTGCGTGCTCCGTCTTGAATGCCGCCACCTGGCCCAGGGCGTGAACGCCCGCATCCGTGCGGCCTGCGCCCTCCACGGCCGGGCGCTCGCCCAGGACCGTTGCCAGCGCCTGGACCAGCGCCCCCTGGACGGTCGCCTGCCCCGGCTGCTCCTGCCAGCCGTGATAGTTCGTTCCGTCGTACGCCACCGTCATGCGGATGCAGCGCATGCGCGTAACTTACCGCGGGGGCGTGATGGGTGCATCGAAAAACCCGTCGGCGCCAGGCCGCACAAAATGCTTTACGGCGACGGGCGCGGCTGCTATCCTGCCGTGGGTCAGCACGTCGCCGACCCGCCCCTGTTGCAAGGAGTTCCGGGAATGAAGGAAATGCGCGCCGCCGCAGGCGAGCCGGCGCAGGCCGCCGCCAGGCCGGGCGCCCGCTCCCGCGGACGGCCGCGAGTGGTCATCCTGGGCGGCGGACCGAACCGCATCGGCCAGGGCATAGAGTTCGATTACTGCTGCGTGCATGCCTCGCTGGCCCTCCGCGAAGAGGGCTACGAGAGCATCATGGTCAACTGCAACCCCGAGACGGTGTCCACGGATTACGACACGTCGGACCGCCTGTACTTCGAGCCGCTGACGCTGGAAGACGTGCTGGCCATCGTGGAGGCGGAGAAACCCATCGGCGTCATCGTGCAGTTCGGCGGCCAGACGCCGCTCAACCTGGCCATCCCTCTCCAGAAGGCCGGGGTGAAGATCCTGGGCACCTCGCCCCAGGCCATCGACCGCGCGGAGGACCGCAAGCGCTTTGCCACGCTGCTGCGGAAACTTGACCTCCGCCAGCCCCCCAACGGCACGGCCCGCAACCCCGACGAGGCCCTGCGCATCGCCAAGCGCCTCGGCTACCCGGTGCTGGTGCGGCCGTCGTACGTCCTGGGCGGCCGCGCGATGGAGATCGTGTACGGGCCGGAGGACCTGAACGAGTACATGGCCCGCGCGGTCATGGCCTCGCCCCAGCGGCCGGTGCTGGTCGACAAGTTCCTGGAGGACGCCGCCGAGATCGACGTCGACGCCGTCAGCGACGGCGGGCGGACGGTCATCGCAGGCGTCATGGAGCACATCGAGGAGGCCGGCATACACAGCGGCGATTCCTGCTGCGCGCTGCCCCCCTTCACCCTGGCCGAGAACATCGTGGCCGAGATTGAAGAGAGCACGCGGGCCCTGGCGCGCGAACTGGGGGTGCGGGGCCTCATCAACGTGCAGTACGCCCTCCGAGGAGACACGGTTTACGTGCTTGAGGTGAACCCGCGGGCCTCGCGCACGGTGCCCTTCGTGGCCAAGGCCACGGGCGTGCCGTGGGCCGACGTCGCCACGCGGGTCATCATCGGAAGGACGCTGCGTGAACTCGGCATAACGCGGGAGGTCCGCCCGCCGCACTCCGCCGTCAAGGCCCCCGTGTTTCCCTGGTCGCGGTTCCCGGGAGTTGACCCCGTCCTGGGGCCGGAGATGAAATCGACCGGCGAAGTCATGGGCGTGGACGCCAAGTTCGGCGTCGCCTTCGCCAAGAGCCAGATTGCGGCGGGGAACGCCTGGGCGCCTCGCGGCAAGGTGTTCGTGAGCGTCAACAACCGCGACAAGCGCGCCATCACTTCCATCGCCAAGCGCCTTGCCGGGCTGGGGTTCTCGCTGGTGGCCACGCACGGCACGGCGGCGGTCCTGAAGAACAGCGGGCTGGCCCTTGAGGAACTGCCGAAGGTGCAGGAAGGCGCGCGGCCGAACGTCATCGACCGGATGAAGAATGGCGAGATAGCGTTCCTGATAAACACGCCCTCCGGCCGGCACTGCCGCCCGTTCGAGATATCTATCCGCGCGACGGCCGTGCGGCTGGGCATCCCCCTTGTGACCACGCTGAGCGGGGCGGCCGCGGTGGTCCTGGGCCTGGAGGAGATGGCCGCCGGACAGATGGGCGTCCGCAGCCTTCAGCAATACCAGGGCGACCTGGCCGGTGCGGCTGCACCGCAGCCGTGACATTGCGGCGCGGCCGACTCGTCCGGCCGCCGTCGCCGACGCGCCACAGCCGCCACGGCGACGGCGCGCGGATGGGCGCCGACTTCTTCCACGGCCGGACAAGCCGGCCCCGCCTGCCGGCCGGCGGGCAGGCCGTGCCACACGTCCTGCCGCGGCGCAGAGCGCGCCCGGTTGCCCTTCCATCGAAATGCCTAAAGACTCCGCGGCTGCATTGCCGATGAAAAGGGCACTGGGATGCGGTCACAGGACATGCCCTCCGTCCGGTCCTTGAGTCCGCACTGCGCTGGGGAGAGGATTACATGCCGAGTTACTTTCTGCGGCCGGGGGCCGGCGCGCGCCTGCACCAGTTCGCGGTGGGCGCGATCCCCATCATTGCGTTCCTGACGGGTCGGCAGGAGCCCGTATGGGCGGCGCTGGGCCTGTCGCTGGCGGCCCTGGTTTCCGTCCGGCTGGTGCTGGTGGGGCGGGCGTGGAACCTGCTGCACCGGGGCTCCGGCGAGCCGACTCTCCTGTGCTTCTACCACGGCGTGCACCGCTGGGACGAGGCCGTGCGGGCGGCGCTGCTGGCGGCGGGGCTGGCGCTGCTTGTGGCCGGCGACCCGACAGGGTGGCTTGCGATACTGACGGCCTCGGCCATCGCCATCCTGGCCGGGGCGACCGGTTTCTCGTTCGTGACGGTCTTCTACGCCCTGGCGAAGGCGGCGTGGGTGCGGCTGGTGTGCGGCCGGGCCGCTTGGCTGGCCTCGGCACGGCACATCACGGGCAACCCCAAGTGCCTCGTCTGCCGCACGCTGGGCGCCGCGCCGTACCACCGCTGCACGTGGTGCAGCCTGCCGAGCGTGCGTTCGTGCTGCGGCATGCAGACGTCGATGCTGCTTGCGCTGATGCTGGTGATTGCGTTCCTGCTGACGGCCTCGCTCAATCCGCTGGTCATGAAGATGCTCGTGACGATGAGCATCGTTGCCGTGGTGGCCCTTGCGCTGGCGATAACGCGGCAGACGGACGACCTGGTAACCACGCTGGAGGGCCTGGCCGAGGAACAGCGGCGGGCGGAGCGCCGCTGCGCGTTCCTGCGGCGGCTGGCCATGGCGGGCGACCTCAAGACCGCCGCCGAGGAGACCGTGGCCTACGCGGAGGCCGTCCTCTCCGCCCGGCGCATCAGCGTCATGGTGGCGGAAGACGACGTGCTGCACATCGTGGCGTCTCGCGGCATACCTGAAGATACGGCGCGAGAGATAGCGGTGCCCATCGGGGAGCGCATCTGCGGGCGGGTCTTCGCCAGCGGGCGGCCGGTGGTCATGCGAAACGTGCTGTCGGAGCGCCCGCACGAGGCCCTGGGCCTTCAGACGGGCGGGGCCGTGGCGTCGTATCCGCTGGCCACCGCCCAGATGAGCGCCGCCGGCCGCAAGATAGGCGTCATCAACGCCACCGACAAGCCCGGCGGCGAGTTCTCGCAGGCCGAACTGGCCGAACTGGAGTTCATCTCCGAGGCCGCAGCCATCACCCTGGCCAGCCAGATGGCCGGCGAGGAACTCCAGAAGGCCAACTTCGGCACAATCGTCACCCTGGCAATGACCCTGGAGGCCAAGGACCCGTACACGAACGGCCACTCTGCCCGTGTTCAGGCCCGGGCGACGGCCGTCGGACGCGAACTCGGCCTGGCCGGCCGGCGCCTGGAGGCCCTCTCCTGCGCGGGGCAACTGCACGACATCGGCAAACTGGCCGTCCCCGACAGCATCCTGACGGCAAACCGGCGCCTGACGGACTACGAGTGGGCGATTATCCGCGAGCACCCGCGCCGCGGCGTGGAGATGCTCAAGCACCTGACTTTCCTGAAGGACGTCCAGCCGGCCATCCTCTACCATCACGAGCGCCTGGACGGCAGCGGATACCCGGAGGGGCTGCCCCCCGCGCGCATTCCGCTGGAGGCCCGCATCCTGGCCGTCATCGACGCCTACGACGCGATGACCAGCGCCCGGGCGTACCGCCCGGCAATGTCGCACGAGGCGGCGGCGGCGGAACTGAGGCGCTGCTGCGGCACGCAGTTCGACCCGCGCATCGTCGAGGTGTTCCTGCGGCTCCTGGGCGACGAAGTCGCCGCCACCGTGGGCAGCGAGACCGCCGCCACGGCGGAAAACTGAGCATCGAAGTAAACGCCGCTCGGCAACCGCACGCCGCCGCACACGTTTGGCCGCGCCAGGTACGGCCGCGGTGATGTTGTGCACGCCTGCCCCCGTTCGCGTCGCCGTACCGGCGACGGCTGAACATCAACCGCCCTCCCACTATTGCCGACGCAGCACCCGCCCCGGCCGCAAACATTTGACCCTCCTCGGCACGTGTGGTAGCGTACGCGCCGCCGCGCGGGCGGCGGCGGCAAAGGAGGATGGCGTGAGCGACGTCCTGGTGGGACTCATCGGCGGCACAGGGCTGGGCGACGCGCTGACGAAGGAATCGCGCGGCCGGGAGGTCGAAGTTGACACGCCGTTCGGCCGGCCCTCCGCACCCTTCATCATGACGGAGGTCGGCGGCCAGAAGGCGGCCGTGCTGGCGCGCCACGGCCAGGCCCACCAGTTGGGCCCCTCGCAGGTTCCGTACCGGGCGAACATCTGGGCCCTGAAGAAACTGGGCGTTACGCACATCCTGGCGTCGGCGGCGACGGGCATCCTGCGCGAGGCCATCGCCCCGCGGGACCTCGTCGTCTGCGACCAGGTCATCGACAAGACGCTGCGGCCGGGCCGCACGTTCTTCGACGACTTTGCCGCGCACGTGGAGTTCTCGCACCCCTTCTGCGACCAGTTGCGGCGGCTCCTGTACGAGTGCGGGCGAGGCATGGCCGCGACGGTCCACCCGGAGGGCACGTACGTGTGCATGGAAGGGCCGCAGTTCTCGAGCCGCGCCGAGAGCCTGATGCACCGCCAGTGGGGCGGCGACCTGATAGGCATGACCGCCATGCCCGAGGCCAAACTTGCGCGCGAGGCCGAAATCTGCTACGCCCTCATCGCCATCCCGACCGACTACGACTGCTGGCGCCCGCACGAGCCGGGCCGGTCGGCCGACGCCATCCTGGAGAGCATCCTGGCGAACCTGGCCGCAGGCACCGCCGGCGCGATTGAACTTGTGCGCCGCGCCCTGCCGCGCATCGCCTCGGCCTGCACGCCCGACTGCCCCTGCCGGTCGGCGCTGGCGAAGGCCATCTGGACCGACCGGCGGGCCATCCGGCCCGAAACGGTCGAGAAACTGCGGCCCATCGTGGGCCGGTACCTTGCGTAGTACTACAACGGCACATGCGCACGCGGCCCGCTGTTTGTCGGAGGGGACAAACCGCGGAGCCAGGGTCGGCGGCGCCGTCAGGCCGATTGACCGGCGGCGCGGCTGCCGCTATATTTGCACGCGGCGCGGGGCATCGCGCGTCACGGGAGGCCGTCAATGAAACGAATCAAGGTCATTGTCGAAAAACACGCCGACGGCTACGTGGCGTACCCGCTGGGCCTGAAGGGCGTGGTGGTCGGCGAAGGCGACACCTACGAGGCGGCGCTGGCCGACGTGCGGTCGGCCATCCGCTTTCACATCGAGACGTTCGGCAAGGAGGTTTTCGAGGACGACGAGTCGCCCGTCCTTGAGGTCTTCGTCGCTGAAGCCGGAGTTTCGGGCTGATGCCCAAGTTCCCCGTAGAGGCGCCCAAGGCGAAGGTCCTGAAAGCGCTCGGCCGGCTGGGGTTCCAGTTGGTCCGGGAACGCGGACACGTTTCGATGGTTCGTCAGAATGCCGACGGGACGCGCACGCCGCTGACCCTGCCGAACCATCCGCGCATCAAGGGCTAACGCTTCGCCTCATTTGCACTCAGGCCCGCATTCCGCGCGACGACTCCCTTCGGGCTTATGACAAGGCATAAGGTTGTCCGCCGCTTCGTCATTCGTCCTTGCCGATTGATTAGTCATCAGGCATCAGACATTAGTCATTTGACTGCCGCCAACTCCGCCTTCTCCAGGCACGCCTTCACGTCGTACGGGTTCACGTCGCCCGCGCGGGTCTGGAACGTGGCCGCCGTGCCGCAGGCCACGCCGTAGCGCAAACATTCCGGCGGGCGCTTCCGCGAGGCGTGACAGGAGACGAACCCGGCCATCAGGGCGTCGCCCGAGCCGACGGTCTTCACGACCTCCTGGTGCTCGACGTGCGGCGCGGCCCGCCAGGCGCCCTCGCGGCAGAAGAGGTAGGCGCCCTCGGCCCCCAGGGTCACGACCACGTTGTCGATGCGCCTCAGCAGGGGCTTGACGGCCGCGCGGATGTCGGCCTCCGTCTCGGCCGGTTTGCCGGCCAGTTCCGCCAGTTCCTGCCGGTTGGGCTTTATCAGCCACAGGTCGCGGGCCTTGCGCAGCGCCGCCAGGCCCGGACCGCTGGAATCGACGGCCACGAAGGCGCCCTTCGCGCGGCAGACGGCCAGGATGTCTGCGAACGTGTCGGCCGCCACGCCCCCCGGCAGGCTCCCCGCGACGATTACGTACGCCCCCTTGACGGCCAGGATCGAGAGTTTCTTGGTCAGGCGCTCCAGGTCCTCTTCCGTGACGGTGAAGCCCACGTCGCGGATGTGCGTCTCCAGGCCGCCGCGGCCGGGGTCGATAAGGGTGATGTTCTCGCGCGTAGGTGCGCGCACCTCGAACATCTCGACGCGCACGGGGGTCTTGGCGAAACTCTTGACGAAGCGGTCGCGGTCGTCCTCGCCCACCAGGCCCGTCAGGATGCACGGCACGCCCAGGTGCCCCAGGAGGCGGGCGACGTTCACGGCCTTGCCGGCCGGCTGGACCGACACCAGGCGCCCGCGCACGTGGCCGCCCACCGCCAGGTCCGGGACGTGCAGGATGCGGTCCAGCGCCGGGTTCAGGGCCACCGCCACGATCAGGGGCATCTCGGCCATGGCTACGTCCGCAGCGCCGGGGGCCGCGGCTTAGGCTCGGCCGGCGCAGGCGGCGGCGAGCGCGACTCGGCGCGCAACTTCTCCAACTCGTCCCGCAGAAGGGCCAGTTCCTGCGTCAGGTGCTTCTCGCGCTCCGAGTGCCTCGAAATGACCACCGAGTAGTGAAGCACGATCGCCGCCAGGAACGCGAAGCACGCCAGCGTCATCAGCACGCTGTGGTCCAGCGAGAACCACG
>Ga0194125_10008084_pt1 | contig 14940 bp, 10 predicted proteins | sample TA2KigC250mmetaG_FD_148626 | JGI IMG/M metagenome (GOLD analysis project Ga0194125, IMG submission 148626) | Freshwater microbial communities from Lake Tanganyika, Tanzania - TA2015034 Kigoma Deep Cast 250m | ecosystem: Environmental > Aquatic > Freshwater > Lake | place: Tanzania: Lake... | reverse complement strand
CCGACCCGGCCAGGCGCGCTGGAGAATCCCAAGGACGCCACCCCTCCGCCCGCCCCCCGGGACGCCCGGCCGGGATTCCCGGGCCGGGGGCCGGGATCGGATCAAGGTCGAGGGGAAATCCATGACACGAATCGTTCCGCCGGTGGATGCGCGCGTCAAGGGGCGGCGCCCGGGCCCTTCCGGCGGGCAGGCCCGGAGACGGCCGTCGCCAAAAGGGCCCCGGTGGCGTGCCGGGGCCCTTGGCGGTGCAAACTCACCCGTGGAGGAGTTTCGCGCTCACTTTTTGAGGCGGTAGAACTGCTGCGCCGCCTGGGCCGGCAGGCTCGCCGAGTTGCCCGTCACCCCGCCGACCGCCGTCCAGGCGCCGCCCAGGGAGGGTGAACTCTCGAGCGTGAAGCCGACCGCATCGGCAGGCCACGAGATGACCAGGTTGTCCCCGTTGCGCGTGACGGTGATCGCCACGGGCTTGGCGGGGAGACCGGCCGAGATCTCTTCGGCGAAAATCTCCAGGAAGGCGATCTTGCAGTTCACGGCCCCGTCGGAATCCGACGCGCTCACCGAGAGGCGTCCGTCCTCGACCTTCACCTTGGCCTTGCCGTCGCGGAAGCGCTCGGTCGTGGTGCAGGGCACCCCGTTCACCACCAGCACGTCCTCGGCCTTGATGCGGATGGTCTGGTCGAAGTTGTTCGACTCGCCGCCCACGATGGAGACCTCGTAGGTGCCGTTGGGCACCGCGATCTCCCAGATCCACGGGCCGCCCGGCTTCTGCATGTGGTTGAAGGTGTCGTAGCGCTCGTCCGGCGCCAGCGCCTTGTCGGTCTGGTTCCGGTTGCGCGCATTGGCCGAGTCGTCCTTGTTCCAGCCGTAGCTGAACCCGTTGCCCCGGTCGGCGAAGGCCAGCCCGTTGTCCGGCAGATAGCCGGGGAAGCCCTACAAGGTGGAGTTCTGGAAGTTGATCTTCACCGCGGTCATCCCGGTCGCCGTCGCGGTGGCCTCGGCGGTGGTGAAACGCCACTCCTGGGTGACCGTCTGGGCGTTGGCCCCGGTGTCGCGGTAGCTCACCTTCACCGTCGCCGGTGTCTTTCCAGGCAAGGAAGCCGACGGCCGGAAGGAAACCAGGGTGTCGCCGCCGGTCTTGGTGACGGTGGCGGTGACCGGCGTGCCGTTGAGGCTCACCTGCACCGAGGCCGGGTCGAGGGCCAGGGTCGTGTCGCGGATGAGCAGGTCGACCGTGGGCTTGATGCTGACATTGACCCCACCCGGGGCCGGCGAGGCGCTCAGGAGGAAGGGAGGCAGGGCCGGGGCGGTTCCAGCCCGGACGCGGTAGGCCTTGATCGCGCCGCCGGTGTTCGGGTCGTTCACCAGCACCTTGCTCCCGTCGGGCATCACCGAGAAGAACTCGACCGAACCCGTGCTGGTGCCGTCGTAGTAGAAGAGGCGGATCGGGTAGATGCCCGCCGGCTCCACCACGAACGAGCAGAGCGTGTCGCTGGCCCCGCGGCCGCCCTCGAAATCGCCCAGCAGCAGCGAGAGGGCCGAGCGGGGGTCGGGTGTGCCGGACAGCAGCCGGAATCCGTCGTCGCTGTTGACGCCGAGGGTGACCAACCCGGCGGGCAGCTCGAGATAGGTCAGGATCTCGAGGGCGTAGCGGTCGGAAATCCCGTCCGTGCCCGGCATGCCCGGGGTGCGGCGGTCGTCCAGGAAGTTGCCGGCCGTCCCGCCCATGTCCTCATAGTTGATGGTCTCCTCCTCGACGAACAGGCCATCGGGCCCGAAGGCCGAAGGATCGGCCATGTTCTCGTAGGGTTTGCCGGTAGCGCCGTCGATGGCGGTGCCCGCCAGAAGGGCCTCGTAGGGGGCCGAGGACGCGACGAAGACCGAGTCCATGCGCGCCTTGACGGTGCGCACGGTGAAGCCGCGCCGGGTCTTGTCGATCTGGGCGGCTGGGATGGCCCGGGCCGCGTCGAGGCTGCGATAGGCCTCGGCGACAAACGTCCAGGCGAACACCTGCTCGACCGGCGGATTGGCGGTGTCCTTGAAGCGCAGATCCACCTGGTTGGTGGAACCGGAGGGCAGCAGGCCCGGCGGATCGTAGGTCACCGTCGTGGCGGAGCCCGAGGTGGCCATCTGGGCCGAGACCACCGTGCCGTTGAGCTTCAAGTGCACCGAACCGGCGGCGACCTTGGTCGCGGAATCCTCGATGGTCGCCGATGATGAAGGCGCCCTGCAGGCTTCCCACCGCCTTGGTCAACTTGAAGAACCCTTCCTCGATGACACCGGCGTTGCCCTCGCCATTGTCCCCGAAGAGCGCGGAGCCCGCAGGCAGGCCCGAGGCGAAGTCGGTGGAGAAGGAACCGGCGCTCAGGCGGGTGATCGCGCCGAGCAGGGCGGCGGCCTGGACGGCCCGGCGGATCAGCGGGGACGGCGATTGCGGGATGGGCATGATGGATCTCATGAGTGGTTTGGACCGTTCTGGGGAATGAACTTGGCTAAGATTGAGAACCACCGGAGTCACTGCCAAAGGTTGCCAGACCCAGACCAAGACCCAGACCCGCACGCCCTTGCCTAGCGGTCCGGGGCGACGACCCGCCACGGGGGCGGGCGCTTCAGCCCGACCGCGCCCTGATGGGTCTGCACCGCCTTCACCCCGGGGGCTGAGGTCCAGGGCGACCTTGGTCCATGGGCCTGATGGGTTGAACCCGGGTCGCCGGAAGGGCATCCTCGTGGTCCAGGAACGCGTGAAGACTTCGACCTCCTTTGCCACGGTGTGGGTGACGGTCCCCAACCGTGCCCTCGGGCGGAGCCTCGGCCGGCAGGCGGTCGAGGCGGGTCTGGCCGCCTGCGCCCAGGTGTCCGGTCCGCTGGAATCGATCTACCGTTGGCAGGGCGCCGTGGAGTCGTCGCGCGAGTGGTTGCTGGTGCTCAAGACCCGCAACCGATGCCTGAAGGCCCTCGAGGCGCTCGTGGTGGCGCACCATCCCTACGACACCCCCCAATTCATCGCCCTGCCCCTGCTGGGAGGCTCGTCGAAGTACCTGGCCTGGCTCGAGGCCTCGACGCGGCCAACCCCAACCCAACCCACCCGGGCACGGCCGAACCCGCGGCCCGGGGAACCGGCCCGGTCGGCCCGACGAACCCGCTGATCGCATGGGTGTCAGCCCCAAGCAATTCGCCGCGATGGAGGCGCGCCTCGCCGGCAGGAACCTCCCGGGGACCTCCGGACCCGCCGCAAGGGCCGCGGAGACCTCCCTCCATCTGCCCGAGGGCTCCCGGGTCCTGGGCATCGACCCCTCGCTGCGCGGCACCGGATGGGGCGTGATCCGCACCGACGCCCGGGGTCCAGCCTTCGTGGAGGCGGGGACGATCCGCTGCCCGAAGACCTGGGACCGGTCGCGCTGCCTCGGACGCATCCAGGCGGTCCTCGAGGAGGTGCTCCGTCGACATCCCCCCGCGCTCTGCGTCTGCGAGGGGCTCTTCTTCGCCCAGAACCTCCAGACCGCCCTGATCATGGGCGAGGCCCGTGGCGCGGCCCTGGCCACGGTCGCGCGAACGGGGACGGAGATCCACGAGATTGCCCCCCGCAAGGTCAAGCTGGCGATGGTGGGCTACGGAGCAGCGCAGAAGATCGCCGTGGCCAAGATGGTCCAGCGCCAACTGGGCCTGACCGAAACGCCCGATGCGGACGCAGCCGATGCCCTCGCCCTGGCCCTGGTGATGGTGCAGGAATTGCAGAACCCGCTGGGGCCGGCCTCCAAGCGCGTCTGAGAGCGGCCCAACACGGCGCTGCGGCGGGTTTCACCTCCCGGGAGCCGCCCATCCGGTGCCCGTCGTCCTCCGGCCCCGGTGGACCCGCCCCCTCTTACGACCTTCGATTCCAATGCTGCGGCCCAGGCCGGTCTGCGCTTCCATGGGCCCATGCAACTCGACGTGGGAATCCTCACCATCTCCGACCGGGCCTCGAAGGGCCTGTACGATGACCTCGGCGGCCCCGCCCTGGTCGAGGCGGCCGCCGGCCACGGCTGGAACGTGGTCGACAGCCTGCTGGTGCCCGACGAGATCGCCGACATCCAGCGCGCCATCCGCTCGCTCATCGGGAAGGGTTGTGTCCTGGTGCTGACCACCGGCGGCACCGGCGTGGCGCTCCGCGACGTCACACCCGAGGCCGTGCGGCAGATCGCCATCCGCGAACTGCCCGGCTTCGGCGAGCAGATGCGCATGGAAAGCCTCAAGATCACGCCCAACGCCATCCTGTCGCGCAACCTCGCCGCCGTGGTGGATCGCACCCTGGTGATCTGCCTGCCCGGCAAACCCAAGGGTGCGGTCGAGTGCCTCGGCTTCGTGGTGCAGGCCATCCCCCACTGCGTGGAGGTGCTGCAGGAGGTACCGACGAGCTGCTGAACCGCAGGGCCGTCTGGAAGGCCCCGGCCCGGCGCGCGGCTCAGGCCGCTCCCAACCGTTCGGACTCGGCGCGGACCCAGGCGATCACCTCGGCCGCGGCCTCGGCGATGGGCACCATGCGCATCGTGCCGCCGCGCGGCTTCAATTCGATCTCGCCCTTGGCGAGCGACTTCTCGCCCAGGTTGACCCGGAGCGGGAAGCCCACCAGTTCGCTGTCCTTGAACTTCACGCCGGGACGCTCGTCCCGGTCGTCGAGGATCGTCTCGATGCCTGCGGCCTCGAGGCGGGCCTGGAGGTCGAGGGCCAGCGTCATCGGCTGGCTTCCCGGGGTGACCACCAGCGGCGTGAGGCACACCGCGAACGGGGCCACGCTCACCGGCCAGCGGATGCCGTCCTTGTCGTGGCACTGCTCGATGACCGCCTGCAGGGTGCGGGTGACGCCGATGCCATAGCAGCCCATCACGGCGGGATGCCGGGAGCCGTCCTCGGCCAGGAAGGTTGCGTTGAGCTTCTCGGAGTACTTCGTGCCGAGCTTGAACACATGGCCGACCTCGATGGCGCGGCGGATCTTCAGGGGTTGGCCGGTCTCCACGCACGCCTCCCCGACCTTCACCGTGCGGAGGTCGTGCCAGGCGCCGACCTTCAGGTCGCGGTCGATGTCCACGTGGCGGAGATGGAACCCGTCCTCGTTGGCGCCGGTGGTCATGCCCCGGCCGCCCCGGAGGGCCTCGTCGGCGAGGACCGGCACGGCGGTCTTCAGGGTGGCGGCCACCGCCCCCAGCGAACCGGGCCGGGCGCCGAGCAACGCGACGATCTCGTCGGGCGTGGCCGGGCGCACCTGCACGGCCCCGGTCTTGGCCAGGAGCTTGGCCTCGTTGAGCGAGTCGTCGCCGCGCATGAGCACGAGCATCGGCTTGGAGTCCGCGATGAGCACCAGGGTCTTGATCTGGTGACGCGCCGACACCCCGTACGGGGCGGCGGCCAGGGCCTCGATGGTGACCACGCCCGGCGTGGCGAACCGCTCGGGCGCCGCACCGGTGGACTCGGCCGGAGTCGCCTCGACCGAACCGCGGCTGACCGCCTTCTCGATGTTGGCGGCGTACTTGCCGGACTCGCAGTAGACCACGTCGTTCTCGCCGGTCTCGGCCGGCACCATGAACTCGTGGGAATGGTTGCCGCCGATGACCCCGGTGTCGGCCTCGACCGGGAAGGCCTGCAGGCCGCAGCGGGCGAAGATGCGGTTGTAGGCGTCGTACATGCGCTGGTAGCTGGCCATCGCGCCGGCATCGGTGGCGTCGAACGAATAGGCGTCCTTCATCAGGAACTCCTTGGCCCGCATCAGGCCGAAGCGCGGGCGGATCTCGTCCCGGAACTTGGTCTGGATCTGGTAGAAGTTCTTGGGCAACTGGCGGTACGAATTCAGCTCGTTGGCCGCCAGCGAGGTGATCACCTCCTCATGGGTCGGCCCGAGCACCCAGTCCTTGCGGGCCGAGTCGCGCACCTTGAAGAGGACGCCCGAGGCCGTCTCATAGCGGCCCGACGCCTGCCAGATGTCGATGGGCTGCAGGGCCGGCATGAGCAGCTCGACGCCCCCGGCGCGATCCATCTCCTGGCGGATGATCCGCTCGATCTTCCTCAAGACCCGCAGACCCATGGGCAGGAAGGTGTAGAGCCCGCCGGTGAGCTTCCGCACGAGTCCGGCGCGCAGCAGCAACTGGTGCGACACGATCTCGGCGTCGGCCGGGGTTTCCTTGAGGGTCGGGAGGAACGTCTGGGACCAAAGCATGGGAAAGTCTGGGCCGGGGTCGGGGCGGGTGGCCAGAGGGAAACGATGGCCCGCGGTCAGGACGGCGAAACCGGGGACGGGACCGGAGGGGAGAAGGCCCGTGGGCGTGGAAAAGGCCACGGGAGAAAAGATCCCTCCGACGGGGCCTGCGACGAATCGTCCAGAGGAGCCACCCCGGAGGAGCCCCCCTGGGGAAGGCTCACTTCACCATGTTGACCAGCGGGGCCATGCCCTGGATGCGGACCTCGAGGCGGTCGCCCGACTCGATGGGGCCGACGCCGGCAGGTGTGCCCGTGAGGATGACGTCACCGGGCAACAGGGTCATGTTCGTCGAGATGAAGCTCACCAGATGGAAGCAGTTGAAGATCATCTGGCTGGTGTTGCCGTTCTGCCGCAACTGGCCGTTCTGGAAGAGCTGGATGCTCAGGTCATGCGGGTCGATCTTGGTCTCGATGTACGGCCCGAGCGGCGTGAAGGTGTCGAAGGACTTCGACCGGGCAAACTGGCTCTCGCTGCCCTGGATGGTGCGGTCGGTGATGTCCTGCGAGGCCGTGTAGCCGAAGATGTACCGGGCGGCCGCCGCCGGGGTGACGTTGCGCATCTTGCGCCCGATGACCACGGCCAGTTCGGCCTCGAAATCGTTCCGGTGGTTGGGGAACGGGATCTCGATCTTGGTGCCGTCGGAGATGAGGGACGTGGGCGCCTTGAGCCAGAAGAGCGGCTCCTTGGGCGGGGTCATGCCGGCCTCCCGGGCGTGGTCGGCGTAGTTGAGGCCCACGGCGATGATCTTCGACGGATGGACCGGGGTGAGCGTCTTGACGCCCTTGAGCGGGGTGGGCTTCTTCTCGAAGGAAGGGGAGCCGAAGACATCGCCCTGAAGCTTGAAGATCTCCCCGTCGACGACCTTGGCGTGGAAGATCTCCTCGCCCTTTTGGAACCGCCCGATGGCTGCCATATAGATAGGTTGTACCATCGGTGGGGCGGGATTCGCAAGCCAAAGACTCAAACGCCGTCAAGGAAGTTTTGGGCCCCATCCCGGAAACGGGGGGGACCGGAATCCGGAGCCCAGGCGGTCTCTGGCTGGCCCCACGACCTGCGGCGTCACTTCTTCGCGGTGGCCGCAGGAGCCGGGGCGGGCGGGACGGCGACCGTGATCCACAGACGCCGGACCGACTCGAGCACCAGCCGGCGGAAGCCCTGCGGCACGCCATTGTTCTCGCCGGCGCTCACCAGCGGGAACCTCGCCTGCTCGACCCGGTCGGGGGCGGCGACCTCCACGTGGAACGGCCCGGAGAATGCCGGGGCGTTGGTGGCGGCGACCCATCGGAGGATCGCCTCGGTCGCCTTTTCGGGAACCTCGACCGGATCGACCCGGACTCCCGCCGGGATCCCGGCCACCGAGACCCGCAGGCGTTCGGCCGATCCGTGCCGCCGTTCGATCGCCACCTTCCAGTCGTTGGTCAGGCCCGGGGTCAGGACCACAGACGCCTCGGGCACCGTGGCGCTCCATGCCGGCCGGGGACGCGCCACGGAAAGCCGGTAGCGCTGGTCGCGGCCGCCCCGCTGGAGCAGGTTGCCCACCACGAGAATCACCTCGGCGGTCTCGGGCGGGGTCCAGTCCAGGACCGGATCGGCCCCGCCGGCGTCGTCGTTCCGGGCCAGTTCCTTGCCGGCGGCGTCCTCGATGCGCAGCCACGCGTCCAACGGAAAGCCCAGGGCGGAGGCCCGGATCTCCAGGCGCAGGGCCTCGCCCTTGCGGGCGGCGACGCGGTACCGATCCTCGTCGCCGGCCCGGTCCAGGTCGCCGGAGACCGCAGAGGGGATCTCCAGCCGGGCGGCCGACGCGGCCGTGTCGTTCGGCTCGGACTCCACCCCCTCCGGGCCCTCCCCCACCGGCACCTCGATCCGGTCCCGGCGTCCCGGGGGGAGCACCGCATGGATCTCGTCGCCGGCCCGGATCGACACGGCGGGGATCGCAACCGTCTCGGCGGAAATCGGCCCCGGGCCCCAGTCGGCCCATCCCACCTTGGTGTCCACCGATCGACGGATCCCCAGGGGCCAGGCGTGGCGCGGCACCGGGTCGGTGGTCGCATGCAACCGGTACACCCCCTTGGGGCTGCCGCTGAACCGGAGGTCCGAGTCGGCCGGGTAGGCGAAGCCGAAGAGTTGGAGCACGTGGGGCCCGGTGGATTCGACCCGGTGGACCAACAGCGGGTCGAGCGACCGCACCTCGTCGTGGTTCCACGCCACCTGGACGCCCCGGGCATCGAGCAACCGCAGCACCGGATCCAGCGGCGACTGGAGGGTGTAGGCCTCGAGGCGGGCCACGAGGGTCTGGCCGGCACGGAGGTCGATGGCATAGCTGTCCACGTCGCCATTCTTCTCCAGGCGCCCGTTCACCTCGGCCGGGAGGCCGGTCAGGGGTTGGGCCATGGCGGCCGAGTCGTTGGGCTCGACCTCGGCGCGCTGCGGATTGGGCGACAGGATCAGGAAACGCGGCGCGCTGGCCCCCTCGGGGGAAACCGCGCGGATCGCGTACGCGCCGACGGGCGCGGAGGCGGCCACCCGGATGGTGATGACCCCGCTGTTGGTGGTGGCCTCCCAGCCCACCCCGGGGATGTCGAGGTCGACCTTCACGGGCCACGGATCGAACTTGCCCACGAGGGTGACCGACTGCGTGGTGCCGACCTGCACCGCCGCCGGAAAGACGTGGTCGAGCACCGGCACCGCCGCACGCAGCCCCGGGCTCAGGAACCCGAGGCAGACCCAGGCCAGGGCGGGCGCCAGGGCGGAGACCCGCGTGCGGACCATGCCCCGCATCACGGCGGACGGGACCGGTCCCCCGGGCGAACCCTGCCGGCGACTCATGCCAGGCGGCCTCACGCGGCGAAGATCTCGCGGATGCGCCGCCCGTTGTTGACCAGCTGGACCGGCCGGCCGGTGTTGGTGTGGAGGATCTGGTTCGGATCGATCCCCAGCTTCCAGTAGATCGACGCCGCGAAGTCCTCCGGCCGGTACACCGCCTCCGACGCCGCGTAACCCTTGGCGTCGGTGGCCCCGACCACCGCACCTCGGGGACACCCGCCGCCGGCCATGAGGATGGACATCGCATGGGGCCAGTGGTCCCGGCCCACGTCCTTGTTGACCTTGGGGGTGCGACCGAACTCCCCGAGCAGCACCACCAGCGTGGAGTCGAGCAGGCCGCGCCGGTCCAGGTCGCGGATCAGGGCCGCGACGCCGCGGTCCATGTTGCGCACCGAGTCGCCCTTGTAGGCCTCGAAGAGCTTGGTGTGGTGGTCCCATCCACCGGAGTTGACGGTCACCCACGACACCCCCACCTCCACGAGCCGACGGGCCATGAGCAGGCGCTGGCCGAAGTCGTTGCGGCCGTACTCCTCGCGCACCTTGGAATCCTCGCGCGACAGGTCGAAGGCGGCCTGGGCCTGGCTCGAGAGCACCAGGTCGACGCTTTGCTGGAGGTACTGGTCGAACGCCACGGCAGGGTCCTCGGCCAGCCGGTCCGCATGGCGGGCCATGGTGTCGAGGGCCTTACGGAGCTGGCGGCGATGGGCCGCCCGTCCCTCGCTGATGTCGGCGGGCAGCACCACGTCGCGCACCTTGAAGTCGGCCGAGTTGGGCTGGCCGTCGATCACGAAGGGCGAGTGCTTGCCGCCCAGGAAGTTCGGGCCACCGCTGCGGGTCACCGAGGGCATGGACACGTAGGGCGGGAGGCCCTGCCGCTGCCCGCGATGCCACGAGACCACCGACCCGAAGGACGGATGGAAGGTCACGAACGCCCCGCAGGCGACGGGCACCGGCGTGGGTGATCCGGTCATCAGGTAGTGGTTGCCGCCCCCGTGGTTCGGATCCTTGTGGCAGACCGAGCGGATCACCGTGGCGCGGTCGGCCACCTTGGCCAACTCGGGCACGGCCTCGCTGAAGCGGATGCCCGGGACCGACGTGGCGATGTCGGAGAAGCTGCCCCGGATGTCCGAGGGCGCCCCGGGCTTGGGATCGAAGGTCTCGTAGTGGGAGGGTCCGCCATCGAGCCAGATGAGGATGCAGTTGACCGGCTTGCCGCCGGGGGAACCGGCCGCCCCCGGGGTCGCCCGCCCGGGGCCGGGCCGGACGGCGGTCGCCGACGCGGCCTCGAGCCGGAGCAGGTCGCCGAAGCCGGCCCCCAGGAGCCCTCCGAGGCCCAGTTGGATGAAATCCCGGCGGGGCATGCCGGCGCAGTTTCCGAGGTTCGGGTTCATGTCAGTGGTTCAGCACGAATTCCGGCGTGTTCAAGAGCGCCCAGAAGAGGTCCTCCAGGGCGGTCTCCCGCGTGGCCTCGGGCTTCGAGAAGGCGCCCAAGGCCGCCTTCCGTTCCGCATCGGCCGGCGGTCGGCCCAGCAGCAGCAGGTAGAGTTCGTCGACCAGCGAAGGCTCTTCAAGGTCGCCGGCGGCAAGGCGGCGGAGCCGACCCTTCGGATCGGCCAGCTTGGCCTGGAGGGCCTTGGAGTTCATCAGGTGCAGGCTCTGCACCACGCTGAGCTGGGCGTCGCGCTCGCAGGGGCAGTCGCTGCTCGAGTTGGGGCGACCGAACGCGTCGAGGAAGTGCGACGGGATCTTGTAGCTCCAGGTCTGCATCGCCCGCCCGCCGGCCGGGACGGCCGAGAAGGTCTCGGGCACCCCGGTGGCATCACCCACCGCATCGACCAGCACCTCGGCCGGCAGTCGGCGCCGGTAGGACCGGGAGAACTGCCGGGTGTCGCCCAGGTTGGTCTCGTTGGGCCGGGAGCTGAGCTGGTAGAGCCGCGAACCCATCACGGTGCGGAGCAGGTGCTTGAAGTCGTGGCCGTGGCTTGCGAAATCGGCGGCCAGGGCGTCGAGCAGGGCCGGGTTCGCGCACGGGTTCGAGCTGCGGAAATCGTCGACCGGATGGACCAGGCCGCGCCCGAAGAGCCGCCCCCACACGCGGTTCACGGCGGCCCGGGCGAAGAACGGATTGTCCGGAAGGGTGAGCCAGTCGGCCAGGTGACGCCGGGGATCGGTCGCGTTGCCGGCCGGCAACTCCGGGCCCTCGGGCGGCCGGGGCGTCATCACGGCCCCGCTGACGGGATGCTTCACCGTGCCGCCCGGCGCGAAGAAGAACGTCTCGGTGCCCGCGGAAATGGGCGGTGAAAGGCCCGCCCCCTTCTGCCGCACCGGGCCGAAGTAGGCGGCCAGCTGGTAGAAGTCGTCCTGGCCCCATTTCTCGTTGGGATGGTGGTGGCACTTGGCGCATTCCAGCCGGGTGCCCAGGAACAACTGGCTGAACTGGGTCGTCAGTTCCGGCGGGTCCCTTCGGTCGCGGTACACGACCGCCGGACCCGACCGGTGGTTGGAACCCTCGGCCAGGAGCAGGTCGCGTACGAACTGGTCGTAGGGACGGTTGGCGCGGAACTGCTCGCGCAGCCACTGGTCCAGCAGGAACACGCTCTTGACCCCCACCCGGTCGGGGTTGGGCCGCAGCAGGTCGGCCCACTGGTTGGCCCAGTAGTCGGCATAGGCAGGGTGCTCCAGGACCTGGTCGATGAACCGCCGGCGCTTGTCCGGGGACGGATCGGCCAGGAAGGCACGCACCTCCTCTGGGGTGGGCAGGAGGCCCACGGCGTCGAGCTTGGCCCGGCGCAGGAACTCGGCGTCGGTGCACAGCTCCGAGGGCAGCAGGCCCAGGCGGCGGAACTGGGCCAGCGCCAGGGCGTCGATGAAGTTGTTGGTGGGGATGGCGGCATACACGCGGGCCGGGTGCACCCGGTCGGCCGGCACCGTCAGCGCCGAGGCCGCGACCAACCCCAGGTAACGGGCGACCACCACGCCCTGCCCCGTCAGCCGGCCGATGGCGACGCGTCCCGACTCGTCCACCCGGGCCAGTTCCTTGTCGCTCGATTCGTAGGCGGCCAGCGCCGTGACCTCCCGCGCGCTGCCGTCGGAATACCTGGCCTCCACCGTCAGCCGCTGGCGAGCCCCCTTGCGGTAGGTGCCCTCGGCCGGGGAGACCGCGATGGATTTCAATGCCGGCTCATTGGTCAACACATACGGCATGCCGGCGCGGATCCAGCGGGCCAGCAGGCGGTGGGCGGGAGATCCCGGGGCGAAGCGCTGCCCGCCTTCATGGGGGACGAGCCCGAGCGGCTTGAGCAGCAGGAGGCTCTCCTCCGGCGCTGCCGGGAAGACCCGGCGACCCCGGGCATCCCGCACGATCTCGGCGTGATCGGCGGCCGGATCGTAGGCGAAGACCGAGAGTTTGAAGCCGCCCTGGCCCTCGGGCTTGGAGTGGCAGCCGCCCGAGGCGCAGCCGGCCTGGTGCAGGACGGGCAGGACATCACGCACGAAGCTCGGCGGGCCGGACTCTCCCCGTCCCTGGCCCTTCGGCCTCGCAGGCGCCGGCGGGGCCGGCGGGGCCGGGGCTTGCGCCCGGGGATCGACCGCCGGCAGGGCCCCGAGCTCGCCCAACGCCTTGCCCTGCCCGTCCCAGACCCGGACCCGACCGTCGAAGTCGGCGGCGGCCACGCGACCGTCCTCCGGGCCGCCCCCGGGCGCGACGGCCAAGGCCACGACCGTCGGCGCCAGGTCTGCGATCCGCCGATGCTCGCCCGTCGCGGAACTCTGCTCGCCGGTGTGTGCCTTGAGCTGCGAGTACCGGTCGATGGCGCCGCGCTCGGTGGCCGCCCACACCGACGAACTGTCCCCGGGCCAGGCCACCGCGGTGATGGCCGAGAGCGAGTCGCCCAGGGTCACGATCTTCTCGCGCGTGGCGATGTCCCAGACCTTGAGCTGACGGTCGATGCCGCCGCTCACCACCTGGGTGGCGTTGGTGTTGAAGGCGGCGGCGACCACCGCGGCGGCGTGGCCCTCGAGCACCGCCAGCGGCTCATCCCGCGACGGGTCCCACACCTTCACCAGCGCATCACCGCCGGCCGAGAGCAGCCGGGTCCCGTCGCGGCTGAACTCCAGGTCGAAGACGCTGTCCGCATGGGCTTTCCACGATCGGAGGATCCGGCCGGCGGCGACATCCATCAGGCGGATGCGCCCGGGAAGCCCAGGCCCTCCGTCGCCGAGGGCCAACCGGGAACCGTCGGCGGAGAATTCGACGCTGAGGATCCGGCCCGTGAGCCCTTCGGTCACCTCCCGGTCGACCGCGAGCGTGGAGGGATCGCGAAGGCTGACCCGGCGGAACGACCCGGAGGCGAGCCATCGGCCATCCCGGCTCCAGGCCAGCGACTCGACCGGGGCCAGCGAGACGTCGGGCGAGGCGGCCAGCCTGGGAAAGCCCGGTTCCCGGAGGTCGAACACCTCGACCCGGCCGGCACGCGCGACGGCGAGGCGGCGTCCGGCGGGATCTACGGCCAGCGCCCCCACCGGGCCAAACGACGGGGCCGGCGCCTCCATGGAGACGGGGCGGGGTTCGGGCTCGTCGGTCACGGCCCGGGCATCCCAGGGCAATCCCCGCTGGATCCACTGCCGGAGCGTCCGGATCTGGCCCGGGCTCAACTGCTTGCGCGGCGGCATGTGGGGTTCGGCCCCGGGCAGCACCGACGCCAGCAACCGGCTCTCCTTCGGGCGCCCCTCCTGGACCACCGGGCCCTCGTCCCCGCCCCGGAGCACATGATCCCGGGTCAGGAGCGAGAGTCCGCCCTTCTGCCGGGCCTCGCCATGGCAGGAGAAGCACTCGTCCCGCAGCAGGGTCACCGCCTCACGCCCCAACCGCGCGTCCGCCGCCGGGGCCGCACGGAGGCACACCACCCACAGCGCCAGCACCGGGGCCAACCGGGGCCCGAGGTGGCACAGGAAACGCGGGGCGTTGAGGTTGCGGAAGCGCACGGGATCGAGGTGTCGCGGGAATTGAACCCGCTTCCCCGCCAAAGGCAACCCGGGATGCCCCTGGATTCACGCGGGAAGGACGCCCCTTGCGACACGGACCACCCCGGGACCCCTTTGGTCCTGGGGCCGATGGGTCATGCCGCCGCAGCCCGGGCTCCGGTCAGCGGGGCGGCAGCGCGGCCTGGACCTCCCGCTGGCCACCGGCCACCGGCACCGTCGACGTGGTCCCTCCGGGCCAGCGGATCTCCACCGCATCGATCGTGCGGAGCCCGGCGGCCAGCACCGGGACCGGGTCGTCGCAGGAACCGTCGCCCGACCCGAGTCGGATCTCGCGCCAGGGACCGCGGACCTCGGCCGACCGCCAGCGGACGCGGGCCCCGACGGCCTGTGGATTGCCCGGGGCGCCCGTCAGGCGCACCCGGATGCCCGGGGTCGCCCGGAGGTTGCGCCAGAGGGTGGTCTCGGCCCCGTTCTGGGCGATCGCCAGATCCACCCGGCCATCGCGGTCGTAATCGGCAGCGGCCACGCCCCGGCCGTCGCCGGGGACATCCACCCCACAGGTCTCCTCCGCCACGAAGCCCCCCCGGCCGTCGCCCCGCAGCCAGAGTCCCCGGCCCGAGTCGAGACGCTCGGCGAACGGGTGGGACGTGGACAGGTTCTGCGAGAGGAAGAGGTCCTCATGCCCGTCGCCGTCGAGGTCGGCCACGCACATGGACGACACCGGGGCGCGCTGGGCCACCGCCGGCAAAGGCTTGGCCACGAGGCGATCGCCCCGGTTGAGCAGCAGCACCGAGTCGAGGGTGTCGACCGAGACCGAGCGGGCCCCGGCAAGCGCCTCCCCCAGGAGCGACGGCAGCGTGGCCTTGGAGAAGGCTGCCAGAGAGTCGACCCGTTCCCGGATCGCCGGG
>Ga0194125_10008083_pt1 | contig 14941 bp, 10 predicted proteins | sample TA2KigC250mmetaG_FD_148626 | JGI IMG/M metagenome (GOLD analysis project Ga0194125, IMG submission 148626) | Freshwater microbial communities from Lake Tanganyika, Tanzania - TA2015034 Kigoma Deep Cast 250m | ecosystem: Environmental > Aquatic > Freshwater > Lake | place: Tanzania: Lake... | reverse complement strand
CGGCGCTGACTTCATCGTGGCGGGGATGTTTGATTTCCAGATTGAGCAGGACGCCGCGCTGGCCATCGAGGCGATCCGCGCATCCGAACGCCGCAAGCGCCCGTGGCACGGTTGAGCGGAAGATTCCACTACGCCGGGAGCAAAACCATGATCAAGGGAATCGCAATCGCGGCGGTGCTGGGCGTCAGTTGCGGCTTGGCGGCGGCGGAGCCGAAGACGGCGCGGGAATTGGAGAATCTCTTGGCCAAGCCCGGCTTCGAAGCTTCGGAGCCGGCGCTGAAGAACGTTTGGAAATCTCACGGGTCAGGCTACGAGCTTGATCGAACGGAGAAACACACTGGGAACCAGAGCATTCGGCTCGTGGCGACGGGGATAGGCGAAGGCGCCGTGGCGGTCTGCACGCTTCCGGTGGCGCGAATCAAAACGCCGGCCACGCTAATGGTCAGTGGCTGGAGCAAAGCGAAGGATGTCACCGGGCCGGCGGACGGCAATTACGCAATCTACATAGACGTCAACTTCGCCGACGGGACGAACCTCTACGGCCCGAACACGCCGTTCAGCGTCGGCACGCACGACTGGGAGTATCGGTCGGTGAAAATCCCCTTGCTGAAACCGCCGGCGCGCGTCTCTGTGTTCCTGTTGCTGCGTGGCAAGCACGCGGGCACGGCATGGTTCGACGACATCTGCGCGGCGCCCTACACCGAGGGAATGCCGCGCTACGAAGGCAGTCCGCTGGCGCATGTGGTCCCGCCTGAAATGGAAGAGGCGCGTCGCAAGGTCGCGGTTATCGAAGAGAAGGCCGCGACGCTGGAGCGATTGATCCAAGCCGCGCAGGCGAAGCGAATCCCGACCGAGGCCCAGACGGTCAGCCTCACGGTCGCGCGGTTGTTTGCGGATTTCATTCGCAAGGACGCCGCGCTGGGCGCTGAAGACTATCCGGCTGACATGATTGATTTCCGCATCCTGGGCCGCGAGGAGACACTGCGGAGGATTCACGCGTTGCCCGGCTTCGAGGCTGCGCAAACGGAAGAGCTTCTCGACCGCGCCATCCAGCAGATGCAGCGAATCATCAGGAACCCGGCGATCCAGATGAAGACGCCACCGGCGGAGCTTCGGCGGGTTTGCGTGCGCGACGGCGCGTTTTCCGACGGCTACAAGCCGGTGTTCATCTCCGGTGTTCTCGGCTTTCCGTTCTGGTCGGATGGCGGCCCGCGAATCGAAACCATCAAGGCACTGGGAGCGAATCTGCTGGGGCCGGTGCACATCTCGCACGGATGCACGCGCGGCTGGGACGAATTCGACGAGTCGTATTTCGAGAAACACGTGATCCCGACCTATCGCGCGGCCGAAGCCAAAGGGATGCTGGTGAACCCCAGCCTTTGGAATTATCGCGCGCCGGGCTGGCTGGCGAAGCTCGCGCCGGACATTGATCTGGAAGAGGACAAAGGCTGGTTCCGCGACTGCATGGACCTGGATCATCCGCTGACGGAGCGGTTCAACCGCATGTGGTTCAAGTATGCGGCCGCGCAGCTCAAGGCATTGCCCAACAATTTCTGTTACTCGTTGATGGGCGAGGAGTGGTGTCATCCGGGGTTTCGCGGCAAATACACGACGCAGCGATACGCGAGCTGGCTGAAGGCGAAACACGGAACCCTCGCCGCGCTCAATCGCGCTTGGGGAACCGGCTATCGCGATTTTCAGGAAGCAGCGGCGAAAAAATCATCCGCGACGAAAGGCGGGCACTACGACCGGCAAACCCTCGCGCCGAGCGGCAAGGATCAATCGCAGGCGCGGCAGACCCAAGGCGAGTTCTACGACTGGAACGCCTTCAACGAAGACCGCCTGACGCGCTTTAACCAGTCGCAGATTGACGGCATCAAACAGTCGGACCCGGACGGCTTGTGGACTTGCTGGCCCGCGGCGGGTTGTTTGGTCAGCGCGCCCTTGGGCGGTTTCGACCCGCAGTATGGGCGGAACCGCGAAGACATTCTGCGGCAGAGTTCGGTGTCGGGCTGGGACGGCGGCATTTTCGCCGTGGAGGCTGGACAGTCCACGCGCCGCCTGCCGGAGTCGCATTGGGCCAAATACAGCCTCGGCTGGCGCGACGAGATGATCTACTACGACTTCGCCAAGTCGCTGTGTCCGGAGAAACCCGTCTTCGACCCGGAGCTTCACACGCTGACCTCGGTCTATCACATCTCGCCGCTGGGCGTGCCGGCGGACTACTTCCGCACGACGTTGTGGATGGAACATCTGCACGGTCTCGGCGCGCACTTGCTTTGGTGGTGGGGACGAAGCCCGGACGGCATGCCGCGCTTCGGTGAGTTTCTCGGCGGACTGCTGACCCAGCCGCAACTGCTGGAAGCCTGGGGCCACACCGTGCTCGAACTGCGGCGGCTCACCGACACCATTGCGCTCTTCCCGCAACTGGAGCGAAGGGTGCGCATCTTCTACAGCGAGCCATCTGCGATTCACGACCCGAAGGCGTATCCGCTTCAAGTCCGTGACGCCTACGAAGCTCTTTACTTCCTCGATTACCCGGTGGGCTTCGTGACGGAGCGGATGATCCGCGAAGGCAAGCTGGCCGACTGCGCGCTGCTGGTCATCCCCGCCGCGAGGCACGTGCCAGAGGATGTCGTGGCGAAGATTCACGAGTATCATCAGCGCGGAGGCCGGCTGGCGGTTATCGGCGACCGCTCGCTGCGATGCGACGAGTATGGCAACGAACGAACGCCGCCCGATTTCCTCAAGGACAACCTGCGACTCACCGGCTCGACGCCGGAGGAATACGCGCCGCAGTTGGACAGGCTGCTCGACGTAGCCGGCATCCAAAGGCCCGTGCGCGTGACCGGCAAGGACGGCAAGCCCGTCTGGGGTGTGGAACTCCGCACGACGCAGAAAGGCAAGAAGCGCATCGTCTATCTGATCAACGTCTCCAAACAAACCGTCGAGATCACGCTGAAGACCAAGGGCGGCGTCGGAAGAGCGCGCGACCTTGTGACCGACAAGCCGATGACGCTCAAAGGTGGACTGGCTCTCGAACCAAGGAAACCGCTGCTGCTGGAGTTGCCCTGAATCACGTTCGCCATGAACACCACCTTTCTTCGTAGGTTCCAATCTGCTTGCCTTGTCTTCATCACGCTTTGCCTCGCGGTGGCATCAGGGCAAACCAATAACTGGCTCAACGTTCGCGACTCGGGAGCATCCGGCTCCGCATTCGAGACAATCGGCTCCATCTTGGCTGGGTCCAAGCAGATCACGGTCAAAAACGTCGGCGATTTCAAGGTCGGCCAGGGCGTGATGGTGTCACGCTGCAACATCCGCTACGTCAACCCGACACTCTGAGGGCCGGGCGAGCCTTATATCGGCGCGGGCAAGGACACAGGGCTGGAGATTCGCGGCTACGACGGCAGCGCGGGCAGTTGGATCGTGTTCCTGTTGAGGCAGACATGGTTGTCCGCCCAGCGTCGGTTTCCGGAAATAAACAGCCGGCTCGTTGACAACATCCTGAGCGGGTGCTACGTTGCGCCGAAATTTGAGGGCTGGAACAAGAAGCCCGCAGTGTAGCGTTGACCAAAGCGATTCGAGATTCTCGCCGATGAAAGCAGCCAGAGCGGACCACTCAGGAGTATTCAGGAGCGTTGCTCCCAACCTCGCCCAAGTCCCCGCGCCACTTCATCCCGGCACGTTTTACCTCTCCGAGAAAGGACTGACCTTCCGCAGCGTGACCCGGCTTGCGCCGTGGACGGAGGTGGAGGTGGAAGTGGAACTGCCGGCGGAGAGCCGGTTGAGGAGCCGCCGCATTCACTGCGTCGGCGTCGTGGTGGGCTGTTGTCCGGCGACTCGCGACGTGGGTTACGACATCACGCTGTTGTTCGTGGAAGTTGGCAAGCGGTCCCTCTCCGAACTGACCAGATTTTCCCGCCACCAGGCTCGCACCGCTGCGCAACGCAGCGTGCCCTTCGCCAGCGCCGGCGTCTGAGCGCGGCCGGCTCTCATGGATTTTCGGCGCCTGCTGCAAACAGCCCTCCAACGCGGCGCGTCGGACATTCATCTCAAGGCCGGCACGGCCCCCGTCTTCCGCATCGCCCGCCAACTCCACCCCGCCGAACTGCCCCCCGTGACCGAGGAGCAAATGCGCGCGTGCGTCGCCGAACTGCTGCCGGCGCACCTGCGCGAACGGTTCGCAGAGCAACACGAGGCGGATTTCTCCTACGCCGCCGACGGCATCGGGCGGTTCCGCGCCAACATTTTTCAACAACGCGGCCAGTTGGCCGTTGCCCTGCGTCACGTCAAGACGGCCATTCCGGCCTTTGAGGAGCTTCGGTTGCCGGCCGACACGCTGCGGAAGATCGCTTCATCCCCCGGCGGCATCGTGCTGCTGGCGGGCGCGGCCGGTTCTGGCAAGTCCACCACGCTGGCGGCCATCATCGAACATATCAACCGGACGGCGCGCAAGCACATCATCACGCTCGAAGACCCGATCGAGTATCTCTTCGAAGACCGGCAGTCGCAGATTGAACAGCGCGAGATCGGCCTAGACACCGCCAGCTTTGAGACGGCCTTGCGGCACATCATGCGGCAGGACCCCGACGTCATCGTGATCGGCGAGATGCGCGACGCGGCCAGCTTCATGGCGGGCCTCAACGCCGCCGACACGGGCCACCTGGTGCTGACCACGCTCCACGCCAACAGCGCGCCACAGGCGATGGACCGGATCCTTGATTTCTTCCCGTCGCGCGAGCGCGATCCCATCCGCCGCCAACTCGGCGTCACGCTGGGCGCCGTGATCTGCCAGCGGCTGCTCAACGCGCGCGCCGGCGGCGTCGTGCCGGCGGTGGAAATCCTGCGCAACAACAGCACGGTGCGGAAGTTCTTCGAGGACGACCAGCTCGACCAACTCAGCGCGGTCATCGAGACCGGTGAGGACGGGATGATGAGCTTCAACCAGTCGCTCTACAACCTGGTCAAGTCCGGCGTGATCACCGAGCAAGAGGCGCTGGCCAAATCCACCACCCCACAGCAACTCGCAATGAACCTGCGCGGCATCTTCCTCGACGAGTCGCGGCGCATCCTGGCGAGCACGTGAAGAGTGATGAGTGATGAGTGATACGGAACTCACTCCTTACTCATCACTCATCACTCTGCACTCTGCACGATTTCCACCAGCGCCTCCACCGTGCGCTCCGCGGCGCCGCTGGCCTGTGCGATGACCTGACGGGCGCGCTCGCCGACCTCGCGCCGGCGCTCCGGACTGGCCAGCAGCTCCTCCAGCGCGATGCGCAAGCCGGCTTCATCCCGGACCTGCACCGCGCCGCCGGCGCGCACGAAGGCTTCGGCGATCGCCTCGAAGTTCTGCATCGCGGGGCCAAACACCACCGGCGCGCCGGTCACCGCCGCCTCGATGATGTTCTGCCCGCCGCGACCGCGGAGGCTCTTGCCGACGAAAATCACCGTCGCCGCCTCGTAGAACGCCTTCAGTTCACCGGTCGTGTTGAGCAGCAAACAGTCCGCGCCCGCTCGCGGCGGCTCGGTCCGCAACGCGACCGACACGCCGCAGCGTTGCGCCACGGCCAGCACCTGCCGGGTCCGCTCCGGATGGCGCGGTGCCAAGACGAGGAACAGCGCGGGGAACTTCGCGCGCAGTTCGCGAAAGACGCGGAAGACGATTTCCTCCTCGCCGGCGAAGGTGCTGCCGCAGACCCAGACGGGCCGCGAGCCATCAGCCCCGCACGCTTGCAGGAACTCGCGGGCTTGCGCGGCCAGCGGCGATGGCGTTTGCGCTTCGTCGAACTTCAGGCTGCCGGTGACGCGCAGCGTCTGCTCGCGCACGCCCAGCCGGCGGAACCGCCCGGCGTCGGAGGGGCCTTGCGCGCACACCAGGTCCATGACGCCAAACACGCGCCGGGTGAACGCGCCGAAAAGATGGTAGCCACGGAAGGATTTCTGCGACATGCGCCCGTTGACCACTGCGAAGGGCACGCCCCGGCGGCGGCATTGCAAGACCAGCGTCGGCCAGACCTCGGTTTCCACCACGACCACCAGTCGCGGGCGAAGCAGGTTCAGCGCGCGGTTGATGCAGGCCAGGAAATCGAGCGGGAAATAAAGCACGAGCACCTCCGGCGGCGCGTGCTTGGCCGCCAGCGCCCGACCGGTGGAGGTGGTGGTGCTCAGCGCGATGCGCAGGTCCGGCCAACGCTGGCGCAGGCGCTGGATCAACAGCAACGCGACGCGCGTCTCGCCGACGCTCACGCCGTGGATCCACACCCATCCGCCCGGCGTGGCGCGCTGGTGAACGTCCGCCGAGTAAAGGCCGAACCGCTGCCAGAAGCCGTGGGCAAAGTTGCCGCGCCGAAACATCTTCCAGAGATACCACGGCGCGGACAACGCCAGTCCGATCACAAAGGCCACTTGGAGCCACAGAAGCATGGGGCAGAACTCTAGCGAGGCCGCGCGCGGGAGAAAAGCGTGAAACGAGGAGGCCGGTAAGGACTCAGAAGCTGTGAAGAAATCGGCCGCCTGTTTGAGCACACTTCGAGAAGTGTGCTCACGGGCCGATCAACAGCGGCTCTTTCGACGGGTCGTTCATCAAGAGGGGCGCCACTTCGATTTCTTCACAGCTTCTCAGTGACAGGGGCGGTGAGCGATGGAGAAGGCCTCAAGGCCAACAGGATGTGGCTGAGCCGTGCGGAACGGGGTGCAACTTTTCTCTTCACGATCGTAAAGAAAAAGGTTGCAGCCCGAAACCGTGGGACCACACGACCGGAATGCAATTCGCCCCGTGGCCGCACTGCCCCACAGACTTCCCCTGCGTAACTGATCCATTGCGGAGGCCGTTGCGGCTTCGCCGCGCTTCAAAACAGCCGGCTCACGGAACCCCGCAGTTCCCGACAGGCCTCGGCGAAGGCCACAACGTTGGCCCACGGCGTCTCGGGTTGGATGCGGTTGGACGGCATGAGGATACAACGCCGGTCGGACACGATGGCGGCCAACCGGCGCACCTCGCGCCGCACGTCCTCAGGCGAGCCGAAGGGGAAAATCTTCTGCGCTGAAATGCTCGCCGCGAGCGTGATGTCGCGGCCGTAGCGGCGGTAGGCGGCCTCGAAATCCATGCACTCCGGCTGGACGGGATGCAGCACATGAAAGCCCGCTTCGATCACGTCGCCCACGATGGCGTCAATTTTCCCGCAGCAGTGGAAGAAGAACCTCGCTTGCCGATGCTGCCGGCGCACCGTTTCCAGAACGCGTTGCCACGCGGGCTGGATGAACCGCTGCCAAAGCTCCGGCTTGATCTGCATCCCGCTCTGCATCCCCGCGTCGTCGTAGAAACAGAGCACGTCCACGCCCGCCTGCGCCGTCGCCAGCGCCAGCCGCGTCGTGTGCGCCTCCACCTTGCGGACCAGCGCCTCGGCCAGCGCCGGCTCGCAGAGCAGGTCCATCATGAACTGTTCCATGCCGCGCAGCCACCACGACCACTCATAGACGCTGCCCGCGTAGCCGAACACCGGATAACCCGCCGCATGAAACCTGCCGACGTCCGAGGTGTCCACGCCGGTCTCGATCACCGGCGACGGATGCGCCTCGATCTCGCGCACCGTCTCCGCGCGGGCCAGCGGGGGATAAGCCTTGTCGAGGGAGCCTTCCACGCCGCCCGCCCAATGGCCGATGCCCCACTCATCGAACGTCGTGCCCGGCTCCATGCGCCCGTGCAGCGCGCGCGGGTCGCCGCCGCCGAAGCGGCTGGTGAGCGAAAAGAGCCGGTCATCGGTGTCGAAGTAGCTGTTGGGGTCCTCTGTGCCCGTCACCTCGTGAAACTTCCGCAGAATCGGATCCGTGAAGCCGCGGATCGCGCCGATATCCAGCGTGAACGGAATCCACGCAGGCGAACGGCCGTTCAGCAACATCCGCAGATTCTCAATCGGTCGCGGTTTCACGGGCGCTCACTCAGAAAGCTGCAAGTCCGCCGGCAACCTCGCGCGGTCGCCGGGCTGCGGCGAGGGCAGTCTCCATCGTTTGCGCGGCTGAAGCAAACCTGAAAAGCGCCCGACGGCAGGCGCCGAGGCAACGAGGCGAATCGGTCTTCGGCACAGCCGCGCCCGCCTTTCCATGAACCGGGCCGAAATCGGTCTCTCAGCACGTGCCAACTTTTGATGCATATGCATCAAAAGTTGGTCATTGCATTGCGTCGGTTCATGGCCTCAATGCGCGACCGTAAGGCTGCGGAGGCTATCCAGGAACTTGCTCTGGGGAGATTCCTGTCGGCATCGTTCCATCCAGAGTCTTTGGATGAAGCCGAAGGCTCTGGACTGCTGTAGGGACTACAGCTTTGAAGACGGCTGCCGCAGTGTGGTTGGGCGCCGAAAGCTCCGAAAGCTTTCGGAGCAGTCCAGAGCCTTCGGCTTGATCGTAGGAGGCAGCCGTGGCCACCAGGTTCATGGCCCAGACGCGCCAACGCCGAGTTGGTGCCGTTCTCCTCATGTCGGCGCCGGCGAAAGCTGTGAAGGATGCGCCAGCGTTGGAGTGCGCACAGGCTCTTCATCGCGTTTACATCAGCGCGGCCTCACAAGCCAAGGCTTGAATTCCAACGCCATTTGCGGCAACGGTGACAGAACAACGAGTGATCGAATGACTGAGTTTCACATTCCTTATGGCCGTGGCGCGCTGAAGCTGGAGTTGGCTGAGGAGTGGCGCGCGAAGTTGCTGGCGCCGGCGGCTGTGCCGGTGGCGCCCGACCCGGCGCAAGCGGTTGCCGATGCCCTGGACCGTCCGGTGGGAGGTGTGGGGCTGGCGGGCTTCGCCGGCGCGCGGTCGGCGGCGATTGCGGTGAACGACAAGACGCGACCCGTGCCGCACGCCGTCCTGTTGCCGCCGTTGCTGCGACGGCTGGAGGCTTTCGGCCTGCCGCCGGAGGCGGTCACGCTGCTCATCGCGACTGGCACGCATCCGGTCATGGCGCCGGCGGAGTTCGCGCGGGTGATTCCGAGCGATGTGTTGGCCCGCTATCCCATCGTCTGCCATGACTCGGACGACCGCGCCAACCTCGCGCACCGGGGCCGGACCCGGCGCGGCACGCCGGTGTGGATCAACCGGCGGTTTGCCGAGGCGGACCTGCGCATCGTGGTGGGCAACATCGAGCCGCACCAGTTCCAAGGGTTCTCCGGCGGCGTCAAGAGCGCGGCGATCGGTCTGGCCGGGCGCGAGACGGTCAACCGCAACCACTCGCTGATGATCGAGCCGTGCGCCGTTCTCGGCCGGTTCGATGACAATCCCGCGCGGCAAGATGTCGAGGAGATCGGGCGCATGATTGGCGTGCATTTCGCGCTCAACGCGGTCCTGAACGAGGACAAGCAGATCGTCGGCGCGTTGGCCGGCGAGCCGGGCGAGGTGATGCGGCAGGGCATTCCGCTCGTGCGCAAGCTCTATGAGGTGCGCGTGCCGGCGCCGTTTGGTCTGGTCATCGCGTCGCCCGGGGGTCATCCGAAAGACCTCAACCTCTATCAGGCGCAGAAGGCGCTGGCCCACGCTGCGCTCGTCACGCGCGCCGGCGGCACGGTGATCCTGGCGGCCGCCTGTCCCGAAGGCACGGGCAGCGAGAGCTACGAGCGATGGATGGAGGGCGTGAGGTCCTTCGAGGAGGTGTTCGCGCGGTTCCGGCGCGAGGAATTTCGCATCGGCCCCCACAAGGCGTTTCAGATCGCGCGCGACGCGGCGCGGGTCCGCGTGCTGATGGTTTCGCAGATGGCGCCTGACTTGGTCCGTCGTTTGCTGCTGACACCCGCTGCCAGCCTGGAGGAGGCCGTCGCCATCGCGCTACGCGGTCTCGGCCCCGGCGCGCGCGTTGGCGTCATCCCGTGGGCCAACGCGACGATGCCGGTGCTGGACGGTCCGCTGGCGGCGTGAAACGTCGGCAACTGCTGCAAGACCGGCTCGTAGTGGGTCAGTCTTGTAAGGAGCGAACGCATAAGTGGGGCGAGCTTCCAAGCTCGCCCAGCCATGTGTTGAAGCACGCTGGGCGAGCTTGGAAGCTCGCCCCACTTATCAATCGGAACGTCTCTGATTCGCCTCACCCACCCGTTACCGGCTGTCAAAGCGGGCTTGTCCACGCCATGACGCCGGTGTAGTGTGGCATTTGGCAAAGGTTTCTTCCGAACAACATACGCATGGTCCGCGGTCGCGCATGAAACTCGGCGCTTCAACTTTGGCGTATCGTCGTCTGCCGTTGGCGGAAGCTCTGGCCCATTTGCGAAGGCTGGGCTTCGACACGGTGGACCTCGGCTGCATTTATCCATCGTATTGCCCGCACTTTGACCCGACTGCCGCGGGCAGCAGCGCGCTCATGAGGATCGAAGACGCGTTGGCCGGCCTGCGCGTGGCCACGCTGACCATCGGCATGGCGCCCTGGAACAGCCCCGATCGCATCATTCGCACCGCGCAGATGGAGTTCGCCGTCGGCTCGCTGCGCGTGGCCAAGGCGCTGGGCGCCTATGCCGTGAGCGTTCAGAGCGGCACCAGACCCAAGACGGCTGCGGAGTGGGACAACGCCGCCCAGCAGGCCGCTGAAGCGGTCCGGATCGTGATGCGTCGCGCCGAAGCGCTCGGCGTGCGGTTGAGCGTGGAGATTCAGTGGAACGCGCTGGCCGAGACCGTCGAGCAGGCCGAACAGTTGCTCGCCCTCATCAACCATCCATTGGTCGGCGTGACCGTGGACACCAGCCACCTGGTCGCGCTGGGGGCTGATCCCGTCGCGGCCATCGAGCGGCTTGGCAGCCGCGTGCACCACGTCCACCTGCGCGACGCCAAGCCCGGCGACTACAGGCTGACGCCGGGCGATGGCGAGGTGCCCTTCGCCGCCGTCGCCGGGGCGCTGCGGAAGATCGGCTACGACCGCGCCTGCGTGATTGAACTGGAGGGCGATTTCCCCGCTGCGGAGGCTGACGAACAACTGCGCCGTGCGCGCGCCCACATCGAACAGGCGTTTGCGCCGCCGCAGCAATCCGCGGCCTGACGCGACGCGCCCCGCCGATGGCACGCCTTGACCGCGTCAACGCCACAGCATCCCGATGAGCGCAGTCAGTCCCCATGTCATCGAGGTGGCCGAAGCGGACTTTGTGTCGCAGGTCATCGAACAATCGCGCCACCGGCCCGTGCTGGTGGATTTCTGGGCGCCGTGGTGCGGCCCCTGCAGGATGCTCAGCCCCGTGCTGGAGAAACTCGCTGCCGAGTTCAACGGCGCCTTCGTGCTGGCCAAGATCAACACCGATGAGAACCCGGCGCTGGCCGCGCAGTTCGACGTGCGCAGCATCCCGACCGTGTTGCTCGTCCGCGACGGCGAGATCGCCGCGGAGTTCGCCGGCGCCCAGCCCGAAAACGTCATCCGGCAGTGGCTCCAACAACAGATTGCCGCCACGCCGCAGAGCGATGATCGGCTCGAACGCGCCCGCAAACTATTGGCCGCCGGCGAGCTTGACGAAGCCGACAAGCTGCTCGCCGCGCTCTTGAACGACGAGCCGGACAACGCCGAGGCGACGCGGCTGCAAGGCGAAATCCATTTCAAGCGCCTCGCCTCCACATCCGCGCCGGCGGCGGAGGGTCTCGACGCGGATTACCAACGCGGCTGCGCGCTGGCCGCCGCCGGCAAGTTCCCGGAGGCGCTCGACGTGTTCCTGAAGATGGCGGACGCCGACAAGACTTGGAACGACGGCGCCGCGCGCAAGGCGATGCTGAAGGTCTTCGACATCATCGGCCCCCGCAGCCCGCTCGCCGAGGAGTATCGCGCCAAATTGGCGAAGGTGCTGTTCCGGTAGCTCTGAAGCGGGGCTGTGCGCCTGGTTGCCCTTTGAACACACAAGGATGATTGCGGACTTCCGGAAGTCCGCAATCCTGGCCCCCAACTCCAACACCGCCCTGCGTTGCGCGGGGCGCAGGCGGGACAGCACACCCTGAAGGCTGCCTTGTCAGTGGCGAATTAAAGGCAGAACCTTCTTTCGAAAAGCGAGGTTCATCCGCCAATCGCTGCCGCTCTCGGCCGCTAGGCACGTTTCAAGTCTCGACGATAAGCGTGAAACGCGTCTGCCGTTTGAACGTTACACGTGTAACGTTCAAACGGCACACTCATCTGGAGCAGTCTTTAACACGTGAAGGCTCCCTGTGACTGCACACGCCACCGTTGATCTTCTTGCCGCCTTCCGTTCGAACCGCTGCCGAAGAAAGTGCGTGCGAATCGCGCGGTCGTCGGCTATGGAGGACGTGGCTCGGCCATGAGAATAACTCTTTGCTTTCTGCTTTCGTGCATTCCGTGCATTCCGTGGTTCCTGCCTGCCAACGCCGCCGACGCGCCGCGGCCGAACCTTATCGTCATCATGGCCGACGACATGGGGTATTCGGACATTGGCTGCTTCGGCGGGGAAATCGAGACGCCGGCGGTCAACTCGCTGGCGAAGGGCGGCGTGCGGTTCACGCAGTTCTACAACACCGCGCGCTGCTGCCCGACGCGCGCGTCGCTGCTGACGGGGCTGTATCCGCACCAGGCCGGCGTGGGCCACATGACGGACGACAAGGGCTTCGAGGCGTATCGCGGCGACCTGAACCGCCGTTGCGTCACCATCGCTGAGGTGTTGCGGCCGGCGGGCTACCGCACCTACATGACCGGCAAGTGGCATGTCACCAAGCAACTCAAGGCCGACGGCGCCAAGGACAACTGGCCGTTGCAGCGCGGGTTTGATCGGTTCTACGGCACGATCATGGGCGGCGGCAGTTTCTTCGACCCCGCGACGTTGACGCTGGACAACACGCAGATTCCGGCGGGCGAAGACTTCTACTACACCGACGCGATCGCCGATCACGCGGCGCAGTTCATCACCGAGCACGGAGCGCAGCACGGCGGCAAGCCGTTCTTGCTTTACGTCGCGTTCACCGCGCCGCACTGGCCGATGCACGCCAAGCCGCGGGACATCGCCAAATACAAGGGCCGCTACGACAAAGGGTGGGACGCCTTGCGTGAGGAGCGCAACCAGCGGCAGATCGCGATGGGCCTCGTGAAGAAGGAATGGACGCTGACACCGCGCGACGAGAAAGCGCCCGCATGGGTTGACGCGGGGAACAAGGAATGGTTCGCGCGCCGGATGGAGGTCTATGCGGCGATGGTGGACTGCCTCGACCAAGGCGTCGGCCGCATCGTCGCGGCGTTGAAACGCAGCGGCCAGTTCGAGAACACGCTGGTGATGTTCCTTTCCGACAACGGCGGCTGCGCGGAGGAGATGGGCAGCGTCGGGCCGGTGCACGATGTGGCGACGAAGGAAAGTCCGCTGAAACCGATGGCAAAGGATGAGTTGCAGACGCTGCTGGTGCCCTACAAGACGCGCGATGGCCGGTCGGTGCGTCAGGGTGCGGGTGTCATGCCCGGCCCGGCCGACACCTATCTGGCCTGCGGCCTGCCGTGGGCGAACGTCTCCAACACGCCGTTCCGGCTCTACAAACATTGGGAGCACGAGGGCGGCATCTCGACGCCGTTCATCGCGCACTGGCCGCGCGGCATTCCCGCGTCGCGCTACAATCAGTTCGAGCGGCAACCGGCGCACCTGATTGACCTGATGGCGACCTGCGTGGATCTGTCGGGCGCGACGTATCCCGACGAGTTCAACGGCCAGCGCATCCAGCCGCGCGAAGGCGTCAGTCTCGCGCCGACATTTGCGAGCGAGCCGCTCGCGCGCACCGCGCCGATCTTCTGGGAGCACGAAGGCAACCGCGCTGTGCGCGACGGCAAGTGGAAACTCGTGTCGAAGCATCCCGGCCCGTGGGAGCTTTACGACATGGAGGCCGACCGCACGGAGCTTCACGATCTCGCCGCGCGGCAGCCCGACCGCGTGAAGACAATGGCCGCCCAATGGGACGCGTGGGCCAAGCGTTGCGGCGTCCAGCCCTGGCCCGTCGGCGGCGAGAAAGCGAAGGCCAAGGCAAAGAAGGGCAAGAAGAAGCAGTAACCAACGACGCCGGCCGGTGAGCGACGGTCATCGGCCGGCTGGCTGAATCACTCCTCGCGTGCTGAGCCGGAACAAGCGGCATTTCTGCGAAGAAGCTCGTGACCGCTGTCTCTGGCAAGGTAGTTTGGACTTTAGTCCAAGAGCCTGCGAAGGGAATTGGGCTGAAGCCCAAGCTACTTTGATTACGGCCTTGTGCCGCCTCTGGCGTTGTCCATGCAGATGCAAAACCCGTGGCGCAGCGGAATTCGCCCATGCAACGACGGCCGTCGCACACGCGACTGCCTCAATTTTGAGATACGATCGTATCACAATATTGAGGCGACAGCCGCAATGTGTGCTGTCTGCGCTTCCAGAGATCCTCCAAACCTCCTGTGCCGAGCCAAGACCTTCGTGACAGTGCAGGCGAGCATGCCTCAAAATGATGATACGATCGTCTCAACAAACGGAGGCAGCACGCGGAGGTGGCAAACATAGACTTGGAGGAGGAAAGACCCTGCCTCAAGCCTGAAGGTGGAATTGTTCCTGTATGTAGAGGCAGTCCGAAGGTTTCGCTGGGATGAAGTGGGCGAGGTATTGGCCCTCGGTTTCGATTGCACGGATACGGCTCAGGCCGGTGGCCGGACACGATAGCCGCATTTTCGGAGCAACCATTCTCGGCCCGGCCCGCGGTAGAGCCACAGAGGCAGACCCGGTAGCGGCTTGAGGAAAATTCGCCGCAACCAGCGAACAAACCCATGCCGGCATACTTGCTGGGACAGGCTCTTCTTGGTGTAGCGGTTGATGTGCATCCCGCGCGTCTCTTCGATGTCGTCGGACTCGTCCCGCGTTGACCTCTTGCCGCCCGCCGCCAGCACGTCATCGTCCTTCTCGTAGAACGGCGTGCAGATCACCAGCGTGCCGCCCGGTTCGAGCCGCTGTGCGAGCAGGGGCAGGATTTTTTCCACCTCGCGGCGCGGGATGTG
>Ga0194125_10008081_pt1 | contig 14943 bp, 11 predicted proteins | sample TA2KigC250mmetaG_FD_148626 | JGI IMG/M metagenome (GOLD analysis project Ga0194125, IMG submission 148626) | Freshwater microbial communities from Lake Tanganyika, Tanzania - TA2015034 Kigoma Deep Cast 250m | ecosystem: Environmental > Aquatic > Freshwater > Lake | place: Tanzania: Lake... | reverse complement strand
CCTGTTGTGAATGGCGAAAATAAAGGGCTGATTCAGGAAGGAATGGTCTTCACCATCGAGCCTGGCGTCTATATCCCGCAATGGGGAGGAGTCCGGATCGAGGATATGATCCTCGTCACCCAGGAAGAAACAGAAGTGTTAACACACCTTCCAACCGAGCTGAAAATGGTTTAATGCTTGACTCATCTCACATATAATGATTGATCCTTACCAAAAAATCTCCTTGAATAATCTCCATCTCAAGACTCATCGCTCTGTCCCAGGCAAAACCGTTATAAATCTCATTGGGGAGATTCGCTTCTGGTGCGAAGGAAATCTCGTCGATGTGCGAAGAATCAAGAGCCCTGACTTAAATGAGTGTCCTTTTGAATTTTAAAGAGTATACTTTTAAAAAGTCCCTAACATAGAATAGATGTTCACCCAATACTCCTTCTCATATCTCAGGGAAAAGATCCTATTTAGGGATATAAGCAATGACATCCACCTCCAGCAGGATATCAAAAGGAAGTCGGGAAACCTCAACGGTCGTTCGTACCGGCGGATCTTTCTTGAAATACTGGCAGTAAATTTCATTCATTATAGAGAAATGGTTCATGTCGCTCAAAAAGACCGTAGCCTTTAAGACATGTTCTAAGGATGAACCTGCATCTTCTAAAATCATTTTCAAATTCTCTAAGACAACACGGGCTTGCTCGTTAAAATCCCCTTTGACGATCTCACCTGTATCAGGATAAGCGGGCCCCTGGCCCGATATGAAAAGCAGGTGGTCAAACGTCAATGCAACAGAATAAGGCCCTTTGGTCTTTGGCCAACGGTCATGGTGTAAGATATTTTTCTTCATGTCCTCTCCCTTCCTTTCACCCCTCTCATCGATATCGTCCCATCGCTCATCAGGGATGATCAAGGGATGATCAGCGAAATCGGATTTCCTGACGGATTCCCTCAAGAAAAGAGGAAGTCAGGCCTTCCGATTCATTCTGTCCGCTAAACCAGCTTATTGAGTATTTGCACGCCCTTTAGAATCATTTCATCGGGGACGGCAAAGGAGATACGAAAATGGCTTGACTGCTGCGAGAACACTTTTCCTGGGATCATCAAGACACTGTTCTGGAGTGCCTTCTCCACAAATTTTTCCCCGTCTTTTCCAGGGGCTTCAGGAAAGATATAGAAAGCGCCATGGGGTTTGGCCACATTGAAGTTATCCTTCAGTCCATTATAAATGAGGTCCCTTTTTTTCGTGTAGTCGGCAACATGGTTGCTGACGTCAAAATCGAGTGCCTTTACCCCAACCCTCTGGGCAAAAGAAGGCGGGCAGCTGTAGAAGTATTGTTGAATGGGCATGAGCTTGGCGATGAATTCCTTGGGGCCAGCGACATATCCCAGTCGCCATCCCGTCATCGCCCAACTCTTCGAAAACCCGTTCAGGATGATCGTCTTTTCATACATCTGGCCGATGAAGGGTGGAATCGGTTCGTCATAGATGAACCTTTCATAAATATCGTCGGAAACGATGAAGAGGTCGTGTTTCCTTGCGATCTCGACGACCATTTCCAGCTCTTCGCGGGTGTAGACCTGGCCTGTAGGATTGTTCGGGCTGTTGATGATCATGAATTTTGTCTTCTTCGTAATCTGTTTTTCAATCTCCTCCGCCCTCAGCCTGAAATCGGGGTAGGTGTTGATATATTTGGGAACCCCTCCGAACAGTTTGGTCATGTAGTAGTAATTAAGAAAATAAGGGTCCGGGAAGAGAACCTCATCTCCTGGATTGACCAGAGCGGTGAATACGAGTGTCAATCCACCGGCCACGCCAACGGTTGCGATGACATCTTCAAAGATCATGTCTTTCTTTCTGAGGTGCTCATGCAGTTTTTCAACCAGCAACGGGTCTCCTCTCGAGACCGTGTACTTGTTATACCCTTCCTGGATCCAGTGCTTCGCATCATCTTTTAACGCCTGAGGCACGTCGAAGTCAGGCCTGCCAATGCTGAAATTAATAGGATCCTTAATCTTTTCAGCAAGGTCAAGAATCTTCCTAATTCCCGATAGCTCAATATCACCCATCCGATCTGCAAATTCCATTTTCTCCTCCTTTTCTGTTGAGATTATTCAACCACCCAATGGGGGATCATTACTTTATATGGAACCGAATCAGGCCTTTCTGATTCGGCATGCCAGCGCCCGCATCTCTGTATAACCTGTAACCGGGTCGCGGGGTTCCAACTTGGTCAACAGAGACTCATTGGCATCGCCCTCCCAGCCATGGAGGACATTGATCACCCCGCACATCATCTCGTCAGTCGTTTTTGCTTTTACCTTTATTTGTCCCTTCCTTGTTTCTACGACGATCCAATCGCCATCCAGAATTCCATATTTCCTGGCCGTATCCGGATGCATCTCAGCGATCGGGTCAGGGGCTTGTCGTCTCAACGCGGGGATGCCCTTCATCTGCCAATGGGTGTATTCCGGAATTCGAGCGCCCGTATTAAGAATCAGAGGATACTCTTTTGCCAGTTCAGGAGACCCAATGGGACTCTGGGTAGGTTCCTTATAGACAGGGATCGGGTCGTATCCAGCCTCTGCCAATGTCTTTGAATAAATCTCGATCTTGCCCGAGGGGGTCCTGATCTGCTTTGGCTCCGTGATATCATAACATCTTTCACCGTACCACATCCCACCAGGATGTTCCTTTAATTGGTCCAGCGTCAAGCCGCTCTCCTTCAGGAACATCTCTACCACCTCTTCGTCACTGTTCCAGGGGAACATCTCATCGTATCCCATCCTTCTTCCCAACTCCGAGTAGAACTTCCAGTCCGGCCAGGTCTCGCCGATCGGGTCTATGACCTTCTTGTTCAGAAGAACATAGGACATCCCACCCGTCAATCCGTAGTTATAGGCCAATCCAACCTTCTCCATGGAGGAACAAGCAGGAAGCACTATGTCAGCAAGCTCAGTCGTCTCGGTCATAAAAAGATCCATGACGACCAAGAGATCCAGTTTTTTGAAGGCCTCTTTAAATTTCTCAGAGTCTGGCCAGGCAGAAACTGGATTTCCTCCGCTGACAATCATCGCTTTAATCGGATAGGGTTTCTCCGTCAGGAGAACATCCGCGAGGAGCATCTGCTGCCCATAGGGGGAGGTCATACCCCAGAGTCGGCGGAACATCGGGTGAGCATCAGCGCCAATGGGCTCTCCCTCAACCGGAACCCTCAGGTCGGTGAGACGCATAAAGGGGTTGGTGGCCCATCCCCCGGGAATATCATAGTTTCCAGTGATAGCATGCAGGATGGCTAAGGCCCGGTTGTTCTGAAAACCGTTGATATGCTGGTCCAAAGAATTGATGCCTTGAATGATCGAGCTGGATTTGGCTTGGGCGAATATCCGGCTCGCTCTTCGGATATCCTCGGCTGCAATCCAGCATATTTCTGCCACTTTCTCCGGAGAGTAGTCCCTGACATGCTCAACCAACTTGTCAAAACCAATCGTATACTTTTCAACGAATTCCTTCTTGTAGAGGTTTTCTGAGATGATGACGTTCATCATAGCGAGCGCCAGGGCGCAGTCCGTTCCGGGCCTTAACTGGAGATGAAGACCCTTTTGGGCTGAAGGGATCCTTTTGGGATCGATAACAATGAGCTTAAGCCCTCTGTCTAAGGCCTCGTAGATCCTGCTCGCCAAAGGAGGCTCCGAAGCGTCGGGGTTATGGCCCCATAGGATAATACATTCGCTCTGATCCGGATCTTCCAGAGGGTAAGTGCCAAAGGTCAACAGTCGAGCCATAATCCGCGACCGGAAACAGTGGGCTTCAATGGAGAAGAAATTCGGCGTACCGAAAACCCCCCGGAACCTCTGCGCAAAGGCGGATATCTCGATGTTCTCTGCTCCGATCGATCCAACCGAAAGAGCTACAGAACGAGCCCTGTACTCTTTCTTAATCTGTTGCAATCTATTGGCGATTGTATCCAGGGCTTCATCCCATGAAATCCGGCTCCAGCCCCCTTCCTTCTTCTTCATCGGGTATTTTAAACGATCAGGCGAATAAACGTAATCAGGCAGACAATAGCCCCGGGGGCATACCACCCCTCTGCTAAAGGGGTGCTCCTTCATGCCCTCTACCTTGAGGAGCTTACCCTCTTCAACATACGCATTTATGCCACATACCTGGAAGCACAGCATACAAACCGTTTTAAAAACTTCAGTATTGGTCGATTCCATTCCCATAAGGGGGCCCTTCCAAATGATGTTTTTTGCCTATTCGTACTTCTTCGGAAACAGCCCGCATTGAAGACATCGATCCGCTTCATTGAGGGCTTCCAATTCAGTGAAACCAAGTTCAATCTCTTTACAGCCTTTAACCCTCTCCTTCACTGGCAGAGCAACCATTCTCTGACGCTCCCGCTTGTTGAACCGATCTGTCTCAATGCCCTTAATATCGATCACCTGAGGAACAGGCGCTTTACGCTCGAGGTTCTCGCCCCGCAGGTACCTGTCAATCGAAAGAGCTGCCTCCCTGCCAGCGGCGATCGCCTCAATGACCGTGGCTGGACCGCTGACGACATCCCCGCCGGCGAATAACCCATCGATAGAGGTCATCATCGTACGGGGATGGATCGTAATCGTATTGTTTTGGATGATATCAGGTTTCTCATGATGCAGGAAAGAGAGATCAGGGATCTCTCCAATAGCGGAAACAACTGCATCGGTGTCGATCATAAACTCCGAACCCTTCACGGCCACAGGTCTCCTTCGGCCTCTCTCGTCCATTTCTCCCATTTCTGTTCTGACGCATTCAACCCTTTTCACCCTGCCATCCTTGCCCAGGATCCTGACAGGGGAGGTCAAATATTGAATCTCAATGCCCTCTGTATTGGCAGCCTCCACCTCTTCTCTGTAGGCAGGCATTTCTTCCTCTGATCTGCGGTAGATCACCAGGACTTCCTCTGCTCCATATCGTCGTGCGACTCTCGCAGCATCAATGGCAACATTTCCACCGCCCACAACGATGACCTTCTTCCCCAATTGGATAGGCTTCCCAAGGTTAACATCCTTCAATAGGGTAATGCCATGATAGACATTCTCAAACTCCTCACCAGGAATGCCCAACCCTAAACTCTTGTGGGCACCCATGGCCATAAAAATTGCTCGATAACCCTGTTGCCTGAGGTGATCGAGGGTCAAGCCACTTGCACCGACGGAATGATTGAGTCTTATCTCAACACCCCATTTCTGGATATTCTCAATCTCCGTTTGAACTAGATCCTTGGGCAGCCTGTGCTCTGGAATACCCACTGTCAACATGCCCCCAGGTATAGGAAGCGCCTCGAAGACAGTTGCCCGATAGCCCTGCTTAACCAAATTAAAAGCTGCCGTCAAACCCGCCGGACCGGCTCCAATGATAGCCACGCTCTCTTTTTTTGCCCCCGCGGTCTTCTTCTCAATGCCCCGGTTCCGTCCGGATCCAATCGCATCAGCGGCAAAGCGTTTAAGACCGTTAATGGCGATAGCGGTATCAACATGACCGCGATGGCACTCCCTTTCACAGGGATGGGGGCAGATTCGGCCAACGGTACCGGGCAGGGGGATCTTCTCCTCGATCGTACGGAGTGCTTTTTCATAATGGCCTTGAGCGATCAACTCGATATAACTCCTGACATCCAACCCAACGGGACAGGTTGCCTTGCACGGAGGGATAAGGAGCCAAGCGGAAGGCGAGTTCAAAAAACCCTTAGGCCATCTTATACAGGTCACGGGCTCATATCGCTCATCAGCTTCACTGCAATAACCGCAGGCTGCACATTTCACAATTTCGTCAGATCTCTCCTCCCTGGCCTTCACGGGCCAGTCGGGATCAGCCAATAAGGTCCTTGCCATACCGATAATATCCGCTTTACCCTCTTCGAGGATCTCCTCGGCTAACTCAGGCGTTCGAACCTTTCCAGCCGTCACGATCGGAAGATCGTATCCTGCTCCCCTGACCGCCTTACGTATTTCTTCAGCCAAATAGACCTGACTTCCGTCGGGATGCCACCATCGCGGACTCATCCGGTAACCACTATAGCCTGTTCCAGCAAATGGAGGGGAATGGGGAGGAGGCTGTTCCGCATCTTCAAACCTTTCGCCTGCTGAAACACTGATATAGTCAACCCCCAGGTGGGCCATGCGCCGCGCTATGCGCATGCTCTGCAGTAAAGTATTCCCCTCCTTAATAAACTCCTCGCCATTGATCCGCACACCGATTGGGAAATCATGCCCTATGGTGCTGCGAGTGGCAAACACTGCTTCCGTCGGCAGTCTTACTCTCCCCTCAAAATCCCCCCCATACCGATCCTTTCTCTTATTCACCAGTGAAAGAAAAGAAGCGAGTGTCGTGAAGTGGGCCATATGGAGTTCCACAAAGTCAAAACCTGCTGCTTTGGCTCTCCGTGCCCCACCCGCAAATTGTTCCGGTATGACTTCTATCTCCTCAGGTTTCAAGTCTTCAACCCTCTGTCGCCAGCCGCTCCTGGCCAACTTCAGAAAATGGATAAGCTGTAGGCCTATCCTTACATCCGGGTTGGCCATGCGTATCACGTCAACCAATTCTTTCAGTTCAGATATAGACTGATTGTCACTGACCCGGAGGTTGAATGAGCTTCTTGAAGGAAGGACGACGGCAGCCTCCACCACCATCGCTCCTGCTCCCCCTTGAGCCATTCTCTTGTATCGTTCTTTAAGGGCATCGGTCACATGGCCATCTTCCGCTGCCAGCCTGGTGACCGCCGCTGTTGCCATGATCCGGTTGGGAAAGGTACAGCCTTTGAGGCTCAGCGGTGAAAATAATTTCCTGTATCTTGTGGCACTCATCTTGAGATCAACGTCACCCAATGAGTGAAGAGGGCTCTATTTGTTACTCGTCATTTGAACAGCTTTTTTTCTTAATTTCTTTCAGGATATTCTCAGGTGTCATCGGAGTGGAATACATTCTGACCCCTATGGCATCGTAGATTGCGTTTCCGATCACAGCTGCCGGGGGAGCCATTGTCGGCTCACCCAATCCCTTGGCTCCATGAGGGCCATATTCGGCCGGAACTTCGACGATCACGGCTTCAGTCTCCGGCGCATCCATCGAGGTTAACAGCTTGTAATCGGCAAAATTTGGGTTTAAGACACGACCTTCCCCATCGATGACTAATTTCTCCGTTAACGCATATCCCACTCCCATCCCCACTCCGCCTTCAATCTGTCCCTCAACCGCCAAGGGATTGATCGCTCTGCCGACATCATGGGCAGCCACATATCTCTTGATCTCAACCTCGCCTGTCTCTGGATTCACCTGGACAACGGCTGTGTGACAGCCGATCGTATTACCTTTGAAGGCCGTAAACGATAGCCCCTTGACTCTCGTGGGTTCGATGTCATCCATCTCGGGCAGGTAGTTTGCTGACCCAGTGATTGGCCCTCCCTTTTTGATATGGCGATCAAAAGATATCTGACCGAACGTCAGCCCCTTCTCTGCGTGATCGCGGACATAGATCCGTCCATTTCTCGTTTCCAGACGTTCAGGGCTCACGCCCAGTTTCTTCGCCGCTTCCTGGAAAAGTTCCTCTCTCGCTTTTGCAGCAGCCATCTGGGCAGCCTTACCCACGGTAAAGACGCCTCGACTGCCGCCAATTCCATGGTCGTAGGCGGTCGAATCGGTGTCTCCAGTCACCAGGTGAACATCCTCTGCCCTGATGCCGAGTTCCTCGGCAACCATCTGAAGGACACTGGTATATAGATAACCCGTTCCCATGTCTACGGCGCCTGTGACCAGAGTGACCGTTCCGTCCTCATTGATCTTGACCGTCGCGGAGGTTGACCAGCCTCCACTCAGCCAGAAGACGCACGCCACGCCTTTGCCGACATTCTTCTCCCTCTTTATGTTTTCCCATCCGATAGCATCAGCAGCGGCCCGAACCACCTTTTTGTAATCGACATCGAAAAGAGTTTGGCCGACCCCTGTTTTCTCCCCTGCTTCCAGCAGATTCTTCAACCTGAAATCGAGAGGGTCCATGCCTATTGCTTTGGCGAGATTGTCCATATGAGATTCCATCGCAAAGGTCGTTTGGGGTCCGGAAGGTCCTCTCATACTCCCCGAACTCATCTTATTGGTATAGACGCAATATCCCTCAACCAACAGGTTCGGAATCCGGTAAAGGCCGCAGATCAACTGAGCGGATAAAGTCACTGTCGTGGGACCGTTTCCTGAATAGGCGCCCGTATCATAGATCAACTTCACCTTCCGTGCGACCAGGGTCCCATCTTTTTTGATCCCGGATTTGATCCAAAAGGATGCCTGATGTCTTGGGTTGGTGGCCTGAAATTCTTCGCTTCTCGGATAGACAATTCTAACCGGTTTCCCACATTTCTTGGCTAACAGAACGGCGTATGGTTCAATGTGCAACTCCAGTTTGCCGCCAAAACCGCCGCCCACTCTGGTGGGAATGACCCGGATGGTGCTGATGGGAAGGCGGAGGGATTGAGAGAGATACCGCCTCATGGCAAATGGTTTTTGAGTCGTTGTGGTGACGATGACCCTGCCGTACGAGTCGACCTCTGCAAGAGCTGCATGGGTCTCCATGCTGGCCTGATGCTGAATCTGGGTCGAAAACATGTCCTCGATGATAACCTCGGACCCGGCAAATCCCTTTTCGATATCTCCTACTTCGACTGTGGCCACCGTACAGATGTTTCCTCTTCTCTCCGTCTCAAACCCGATCTCATAATCTTTCAGTTTTTCGTGGATGATAGGAGCATCAGGGGACATCGCCTCTATGGCATCAAAAACGGGCTTCAGGGGCTCATATTCTACCTCGATCAGGTCAAGCGCCCGGATAGCAATCTCTTCTGTCGTTGCAGCCACTGCCGCAACTGCATCTCCGAGATACCGTACTTTGTCCCTCGCAAAGACCATCTGGTCTTTGAGGTCCACCCCGAAATACCCTTCCGACACTTCTTGCCCCGTCACCACAGCCAGGACACCTTCGAGCTTCTCTGCTGTTGTCGTTTCAATACGTTTGATCCGGGCATGGGCGTACCTGCTCCTGAGGACCTTGCCGTAAACCATATTGGGCCTGTAGATATCAGCGCCGAAGAGAGAGACTCCTCTTACATGCTCTAAGGCATCCGTCCGATAGAAGTTTCGACCGATGTTCGACTCCCTTTCATCCAACCAGGGAAGATCTTTGAAGGTCTCTGGGGGCAGGTATGGATCTCTTCCGGGACCGGAATTCCCTCTTCCTTCGGTCAGCACAATCCCTTTAGCTACAGCCTCAATGGCATCAACAATCTTTTTATACCCCGTACAACGGCAGAGGTTCCCGGAGATCGCCTTTTTGATCTCTTCCCGAGTGGGCTTCGGATGATGGTCAAGAAGGTGCTTGGCGGCCATAAGCATTCCCGGTGTGCAAAAGCCGCATTGAACAGCCCCGTGTCTGACAAAGGATTCCTGCAAGGGATGAAGCGTATGTTGATCCAGCGCCAAACCTTCGATGGTGGTGATGTTTGCCCCATCACACTCGGCGGTTAACACAAGACAGGAATTGACTGTCCGGCCATTTAAGAGGACGATGCAGACACCACACTCCCCCGTACCGCACCCTTCTTTGGTTCCGGTCAGTCTCATTCTCTCTCTCAACGTTCGGAGAAGGGTTTCGTCAGGAGAGATTTCCAACGAATAGGTCTGGTTGTTGGCGGTAAGAGATATCTTATGGGTATGCAATTCTATTTTCTCCAAAGACTATCCAACGCCCGCAAGGTTCGAAACCATCTTTTTCAACAGAAAATAAACCATTTTTTTTCTATAGTCTGCCGAGGCACGTATATCAGAGATAGGTTTTGTCTCTTCAACGGCTGCTTCCGCACAGTCTTGGATAAGCTCCGTTGTGACACTTTTATCCTTAAGGATGGTCTCCGCCTTTTTTGCCCGGATGGGTGTCGGTGCAACGGCTCCTAATGCTATGCGTATTCCAGAACAGCGCTTATTTTCATCCATGGCCGTCGCCACACATGCATTCGCAATGGCTATCTCCATTGCCTTTCTCATTCCGAGTTTTTCATAATCGGCGACCCACCCTGATCTGGGCTGTAACAAAAATCCTTTCAGGATTTCTCCAGTTTTGAGGAGGGTCGTTGAAGGTCCCGTGAAAAAATCCTCCACGTTGAAAACCTTCTCCCCCGAAGGGCTTACAATGATCGCCTTTGCCTCATAAGCCAATAAAGGGGGAGCTGTATCCGCCGACGGAGAAGCATTGCAAATGTTCCCTCCAATTGTGGCCAGATTCCTTATAGATGGGGAGCCTACCCAATCAGAAGCTTTTGCCAACGCAGGAAAGTACTGATTTACCAATGGAGACTTAGCGACCTCTGTATGCCTGGCCATCGCCCCTATGAAGAGATCTCCTTCTGCCGTCTGTTTGATCTGCCTTAAATCTTCAATATCCCTTAAAGAGACGACAACGGTCTCGGGGCTCGTTTCCAAGCCCTGTTGAATCAAAAGGTCTGTCCCTCCAGCGAGGACCTTGGCCTTGTCCTGATAAGCTTGCAGAAGGTTTAAAACCCGGTAAAGTGTAGATGGGTGAAAATATTCTCGGATGGGCATCTCATTCTCTCGAACCAATGGTTTCGATCGCGATATATCTTAATATCCCATAAAGAGTCTTGGTAACACCATGGAGAACCAGGGGACATAGGTGACAACCAACAGAAATCCGATCATGGTCAAGATATAAGGAAGAAGAGGTTTGATAATTGAACTCATCGGTATTCTAGCAATCCCGGATGCAATGAATAGGGAGAGACCATAGGGTGGAGTTGTAAACCCAATTCCCAGATTCATCACTACAAAGGTGCCAAAATGGACGGGATGGATTCCCATCTTGACGGCTACAGGAAAGAGAATGGGAGCCAGGATGACAACCGAGAGGGAGGCATCGAAGAACATTCCCATGATCAGCAGGAGAATGTTGACCGCAAAAAGGAAGACCCATTTCCCCCCGGGCAGGTTACTCATGAATTCAGCCAGTTTCGTCGGTATCCCCTCTTTGGCTATGACCCACCCGAAACCATAGGAGATCCCCACCACCAACATGACGATCCCGGAAACAGTGGCTGCATCCCATAGGATTTTAGGGAGTTGAGCAATTTTGATCTCTCGATAAAGAATCACCGACAAAAAGAATCCATAGATCACAGCCACGGCAGCAGCCTCCGTAGCCGTAAAAATCCCCAGAATGATCCCTCCAAGAATGATCGCCCCCATAAACAGAGAGAGAAACGATCTCTTCGCAGCCCCCAGGAGTTTCCGGAAGTTGGCTCTCTCTTCCCGGGGAAAATTTTTCTTCCGAGCAATGATATAGGTCAGGATCATCAGGAGGATTCCCATGCTGATACCGGGCACGAAACCGGCGAGGAAAAGGGCTCCTACGGAGGTATTGGTGAGACTTCCGAAGACAACCATGGTCAAGCAGGGAGGAATAAGAACGCCCATCCCTCCTGCCGAGGTTACGAGTGCCGCAGCAAAGTTCGGAGCATAACCTCTCTTCTTCATGGCAGGGATCATGATGCTTCCGACCGCTGCCGTATCCGCTGCCGAGGATCCCGAGATATCGGAAAAAAAGATGGTCGCCACCATGACCACCATCCCCATACCCCCACGGATGTGGCCGACCAGGGCATTAGCGAGTTCAACGATGCGTTTCGAGATTCCCCCTGTCTCCATCAGCATCCCAGCTAACACAAAGAGGGGAACAGCCAAATAGGGGAAATGAGATAAACCAGAAAATACCTTTTGAGATAAAACCTCAAGAGGAACTCCCCCTACCAGAAGGGCAGCAGCTGTCCCTACGCCAATGGCAAATACGATGGGAGTCCCCAAGATCAGAAGAATGAAAAAAATCGAAAAGAGAACGATGGCCATCATTTTGGAGTCTCCTGAGCTTTCTTATCTAAGAGAAATATTGTTTGGATCGCCAGATGAATGAACATGATGGCCGCAGAGATCGGCAAGACGACGTAGACAAATGATACGGAGTACTGCAAGGCAGCAGTCAACTGTGATTTCATTGAAACCGTCAATTTCCAGCCGTAGACGAAGAGAACCATCAACATAAATAGGATCGCGAAGTTACACAATACGGTAACGATCTTCTGCATCCCCTTGGGGAAAAAATTGAAAAAAAGGTCGAGGCGGGGGTGTTCATTTCTTTTCAAGCCGACGCTTGCCCCCAGAAGAGCCATCCAGACAAAGGTAAAAGTCGAGAGCTCCTCTGACCAGTCAAGGGGGACTTCCAACAGATACCGGAATAAAACCTGCGAAAAGACCAGGATCGTCATGGCCGCCAACAAGAACGCGGCCAGATGTTTGACCACTTCGTTAAGCCTCTTACTGATTCGCTCTAAAAGTCTCGCTTCCATCCCTTACCTAATACGATGACAAAAAAAGAGTTTTTCTCGCCTGGACTCAAAGATAATGAAATGATGGGGTGAAGGGAGGTCTTTCCAAAATCTCCTCCCTCCACTCCACACTCCAATCCAGCGATGCCTACTTAACAGCCCTTATCTTCCCAATGACGTCCATTCCTACGTTCTGGGAATACTTATCGCTAACTTCCTTTGATGCCTTCGCGAAGGCCTCGATATCGGCTGTGTTAAACTGAACTTTGTTTTCATTCACCAATTTCCCGACGATTTTGTTGTCAATGTCCTTGGTGATTTGAATCGCTTCAGGAACGAGGGCTTTCGAAATATCGACGATCTCCTGCTGTAAATCCTTTGGCAGAGAGTCAAACTTCTTCTTGGACATACTCAACACGGATGCGGTATAAATATGGTTGGTAATTGAAAAGTAAGGGGCAACTTCGTAATGCTTCATGATGTCATAGGAGGGAGGGTTGTTGTCAACGGAATCGAGCACACCCTGTTGCAGGGCAGTGTAAACCTCGCCCCAGTTAAACGGAACGGCTTTGGCGCCCCAAGAGTTAAACAAATCGATGTGGAGAGGATTCTGAATCACCCGATGCTTCATCCCAGCCAAATCTGCAGGCTTGAAAATCGGTCGTTTACGGCTATAGACACTACGGAATCCCAGGTTGTAACAGGAAAGAACCATGATGCCGTGGTTCTCCAATTTCTTGTTGATCGACATTCCAATCGGACCATTAAGCACCTTGGTGGCATGGTCTATGTCTCGATAGAGATAAGGAATATCAATATACGTCATCTGCGGTTCCCATAGGGCTAGGAGCGATGTCATAGTGATGGCCATATCGACGCTGCCAATCTTTAACCCTTCAAGGTGGTCTTTCTCACTCCCAAGCTGCCCCGCAGGGTGGACCTTGACGGTCACTCTATCTCCAAACTTCTTCTCCAGCATCTCTTTGAACCTCATCGCCAAAGTATGATAGTAAAAGGTTGTAGGAGCCGTATGGCCCAACGAGAGTTCAATCTTTTGGGCATTTACACGGGAAGGGAAAAAACTGAAACTGATACAGGCCAGAAACAGAACAAAAAGAATACCGAAGACATTTCTCTTTTTGAGACTCATAAGCTTTCCTCCTTTTGAATAGATTGCGCTTTGGAATCAGGATACGAAAACTGGGGATACAAGTTATAAGGATTTTCACCCCCTTTCTCATTCATGATTTGTGATTCGGTGCCGTCCACTTTAAAACCTTGAAGTACAGTATCCCATTCTTTTTTTATTGTCAAGGAGTTCCAGAAAGGGATCTGGAACTCCGATATAAGGATTGAAAAAAAATTAAAATTATTTTGAGAAACCTGCGACATTGAAATTTCGATTCGTAAGTTGGAGTCCCGTCAGAAAGGTCTTTGATCGGCCTTGTGTGGGTTGATAGAGCGTTGTTTTGAAGTAAGACAAGAGGGGAGTCATGGAGCAAAAAATAACGCCCCTGAAGCCACTAAAAATAGCTTCTATCTTATTGATATTATTATGCTATTTGAATTTACCGATTTGACAAATACACTCCTTTCTGCGTATCCTGTGGTTATGACAACCCGGGAGCAGATGCAGAACACCTTGATGGAGCGACTCTTCTGGCACACGGCAGAGCGAGATGATTCAAAAGTGGCCCAGCATTTATTTTGTCGTAAAGAGATGGATACGGTCTATACGTTGGATGAAGCCACTTTGTTTGATTTCTTCTTTCATTATTTGCGACAGATCGAGGTGTTTGCTCTTTTGGAGAATCTTGATCCCCAGACGCAAGAGAGACAGAATATTGCCTTTCTTCAATTGGTGTTGATCTATTTGATGAAGGTGATTGGTTCGATCCCCAAGATGGAGCCGGTGTGGGAGCTTTTGTTGACCGATGAGTTACTGATGAGTCTTTGCGGGTTTAATGCTTACCAGGTGAACAACGGCAGTTGTGAGAGAGGGATCAAACTTCGCAAAACGCCCGTGCCGCAGGTTCGAGGAGCGATCTGCGTGGACACGCTGGCCAATCAGATAACAGAGATCACGCCAAGGCGGATGGAGCATTTCTTTAACCGATGTATCGAGCAATTGGCCCAGGCTCGGGTGTTTCCCAAATATATTCATGCGGCCTGTGATACGACGCTTTATGAGACGACGGATCAGTTTGAGGGGTGCGGCAAGGTGTTGCGGGAGCGGAAGGTTAAGGCTCGGGGTGCTCGTAAGTCAGGGGAGCTCAAAGAGGTCAAGGTGATGCTCTATGGGTGGAAGATCTGGGCGATCTATGAGCTTCAGACGGGGATTCCCTTAGCGATTAAGATCGACACGATTGAGAAGCCGGACAATTTGCACATCTTGGCGGTCTTGGAGCAGGCCAAGGAGAATGTGAAGCCAAGCAGTGTCATTCGATCCTTAGTGGTGGATCGGGCCTTTCTGGATGGGAAGAGTTTATATGAGATGGATCGGCAGGGGATCGAATTTGTGATTCCATTGAAGAG
>Ga0194125_10008080_pt1 | contig 14947 bp, 20 predicted proteins | sample TA2KigC250mmetaG_FD_148626 | JGI IMG/M metagenome (GOLD analysis project Ga0194125, IMG submission 148626) | Freshwater microbial communities from Lake Tanganyika, Tanzania - TA2015034 Kigoma Deep Cast 250m | ecosystem: Environmental > Aquatic > Freshwater > Lake | place: Tanzania: Lake... | reverse complement strand
TATATGTGGTAGGTAAGCAATTAGGCAGGATAATCGACTTTACTTATGTGGCGTATAAAAGAAAAATATCCTCAAAACAAAGGCTTTTCCTCCCTTTAGGTCACATAACTGCGGACGTCACATAATGAATTATTTAAGGGTATCCCCGTTCATTCATCGCCATAACGGCAGATTACCCAGAAAGGGGCGGCGAGTCAATACCTAAATACCTAAGCCTGACCCCGTTCTGACCGTTCTGAAGTTCAGACCCTACGCCAAGCATTATCTGGCTATGAACAAAGCACCCAATATCACGGATTCCTCTCATGGGATGTGGAGAAGGATCATCGTGATTGACTTCCCCAAAAAAATCACAGAAGAGGAAATGGACCGAGAGTTGGAAATGAAGCTGGCTAAGGAACTTTCCGGAATCTTCAATTGGGCGATCGAGGGTTATAGGCGGTTGAAAGAGAGAAGCTTCAGGTTCCCCGAGCCGAAGTCCCTGTCCATCTCCAAGCAGAGTTATAGGGATGAAACCGACACCGTAAGGGCATTTGTGAAAGGGGTTCTACAAAAGACCAATGACCATGATGCTCGGCTGAAATTTGGTGAGGTCTATGAGATGTACCATTCCTTTTGCCAAAATGAAGGAAAGGGAGATATCGAGAAGAAAAACGATTTCAAGAAGAAGCTAGCTGGGTTGGGATTCAGGATCGCCAACTCCAAAAAAGATGGGAATCAAGTTTGTGTCTTTGGAGTAACATTCTCTGAGCCAAATGTTTAAGAAGAAAAAGATATAGGTGTACCGACCCTTTTCCCAAAATAATTGAAATTTTATTGACCAAGAGAATAATAGAATAACAATTGGATTAAAATATTTGAGGACGAATTATTCCCCAAAAGAGAAATATATTATGGGTTTACTTGAAAAGATTAACAGATTAACGTGAATTCCAAAAATTTATTTGTAGAAGTAAAATATTATCCTATAAAATATATAAAAGAAAAGTTGTGGGTATTTTCGTTAATCTCAGGTGTTTTTCGATAACTCTATGTTCTTATTCTATTTTGGGGATTAATTCATCCTTTCGGAAGTTAATCTCATCTTAAACTAATATTTCAAATATTTTGGGGAAAGAGTCAACGATTCTTGCCTATTCTTTTTTTCCAAATTCTTCCAAACCAGAAATAGACTGGCTTGTTCCTGGAATCAGCGATTGGCACGTTATTCCCGAAGGCGTGTAGAGTACTTCCTGAAGTCGTCAGTTGACAAAATTTCCTGGCAGGTGTAGATTTCGATCGGTAGTCGAGGTTTAGATATACTTTACATTTCTTGAATTTTGGCCAGGTGCGGATAGTGGCACGATTCATTCAATATTCTTGTTGACCCGAATGGGGGATTTTGGTACCTTGGGATCGTCATCGTTCCACCGATAAATGTGTGATCCAACAACCTATCCTTGAACTTCCGGAGGATTTATGAAATGGGTTTTCCAGAAGTACCCAATATGAAGGCTCCAAGGGGATTCAGAAATTCCCTTTGGAGCTTTTTTCATCCCCGAATTGTGGGCTCATCTATTGGTTTTGAAATTGGCCGCTCAAATATCTCTCCCGATAGGAGATTCTTTATGAAGAAATCGCTCTTCTATGCAAATAGGGGAATGACTCGGCGGGAATTTGTAAAAACCACCGCAGTTGGGACAGCCGCAATGGCATTAATGGATTGGTCCAAGAGAGAAGCCCAGGCGGATCAAAAATATCCCTACTGGGGAAAAGTGGTCGTGGCCCGGGACGATTCGGCAACCGATGGGCTTAGAATTAACACCAAGGTTGTCGCTTCTCTGCTTGACGAAGCGATAAATGCACTGACAGATGGTCGAGGATGGGGGGCAATATTTCCAGTTATGAAATCTGGAGATAAGGTGGCTATCAAAATCAATGCGATGACCGCCGCAACATTCATAACCCATGAAGAAGTGCTCGATGCCATCGTAATCAAATTAATGGATCTCGGGTTCAAGCCTAGCAACATTATGGTTTTTGACGGCGATGCTGCGGTGTCAAAAATATATCGCCTTAAAATGCCTTCGATAAGAAACAAGGGGGTTTGCATATTAGAGACGGGAGTTGAGGGTGGGGAGGGATTTGATCCGAGATCAAAAACTGCTCTCCCTGATGGAACGGAAGTTCGTCTTTCCCGAATCATTACGGATTCCACCCACTTGATAAACGTTCCTGTTTTAAAAACCCACCCCGGTAGTGGAATTACTTTCTCCTTAAAAAATCATGTGGGGTCGATAGATAATCCGAGAGTGGTCCATAGCGGATTAACTTCCTTCACAAGTATAAAACCCGGAAGTATTGCTGCCATAAACACTTTTCAGGCGATTAAAGAAAAAACTCGCTTAATTGTGGGGGATAGTCTGTTTGGAGTCTATCAGGGGAGTCCTTTTTCAAAGCCGCAATTTGCATACAACGGATTGATCGTGGGGACCGATCCTGTGGCCGTGGATCACCAGGCTCGGATCCTTTTAGATGAAGAAAGGGGCAAACATGGTGTTGAACCTCTGATCGTGCCCCACCTCGAGGAGGCGGCTCGCCTGGGAATTGGTGCTTCCCCAACGGATGTAAAAATCATCCCCCTGAATCGAAAGAAAAAGGGATAGGGATTGGCTAATGAAACGAGAAAAAAGTAGGATTGGGACTTCAGTTATTATCCTCCTCATGGTTCTCCCCTTCTTCCAGCTTTTGGGAGAAAAGCCCTCGGAAAGTTCTGAGAAGCCGCCGGAAGGAATTCTTTTTCTCCCCCGGGATGATGAAATTAAGGGCTGGAAAAGGGATAGCGAAATTCTGACAGTACCCGATCCCGCAGGTCTTTTCAAAATAATAAATGGAGGAGCAAGTCTCTATCTCAAATATGGATTTCAATCCTATTGCGGGCAAACCTATAAAAATATCAAGGGCATTGAAATAGAATTGTCGATTTTTAATCAAGGGAGTTCCCAAAAGGCCCGTCAGCTATACCAAGACCCGCTTGTTGTGCCGAAACCTGGAAGGACTTTAGAGGACTTGGGAGATGAGGCGAGAGTGGATGAAAGAGGGATGTTCCATTACGGGATTGAGTTTATCAAGGATCGCTATTTTGTCCGGGTTATCATTCAGGACAAAAGCGAACAAGGACTGAATGCAGCCATCCTCTTTTCTCGCTTTGTTTTGCAAAGAATCAAATAAAAAGAAACTGCTATATCTCTATCTGTTTCCCGATCATCAAAATAGTTTGGATATCGATATCATTTATTGAATCGGGCTACGTCATTTCTACCCGGAATGAGCAATCCATAAAACAACCTTTCGCTGAAGTGTAGTAGGTGAAGTCGACGCCCGGAAAGTACCCTCACGGGAAACCCATATCCTTAAGGCATTGAATCCCCGTTCCTGCTGAATTCTTCCCTTATTGGAAAGCTTCTCCCGGAATTTCCTTTTTCAACCCGCCTGAAGCGACTTGAAACCGTCATATTTTCTTACGCGGGATTTTCTCTGATCCTCGTTTTTGTAGCCTCTTACCCCTTCAAATCATTCCGGTATTTTTCCCGTTTTTCCTACGTTCTTGGTATTATCCCTGATTTATCAAAATGGGCCTCGGGATCGGATCTGGCCGCTCCCTTTCCTTTCTCCTTTCGAACTATCTCCTCAAAAAGTCTGATTTTCCCTACAACGAAAAATGCTTTGATGTCCTCTTCATCGAAAGCTATTTCAGGTCAAAAATGCCTCAGGTCCATATCGACCTTCGGTATTTGCTGAAATCCCTTGGCTATTCCGGCGGTCTCAAGGGGTGTGAGAAGAAGGCCGAAATCGACCGGAGGGAACTGGAAGGGGTCAACGGATATTTCGCGGTCCTGCTATGGAATGATTACCAGAGAAACAATAACCAGAAGGCCTTGGAGACCCTGCTCGCCTACAATATCCAGGACGTGGTCAATCTCGAATTTCTGATAATTCTTTCTTATAACCTGAAGCTGAAGGAGACGCCCTTCGCCCAGAGTCGCCAGTTGCCTCTTTCGGTGAACCCGGAAATCCCTTTTAGAGGCGATCTGGAAACCGTCGAGAGAATCCGTGAGACCATTTCCATTACCCTCTTTTGATCCCTCATAAATGGCTGGATTTATGTCTGCGGACCTTTTCGAAGCTCACAACCTCTCGCGAACCATAAAAACAGGCTTTTTGGGGGAGCCACCTCAGCTTCGTCCGCAGCAACCTAAAACCGACAGGGGAATCCCAGCGAATTCGCGATCATAGTAGAGGATTTGGGGTCAAATCTTTATTCTTGACAAATGAGCCTTTGAATCGCGGCGATTTTCTTGCCCAACGCTCGATCCTTCTTGGCCGCCTCCTCCAACCTCTTCCTCCCTACGCTCACAGAGCTATAATCCACCCCCATCAACTCCCCTATCTCCCGCTGATTCAACCCCCCATACTGATACAACATTTTCATTAGAACTCCTCGAACATGCCCTTTCCGGCCTTTCCCCAATCCTTCTTCCCCTCCCACCTCCATTCCCTTACACACAACCTCCCTTATCCGCTCCCGCTCCACCCGGCCGACAATCCTCCTCACCGCGGGAACCTCACGATCCCGAGGCCGCCTCTCCAGAAAACGGCTCCTCACCCTTTCTATGAAATCCTCTTCCCCTATGATTCCATGCCCCCTTCCCTCCTCTAAAGGATTCTTCAACCCTCCCCCTATTCCCTCCAATACGAATTTCCCATAGGCTCTCCTCCCCCTCCCCCGATCGCCTCCAAAATCCCCCAACACCTCATCCACCCGAAGCCAACCTCTTCTCTTATTCGGAAACAAATACCCAGGGTAACTGCTCCATTCGTAACTCTTTAAATATTTCACCTTTTCTTGCCGAGAGCGACTTTTTTTCCTTTCCATCCGAACCGGATTCAGATGGATATAGCGCGAAACCTCTTGAAGGTATTGATCGGCATCGACCAAAAAGGATTTATAGCGCCCCTGATACAGATGGCCAGGTCGCTTATGTTTTCGATTAAAATAGGAAGTGTAAGAAATATTGAAATGCCGCATAAATTCCTGAAGGTTGGCCATGGGGGTCTTGATCAGCAGGTGGAAATGATTGGCCATCAGGACATAACCTAGAACCTCAACTTGGTAAATCTCTCGCGATCGCCCCAAAAGATCCAGAAAGACTTTGCGGTCGAAATCATCGCCAAAGATTTTCTGCCGGGAATTTCCCCGGCAGGTAATATGATAGTTGGCGTTCTCAAATTGGATGCGAAGCGGTCTTGCCATGACGATACTTTAGACTCTTTTCCCATTTATTGTCAAGATTAAAGATTTGACCCCAGGACCCCAGTACAAACCAGGTAATATGATAGTTGGCGTTCTCAAATTGGATGCGAAGCGGTCTTGCCATGACGATACTTTAGACTTTTTTCCCATTTACTGTCAAGATTAAAGATTTGACCCCAGTACAAGATTAAAGATTTGACCCCAGTACACCCCACTCTCCAGCAATGCGTCTAGCCCTTTTTTCTTCGTTGCGATGGTCGGGATGATTTTTATCCCGAGCATTTCTTCCATCATGTCCGTATTGATCGCGTATCCTTTGCTTTCCGCCTCGTCATAGATGTTCAGGGCCATGACCATGGGGATTTCCAGCTCCATTAGCTGGATGGTGAGGTAGAGGTTCCTTTCCAGGTTGGTTGCATCCACCACGTCGATGATCACGCCCGGCTTTTCGTGGATGAGGTATTCCCTTGCCAGGGTTTCCTCCTGGGTGTAAGGGCTGAGGCTGTAGGTCCCTGGCAAGTCCACGAGCTTTATTCGCCTCCCGCCGTATTCAAATTCGGCTTCCCTCCTTTCCACCGTCACGCCCGGCCAGTTTCCCACGTGGAGTCTTGTTCCGGCGATCGCGTTGATGAGGGTTGATTTGCCGGAATTCGGATTCCCGGAAACTGCTACGGTGATCGTTCCATTCTTGGATCCTTGCTCTCCTTCCTTGTTGAAAGGAGCCCATTGTTTTTCATTCCCTCCAGGTTTTGCGCTCATTTTTCTGCCTCCAGCAGTATTCATTTCCGTATAATGTCGCCTTGTATTACATTATTAGGCTGGGCTAACTTATTGGTGAAAAAAATTTACTTTGCGGGGGACACGAATATTTTTCGGGCCATGCCCATCCCGATTCCCAATCGCATCCCATCCAGGCGGATGATCAGGGGGCCGCCCCTTGACGCGGATATGATCTCGACCTCCGTTCCCGGGACCATTCCCATGTCCAGGAGTCTTTTTCGCAGGTTTCCTTTTCCTCTCACCTCGATCACTCTGGCCTTCTCGCCTGGTCTGAGGTCCTTCAAGGTGAGGACTTCGGTCTTCTCTCTTTTCACATTCGTTTCCTCTCTTGCAATGAATTGTTTATACTTGGAAATGAACAGGGTCTTTTCTTCCGGGTGTTCTTCGAAGAATTGCACGAATTGTTTGATTCTTTTGACCGTTTCTTTTGATAGGTGGTGTTCGATTTTGCAGGCATCCTTGTGGGCGTTTTCGGCATCGGCGCCGATTATCTCGTTGAGCAGGGTGAACATGAGTTTGTGATGGTCGTCCACTGCTTGGGCCTTCTTCGTTCCTTCTTCCGTCAGCTCGATATATCCGTATCTTTCATGCCTGACCAGGTTTCTTGACGCCAGGGATTTCAAAGCGCTAACCACCGAGGGGGTTTTAACCCCCAGGACCTTTGAGATGTCCTTAACCCTGGCAACCTTCTCCCGCAGGCTGATTGTCCAGATGGCTTCCAGGTAATCTTCAAGGCTCGGGGTTAAAGCATCCATGGCAGCCCTCCATTTGTTAGATTAAGCTAACAATAATAGATGAAAGAATTACTGTCAAGAAAAAAATTGCCCCCAGCTGTCATGCAATTGGCCCATTTGCCTTTGAGAATAGACTAACTTTTGATTATTATGGAAGAATATGGAGATTCATTTTTTTGCTTTTCAATCCCTTGTCGATTTCCTGGATCCTTCCGGATCGTTTGCTGTTAACAAGGGAATGAACCTCTTTATGGCCGCATATATGGCCTGTGCGATCCTTTTTTGAAAGCCGTCCTGCCTCAGGGATTTTTCTTCAAGCGGGTGGGTGATGTATGCGGTCTCCATCATTTTTGGCTAAAGATGCCAGAATACTCCGCCAAGGTCATCTGAGGCCTTTTTTCTCTAAGAAGGATACTTGTCGGACGAATTCCCCTCCAGTGAACAAATTAAAAATTGGCCAGAAGGAGGTTTTTCTTTATGCCCGAACCGAAGAATCAATCCCATTCGGATAACGCAAGTGAGAAAGCTATAGACTCCCTGAGAAATGAAATCGAATCCCTGAGATCCCAGCTGAAGAAAAAAGACAAGAGAATAGCCGGTCTGGATGTCATGCTAAAGCAAATCGCGGAGAGTCACAACACTGAAATCAGAGCTTATAAAGGGGTCAAGTCTGCTCTTGACTCTTAGTAATGATTGCGGTCAGATGATCGACCCTTGTCCGAATCTTTTCATCGTTCTTGACCCATGCCTTCATCCTCTCCACCACGCTGCTTACCGTACTATACCGATCAATCCTAAATCCAGCCCCAATCTCCTGGAGCGTATCTCCTCGAAGCTTCCTTGTAAGATAAATGGCCACATTCCTGCCTTCATTAAAAAAGCCACGCTTAGTATGCAACAGATCCTCCCGCTGGACCCGGTAATATTCCGAAACCGCCGCTAAGATCGCATCCCTATCCGGAGAAAGCTCCTTCGACTGGGGAACTTCCCCATGAACTTTCTTGGGGAAAAATCTCTCCTTCAATCCAACCAGAAATCTTTCCGACCCAAGAAAAGCAGGCCACCTCTTCCGGGAGAATAATCGGATGATCCTCTCCTCACTCTCCCTATTCATATATTCCTTGTAAGCCTTTAACCTCTCTTTCGGGTTTCCGGAAAGCATCTCCAGCACAACCCCTTTATGCAGCCATTTCCACTTGGCGTGTCTGGATAAATACCCCTTGTGACTGCTCCATGGATAATCCTCCAATGATTCCGCCAACCCAGCCTTAACATGTTTTATGTTGAGCTCAACATAAAATATGATTGGGCATCAGGCAGTAGGCCGCAACCCGGAGGTGCCAGTATTCTCTCGCCTCTTGAACCGTCCGGAGGAAATTTTCACAATCCCTTTCCTCTCGAAAGATGGGTTCTTTCCGACTTCCCCGGTTCAGGCCACGATACCAGGTATCGGGATACTCGATCCGAAGATGCCGAGACATACTCCCTTTCTATTGGAAAAGCTGCTATGAGTCAAGAGCAGACTTGACCCCTTTCCCAAATAGAGAAAAAGAAACCTTTCCTTCATCATGATCTTACATTCATGCTAACAATAAAGCTAAGGGGCGCGGCATTTTTTTGACGCGTCCCTCTTGAGCGTCTTGTTAGGCCACCCTTGTCTTCGTAATGGTCACGAGAGGCTTCGGTTTGCGGCAAACGAGGCGATCTGAAAGCCCTTCCTGAATTTTCTTTAGGTGTTGGTAAAATAATTCAGGATCCTGTTGGTTTTCGTCCTCGATCTTTCTCCTTACTTGGCGAACTTGCTCTACGATTGGATCAGTCTTCATGTTCAACCTCCATAAGTTCTTCGGGTGAGCAGATTATAGGCGTGCTGATTCTCTGGGCCGTATTGATGGTCTGAACGATAGTTTTAACCCGAGGATTGAGGATATGACCAAAGTTCCAGGTCACCAAGAAATCCATGCCATGAAAGGATGCCAGGGCGAGGTGATAGGCATCGCCTCTGGCTTTTTTGGGGATCTGTATTGCTTCGAAATAAAGGTCGGCCAATCGTCGTACCCCATCGGTAATTTCCAACACCGAAAAGCCGGCTATCTTCTCAAGACGCAATTTTGCTGCTACCTCATCCCCCCGTGAGACTTCATCGATCACAAGGGCTGAAACAAATGGTTCAAAGGACGGCAACCAATTCTCCCACCATTCTAGGGTCACCTGTTGGTGTGCGGCCACAAGCAGGTCTCGACTCGGTCTTGAGGTCAAATAACTCAAGACGGTTGTCTCGATATAAACGGTTTGTTTTGGCATATTATCCCTTTTGAGTAAGTTTTTGTCCTAACGTCGAGGGTCAGGCGCGGGCGGGCAGCCCGTCGCCTGCACCCTCTTGTTCGGCATTCATCTCGTCTTCACGCAGGCGAACACCGTGTACTCATCCCTGCCTGGATTGTATAGCCCCTCATGCACCTCGAAACCCGTTTCGCGCAGAACATACCTCCATGTGTCCAGGGAGAAGATACCCATCGTCCAGTGTTCGGTCTCAATCCGCAGGCGTCCATGGTCGCGAATCAGGTACAGGATCGTCGTTTCATATTGCTCGTCTGTGGGGTCGGGGTCATACACGTTCTCGACGAAAACAACGTCCAATCCGTCCCGCGTGGCCTGGGTGATAGTGGTCTTATTCTGCTGGAAAGTCTCGATCGTCACGTCCGGAGTTGCGAGCAGGACGCCGCCCGGGTTCAGGTGGGCATACGCGGTGCGAAACGCCGCCACGAAGTCGGCCCGGCAGTTCATGTGTGAGATCGCGTCGTCCATGAGCACAGCGTCGAAAGCCCGGCCGAGTCTGAACGTCCGCATATCGCCCTGGACAAACGTGCATTCTGGGTTCAGCTCCTTCGCCTGCGCGAGCATGGCGGGACTCAGATCCAGGCCGGTGACGTTGAACTCCCGCTTCAGGTTCAGGACGTTCTTCCCGCCCCCGCACCCGATGTCCAGCAATGTCGCAGCCGGGAGCTTGGCGTACTGTCGAACCAGGCCCGTGACGTGTTCGCAGTAGTGCGCGTATTCTGTGGCGACATCGCCCCACATCGGCCATAGCCATGCCAGATCTGTGTAAAGGTGGCCGGTATCATTCATTTCCTGTTCGATCTCCTCACGTTGTGGCAGGGCGGCGTGCGACAAAGAACTCATAGGCGTAGTAGTCTGAGTGGCTACGGTGCAGTTCGGGCTCCCGCGCGAGTTGGCCGAGCACGGCAAGCGCCTCGGCATCGTTGCCATACTTCCAGCGCAACTCTATGATGCGCTGTTCCATCGGCGAGTAGAAGTCGTCCCACCAGGCCTCATCAGGCAACGTGAAGCGACCGAGAAGCTCAAGGCCACCGAGCTGGATGGCCGTCACCACGTCAGCCGCCGTGCCCATGGTTGGGTAATCCAGATCGAAGCTTGCCTTGACCTCCGGCGGTGGGTCTTCCTTGCGCCAGACCGCGTCGGTGAAAGCAAGAAAGCCGCCGGGACGCAGCAATCCACGGCAGACACACATGGCGTTCCCAATGCCGATGTTATAGAGCGCCCCTTCGGACCAGACCAGGTCGTAGCTTTCCGGCGGCAAGTCCAGATGAGCCATGTGACCAACCTGCGCCTGGACTCGTTGGGAAAGACCGCGCGCGGCGAGCGTCGCCCTTAGCCGCTCAATGCTGGGGGCACGGCTATCGACGGCCACGATGTAAATGTAAAGGGGGACGCCCTTAAATAAGTCAATATCTCATGGGGTAAGCTGATAACTGTATAACCGTTCTCCTGAGCAACGTGTATGCAAGGTCAGGTCTTGTTTTTTGACTTATCTATTTCCTGCATTATCCGACTCAGAGTAGAATAATGCTATCTCAAAGAGCTTTTCCGGCTCCAACACAGCGGCTTCCGGGCTAAAGCTGAGGATTAAGCGCCTGATTTCGTCCAGGCCGGCTACCCGGAAGGTAATTTCCATGCTGCCATCCGAGTTTGGTGATCTTCTGGCTCTCATGCCAGATCTTCTCGCCAAACCACCGGGCCCAGCCGGGCGAAATTCTAACCTTCACCGTGTAAAACTCATCATGCATGACCTTGAAGCTGTAGCGCATGAAATCGTCCAGGTTAAAATCCTTTGGCAGGGTGAAAAGGGCATTGGCGTACCCTGTTTTGAGCTTCACAGCTTCTTTTATTTTTGCCATTTCCCCTTCTCCATTCAGCAAATCCTTTTACTGAGCCTTTTGGCGCAACCCAGCAGAGGATGCCATTTCCATCTTGGACACAATTTCCCGGTTTACGAGATCAAATGCCTCCTGAATGTCGTAATTGACATCTGCCGGCAGTAATGGCTCAATATCGCTTATGAAGCCCCGATGTTTCATTTTATCCCGGAGATTTTTTTCATAAAGCCTACCGTCAACGATCCTCCCCTCAGATTTCATGTAACCATGGAAAATCTCGACTATCCTGGTGGCATTCGCCTTTCCCTCCGTAAGGCCCAACCATAAATCGAGGAGATCGCGCCCCTTTCTCCTCTGATACAATGCCCGCACCTTTGTGCCAAGTAATTCTTCAAGGGTGTATGTTGTAATGCGACAGCTTCCCTGAAACCACCGGGAATCCACAGAAAACGGGTGCTTTCGAAAATCATCCACGGCGAAATGCTCTCTCGTGTTGATTTCCACCTTCATGCGCAATGAAACAACCGGAGGGCCCTCCGACTCCATCCGATAGGTCAGGGTTACGGCCTCCCCCGTTTGCTTCCGACGTGGTTTTCCCAGTAGGCTGTTTAGTATCTCCTGGACCTTGTCAATGATTGGTCCGATACCCCCCGGTTTAATCTGGACAAGATCAATGTCGTCAGAATATCGACGAGGTAGATTCAAATAGAGCTTATGCAATGCCGTCCCACCCCGGAAAGCCAGACTCTTGGACAGAAAGGGATCTTGAAAGATGGCCACCAGCGCCCGGCTCATGATCAGGTCTTGTTCCGTCTGGGCATCGGAGGCCCAGGGAGCTGTGCTACGCCAGGCAACGATATGGGCTTTCGGAATCATAGGTCACTTTCCACGTCCGTATTGATAAGAAGTTGCCACCGGGCATTTTTCCCGGCGCCTCGAACAGGCAGCGAGGGGTCCAGCCTGGCTGGCAGAGGCTTCTGTTTTTCAACCCATTCCGCAAGACTTTTTGCCAACTTAGGGTAACCAGCCTTCTCTAACAGCCATCCCAAACGCTGTCCATAGGCCAGATTGCCGTCAGCTTTTACAGACTCCAGGAGCTTTGCTCGGTCGATTGTTTCTCCGAGCTCCTGGAGTACGGTGAGCACCCGGTCAAGTCCCCCGATGGACCTGGCGTAACGGATTAGGTCAACGGCAGTGCCTTCCGGGGTAGAAACGGAAATAAAACCGGTTTGAACCTTGATAGGAACAACGGGAGTAACCTCAAGATTCTTCTTGGAAAAAAACCGGATGGACAGGTTTTTTACCTGGAGTTTTCTAAGGGGTCCGGTCGTGACCACCTGGAATTGCTGGGGTTGCTGGTGAGCGGCGCCATGGAGGGCTGCAGCGGTCAGCAAGCCTACATAATATGGACGCCCCGTATAGGCCATCAAATCGGCAATGAACCAATCGGCGGGCAAGATCTGGGTGGAGTTGAATTCGAGAGGGACGATGATATAGAAACCCCTGGAAATTCGATGAATTCGCCTCTTTTTCTGCAACCGGGAAACCGCCATCTTAAAGGCGGCATCGCTGATCTGGATGGTCTTAAGAGCCTCTTCACGGGTAAAGTAATAGAGCCCCTGGGCCTGGCGGGAATCGATCCATTTGGCCAATTTGGTGGGAAAAGAGGTGTCAGCATTCTGGAGCAAGACGATCCTCGGTTAAAATCCGCCTTTGCAAATAGTAACGCAAAACGTTACTTTATGCAAACGATAACTTTTCTCATATGATCTCACAAAATCGTTTCCCATATGCTGCCCGCTTTTCCCGTAGCTGATAGCCAATTTTCTTGGCCGGCCTTTCCGGCGCTGCCATCAACTGATGAATTGCCGCCACGGGGGGATAAGAAATAATTTCCTTCATAGTCACCAGGTCTACTGGACCTTGGTCATCTTTCCGATATCAGATAATTGACGCGCACCATAAGATACCCCGCAGTTAAGGCAGAACCTAAAAGGCGCCTTGATGTAATGGTAAGAGTCTCCTGCTGATGTTTCTGCTCCGTCAGTGCCAATAGATACCTTTTGCGGCAGGTCAGGTAATCTATTTCGTCGGCACCTAAGGGCTCCGCGATTCTCATCAAGCCAATCGACGGGAAGACGGCTCAGGATTTCCTCCTCTTGTTCGGGCCAAGGATTATTTGAATTGTTATAGAGAAAACCTGCCTCACTTTCGTCGCTCTGGTAACGATCGGATAAATCTCTGGGGGTATATTTTCTTCTCTTGGTTTCAGGGTCCTTCTCGACTCGAACAGAATAGTATTCTTGGCCGCATTCCCGGCAGAAGACAACCGGGAGCAGAACCCGCGTTCGATCACCCGGTACAAATTGCTGCCCATAGACAGTAATAAAGCGAGACTCCTCTGGTTCGAGTGAGGCAAAAACATTATTCCCGCGGCTTATAAATTGATGTAAGCGGAAGGCAAAAACCGGGAAGCCGGTATCTGGATCGGTACAGGGGTAGCCGGCAAGGAGGCCTCCCTGGATGGCTTGAGCGCAGCGTTCTTCTGTAATTCCGACGAGTTTATTTAATTCCTTTGCGGCTCCATCGGGGCCGGTGATGCTCTTGGGTTTTGTCCGAATGAGCCGGCCCGATTGTTTTTCATTTGTGATACCGAAAGTATTTTCGATCCAAATAGAGAGGGAATCGTTTATAAAATTTTGGTATTCAATGGGGGGAATGTAGCTGGTATCGGCAACCCGCTCTCTTAGTTTCCTAAGGAAGGTGGGATCCTTCAGATCAACTTCCGGGGTTGCTTTTTTGAGAGTTTCTCCAATCACCATCTTTGGCTTAACGACATCACCAAAAAGTTTGGTGGCCACCTGGGCTATTTCTTCTCTTTGGGTGTCATAAGCTTCCGGGCCGGCGAGGGTGGCTGAAGTTCCCACACATTGCAGATTTTTTGCATCGCAGGCGTTCCGTAAACGGCGGACCAGCAGAGCCACGTCCGCTCCTTGTCGCCCCCTATAGGTATGGAGCTCATCAAGGACCAAAAAGCGTAGTCCTTGTGCAGCCTGAACGATATTCTTTTCATGAGGGCGGGTAAGGATTAACTCCATCATCACGTAATTTGTAAGCAGTATATCCGGGGGTTTGGCAATAATTTCTTGTCTTATCTCCTCCCCTTCTTGGTCGGTATATTTTGCAAAGCTTGCGGGCGCTTGTCCTTTTGGAAACCCATATTTGATGAATTTTTCCAGTTCCCCAAATTGACTGTTGCATAAGGCATTCATGGGATAGATTATGATTGCCTGAATGCCTTTTCCTGAACCTCGACGGATAACATGATCAACAATCGGCACGATATGAGCCAGACTTTTGCCTGACCCGGTTCCAGTTGTTAAGACATAATTATTCCCCGTTTTAGCTGCGTTTATAGCATCAGCTTGGTGCCGATGTAGCCGTAAAGGTTTTCCTTCCCCCTGTGCTTCCTGCTTTATTCGAAAAATACGGCCACACACTTCATGCAAAGTTCCCTTTTTGACAAAGTCATCAATCCAGTCGCCGGATTCGAACGATTGGTTTAATTGAATAAGGGGATCCGGCCAAAGGAGCCCGCTTTCCAGATTTTCTTCCACATAATCGTTGATACGCTTATCCTGAATTTGGATGAAGCTCTTAATATAGGAGGCATAATCATCTACCAGGCGATTTCTAAAATCGAATACATTCATCTCATTTTCCCTTGTTAAATCTATTTTCCCCTATGGTGCTTGGGATCACATCTTCAAATGTCAATTCTAATAATCTCATCATCAATCGTAGGTTAAGGCCTCGACTATTCTATCCTTAAATCTGATGGCTTCGTAAAAAGTCCATCTGCGGCGTTGCGCTTCACCTTCGTCGTTGCGGCGTACCTTGTAAGTACGCCTCACTCCTCAGGTTTTGCGCGCCTTGCATATGGAGCTTTTTACTTTGCCATC
>Ga0194125_10008078_pt1 | contig 14948 bp, 15 predicted proteins | sample TA2KigC250mmetaG_FD_148626 | JGI IMG/M metagenome (GOLD analysis project Ga0194125, IMG submission 148626) | Freshwater microbial communities from Lake Tanganyika, Tanzania - TA2015034 Kigoma Deep Cast 250m | ecosystem: Environmental > Aquatic > Freshwater > Lake | place: Tanzania: Lake... | reverse complement strand
TAGCAATTTCCCTATGTCCCCGGCCTGCTCAGCTTCCGGGAGGCCCCCATTCTCCTGGCCGCCCTGGAAAAAATCAGGAGTCGCCCCCAGGTCGTTCTCGTGGACGGTCAGGGTATTGCCCATCCCCGGGGCGTGGGCCTGGCTTCGCATCTGGGTCTGCTATGCGGCATACCCACCATCGGTTGCGCCAAGAGCCATTTGTGGGGAAATTACGGGCAGGTGGGGCTGGAGGCTGGGAGCGTTAGCCCCCTGGTCTGGCAGGAAAAGACACTGGGCTGGGTCCTGCGGCCTCGCCGGGGGCTCCGGCCGCTGTTCATTTCGCCGGGACATTTGATCACCCCGGCAGAATCTCTGGCCGTGGTCCGGCAATGCCTGGGGAAATATCGGCTGCCCCTCCCGGTGCGGGAAGCCCACCTTCTCAGCAACAGGCTGCGAAGACTGGGTAAACCTCGGGGTCCGCTGGAGGGGCCGGGGGAATAATCACCTTAAAATATATGTAGTAAAAACCTCCGTGCTCAGGGACTGCTCCGCATACCGCTTGGGGCAGAAACAAGTATTAGAATTGGTGCATTTTTTGAGCTGTGGATTCCATTCCAGCCAGAGACAGCTTTGGCAAACTCCCTGTATCTCCCCGTTGATGCACATGACCCCCATGTTTCTTAAAGCCGTCATTTGTGCTCCGTTCCAGCCTGGGAGAATTTTATCGAGTCATGGCTCCTGATTATCGTTTAAAAAACATTGTGGGGAAACGCTCTGCCGGAGAGTCGTCGGGAAGATTCCTGGGATAGCTCATGAAGCCCGATCTAAGGTTCTAGAAAGGGGCACTCTCACTGCAGCCGGCAGTCAGAGCCGCCGGCGCACGGAATAGCGAGCCCCGATTCCAGATCGGACCCTTCATCTAATCCTGACTTTCAGGAGGCCTCCCCCGCCATCTTCGGTTAGCAGATTTCTAACCCATTCTAAATATGCCGGCAGCTTGAGCATATGTCAAGTGAAAATAATCTCAAAAATCATTTTGCCGCCGCTGCCTGGGCACCTTCCCGGGATAGCCCCGTGAGGAGGGCAGCTGCGGCGGTGAGGCCCACGGTGAGGGCTTGTTCGTCCGGGTCGAAATCCGGAGAGTGCAGGGTCTGGTCTTCGCCGTCGGGGCTGCGGGTGCCCAGGAAGAAGTAGAACCCGGGGATTTTTTGGGCGTAGCAGGCGAAATCCTCGCTGCCCAGGACTGGGCGCAGCTGCACCAGCCCCTGGGGGCCAAAGAGGGGGCGCAGGATATCCAGGGCGACCCGGGTCAGGTCCGGGTCGTTCACCAGGATGGGGTAGAGGGACTGGCTCTCCAGGCGGTAGCGGGCCCCGGCCCCGGCGCAGAGGCCCTCCAGGAGGCGGTGCACCCGGCCCAGGACCCCTTCCCGCACCTTGAGGTCGTGGTAGCGCAGGGTGCCCTCCAGGGCCACCTGGTCGGCCAGGATGTTGAACCGGCTGCCCCCGGCGATGGTCCCGAAGGTCAGGACCGCCGGCTGCCGGGCGTCCTTCCCCTGGGACAGGACGCTTTGCAGCAGGGTCAGGGCCTGGGCCGTCACCACGATGGCGTCCACCCCGTGGTGCGGCGTGGCCGCGTGGGCCTGGCGGCCGAGGATCTCCAGGCGGAGTTGCTCGGCGCCGGCCATGACGATGTCGGGGCAGAAGCCCAGGCGGCCCACCTCCAGCCGGGGGGCCACGTGCAGCGCCATAATGGCCGCCACCGGCGGGTCAGCCAAGACCCCCTGCTGCACCATCAACTCCGCCCCGCCCACGGTTCCCGGGGGCAGCCCTTCCTCGGCCGGCTGCAGGATAAAGCGGAACCGCCCGGCCAGGCTGTCCTTAAATTCACTGAGCAGTTTGGCCGCGCCCAGGGCGATGGCCAGATGCACGTCATGGCCGCAGGCGTGCATCACCCCCGGATGCCGGGAGCACCAGGGCTGCCCCGGCTTCTCCTGGATGGGCAGGGCGTCCATATCGGCCCGGTAGGCCAGGGTGGGGCCGGGGCTGGGGCAGACGAGGTCCGCCACCACCCCGTGGCCGGCTACCCCGGTTGTGACTGTGAGCCCGAGGGCGGCCAGGTACTCCCCGGCCACCCGGCCGGTGCGGGCCTCCTGGTTGGAGAGCTCCGGGTGCTGGTGAAAATCCCGGCGCAGGCGCTGCACTTCCGGGAACAGAGCCTCGGCCCGGCGGGCCAGGCGGTGCTGCAGGGGAAACGTTGGTTTCATGGGGAACCTGTATACGGTTTTCAGTTTTCAGTTTTCGGTTTTCAGTTAATTTTCTTGACTTGTATCTCACCCGCATACCATGAAAATAACTCATTCTATACCCTCACCCTAACCCTCAATGCTGTTGAATTAAGAGTACCTATGAAAAATCCCCCTAAATCCCCCTTTAGAAAAGAAACGCTTTTTACAGGATATCATATAGTTCATCCCTTTTTGAAAGGTGGGTTAGGAGGGATTTTAATAAGTTGCCAACTCGCCATCTTCCTAATTCAACAAAATTGATAGCTATGCGTATGGGCATATTGTCTTGGGGATAAACCCCGAAAATCGAAGCTAAGAAAATAATAACTCCCGGACTCTCCTTTCCAAAGGATCACCACTGACTTGGTGGGAGACCACATTGTGCCCAAAAGTTAACGCCGCTTATCCTCAACCCCGATTTTTGGAGATACTTTTTAACAGGCTTTTTTAGGTTATAATAAAACATTATTCTACCAGGAGGTCGCAAGGAACTGGGCCGTGGAGAACCTTATTATTACGTTACCCGAAGAGAGAATGGCCGAATTGCGGGAACTTGCTGACCTGGCCGGGCCGTTTCAAAGTCAATGCCGAAAATCTGCAGGCCAAAGAAGTGATTGTCGGCGACGGCGAGCGACGGCGCCGCTACATCGTCTGCTACAATCCCCTGGAAGCCAAACGGCAACAACTGCATCGGGAGCTGGAGGAGGAGTTGGCCAAACATCCGGACATCAAAGCCACCGCCCGCGGGGCCATTGATCTGTTGGCCTCTGGCCGTTATCGACGGTATCTCAAGATCGAGACGGCTACCAACCGTCTTGTCATCAACCGCCAGGCGGCCCGGGAAGCGGCTCGCACTGACGGCAAATGGGTGCTGGTCACCAACGATGACACCATCACCCTGGAAGACGCGGCCTCCGGCTATAAAAGCCTGCTGGTCATCGAACGGTGTTTCGGCACCCTGAAATCCACCCAGATCAAGCTGACGCCCATGTATCACTGGCTGCCGGGGCGGATTGAGGCCCATGTCAAGATCTGTGTCCTGGCCCTCTTGTTGGCCCGGGTGGCCGAACGGCAGTGCCAGCTCCCCTGGAAACGGCTCAGGGATGACCTGGGCACCCTCCAGGTCACCGATTTCCGGACCCCCAATTTTCAATTTTTTCAGCGCCACGAACCGACTGACATTCTGCTTGCCACCCTAAAATCTCTTGAGATATCAATGCCTAAACCTGTCTTAAGTATTACTCCAACCACTACCAACGCGTAGGCACACGCCAACTTTTTGACGATGGCATAACTATTGATAAATACATCGATTCCGCCTCAACACGTGCTTACCCGTCCGAAACGCAGGCGAATATTTACTGACCAGAGACATTGACATCTCTTTGGGAGCCTTCGTGGACCGCCTCCGGGAAATGGTTAGATTGGCGGAGAGCATCGGTTTGGTGGTACTGGTTGATCCCGACGAATTTACTTTAAAAACCCTGGTGCTGCCCTGCCGAGATCAGGAGACCGGAATTCGGGTGGACTTCATCTTTTCCTGTTTTCCTGGTCGAATTATGAAAATCAAGCCCTGGACCGCAACCGGAGTCTCGAACTGGATGGCGTGCCGGTAAAATTCACCTCTTTGGAAGATCTGGTCATCCATAAAATCATTGCCGGACGCCCCCGGGACCTGGAGGCTTTGCGCCTTCTCCTCTATCCCCGTATGACACCCTTTCCCCAGAGCTTTACCCAGGCACCGGCCTCTCGCAGGATAAACTTGCTCAGCCGCAGATACCGCCGCCGGCGCCAATAGTCCTGGAACAGGCCCGGGGCCGGGAACGGCTGGAACTCGAGACCCTGGGGCGAGAACGTCCGGCGGAAAAGATACTGCACCCGGGGCATGTGCAGGGTATCGGTGACCACCCCGGCGGTTTTGAAGCCCCGGGTCTGCATCAATAAGGCCGTGTGATGCGCCGATGATGCGGTATCCAGGCTGGCTTCCTCAAAAATGAGCCGCCGGGCTACCCCCTGGCTCACGGCCTCACCCCATAAATCCTGGGCCTGCCTCACCGCCCAGTCCCCCATGGCCTGGGCCTCACTCATCAGCCGCCCCGGGAGCAGCCCCCCGGTGATCACCACCCAGCTGTCAGGGTAGTCCTCGATTACCAGGGGCAGGGCATGCTGCAGCCGGAACCGGGCCACTCGTCCGGGATGCCCGTCTTTGCCAACCAGCGCTCCTAAAATTATAATGACATCCATGGTGGCCTCTGCCAGCGCAATTGACTTCAGAGTGAACAGGCAATTACCATGGTCAAAACCTTGCACCTGGCAAGAACCCATCCTGAGGGTAGCGAAGCATCCAGTGATTAAAAGCGGTCTGGAGGTTTCACTTCATTCCGGATGACAAAAATAGCCGTTCTGCCAGAGCCTTCTAGAGTAGAACAATCCTTCCAGGCTCCAGACCGGGACAGGTGCTTTTTTTTTGCCCTGGCATCTGATAAACTTTAACTAATTTTGAATTTTTCGGAAACACTAGAGGCATCTCGTCTCGGACGAAAGGCCTGGAAGGAAATTTTGCCGGTACGTTATCGGGAGTAGCTATGACCCAGAGGGAAGCAGCCCTGGCCGGGCGCCTGACCCCGGCCATGGCCGGCGCAGCCGAAAAAGAAGGTGTGACGCCGGAATTTATTCTCCAGGGGGTGGCCCGGGGGACCCTGGCCATTCCGGCCAATATCGGGCACCGCAATCTGGACCCCATCGCCATCGGCACCGGCGTCCGGGTCAAGATCAATGCCAATATCGGCACCTCCCCCCACGATGTCAATCTGGAAAAGGAAAAGGCCAAGCTGGCCGCCAGCATCCGCTACGGGGCGCATACGGTCATGGACCTGTCCACCGGCGGCGACCTCAATGCCATCCGTACCGAACTGCTGGCCCAGTGCTCCCTGCCCTTCGGTACAGTGCCCATTTATCAGGTGATGGCCGAGGCCAAAAGCCTCGATGAAGTCAGCGGCGCCGACATGCTGGAGGCCGTCCGGCTCCACGCCCAGCAGGGAGTGGATTTTGTCACGGTTCACTGCGGCGTCACCCGGAAGGCGCTGCCATTGCTCAAGAAGCGGGTCACCGGGGTGGTCTCCCGGGGCGGCGCCTTTCTGGTGGCCTGGATGCGCCACTTCCAGCAGGAAAATCCTTTATATGCGCGATATGACGAACTTCTGGAGATTGCCCGACAGTACGATGTCACCCTGAGCCTGGGGGACGGCCTGCGGCCCGGGTGCCTGGCCGACGCCGGGGACAAGGCCCAGTTCCATGAGCTGAAGGTGCTGGGGGAACTCACCCGGCGGGCCTGGGACGCAGGAGTCCAGGTGATCGTGGAAGGCCCCGGACACGTGCCCTTTCACCAGATCAAGAAAAATATCAAGCTCCAGCAGAAGTACTGCCACGGCGCCCCGTTTTATGTCCTGGGGCCCCTGGTCACGGACGTGGCCTCGGGCTACGATCACATCGCCGGGGCCATCGGCGGGACCCTGGCCGCCACTCTCGGGGCATCTTTTCTGTGCTACGTCACCCCCGCGGAACACCTGAAACTGCCGGAGGTCCAGGACGTCATCGACGGCGTCATCGCCTCCCGCATCGCCGCCCACGCCGCAGATATCGCCCGGGGCCTGCCCGGCGCCGCGGACTGGGACCTGAAAATTTCCCAGGCCCGCCGGAACCTGGACTGGGACACCCAGATCGCCCTGTCCATCAATCCCGACAAGGCCAGGATCTACCGCGACCTGAGCCGGGCCAAGGAGGATCAGTGCACCATGTGCGGCCGTTTCTGCGCCATGAAGGTCTTTGACGAGAGCTTCGATGAAGGGGAAAAGTAGGCCTTCTTCCCCTCACCCTGACCCTCAATGCCGTTGAATTAGGGAGATGGCGAGTTGGCAACTTATTAAAATCCCCCCTACCCCCCCTTTAAAAAAGGTGGGAACGAAAGGATATCCTTTAAAAAGTCCCCCTTTTCGAAAGGGGGATTTAGGGGGTTTTTTCATAGGTGCTCTTAATTCAACAGCATTGACCCTGACCTGCTCCCCCTAAGGGGACGAGGGGAATGTGGAATTAGTTATTTTTAAACTTGAATACATTCTGACGGCAGCAGATGGCATGACAGGAATTAACCTTGAACCCAACCCCCCGGCAACCACGGCCGGCCAGGTTTGAATTCCGGCCCAGGCCGCCGGTCCGGCGCCTGTCCGCCTTCAAACGCACGCCCTCATTCTGGCCTACGTCACGGTGGGCTATAACCTCCTGGAAGCTGCGGTCTCCCTGTTCGCCGCCTATCTGGCCGGCAGCGTCGCCCTGGCCGGCTTCGGCCTGGACAGCCTGGTGGAGTCCCTCTCCGGCGGCATCATGATCTGGCGTTTCCGCCCCCGCCCCGGCCTGACCCCGGAAGCCGAGGCCCGCAAGGAAAAGCTGGCCATCAGGCTGGTGGGCTACACCTTTTTTATCCTGGCCGCCTATATCATTTTTGAGTCCCTGCGCAAACTCTACGAACGGGAGATGCCCGACCCCAGCCTCCTGGGAATTATCATCGCCCTGGTGTCCATTATCCTCATGCCCACCCTCTTTTACCTGAAACGCCGCACCGGCCGCAGCCTGCAAAGCCGCAGCCTTCTGGCCGACGCCAAACAGACCCTGGCCTGTTTTTTCCTCTCCGTGGCCCTCTTCCTGGGCCTGGGCTTGAATTACCTCTGGGGCTTCTGGCAGGCCGACCCCATCGTAGGCCTCCTCATCAGCGCCGTTCTCCTCAAAGAAGGCTACGCCACCCTCACCGAGGAAAAACTCTGTTCCTGCTGCGGCTGATGTTATCCAGAATCTTTAACTTGCATTCCGCGAAGTTAAGTGCTGCTTCTAACTAAAGAGGTTTTTGCATGTCTTTTCAACCCAATGACGGCAAACCATTATTCCCTTTCGGCATGGTTGTTGGTCGGACTTACCCCTTGCACCTGTAAGAAAGTCCTCAGGCATTATAGTTCTTGGGCCAGACCGCGGGCAAACTTCCCCCTTGCATCATCCCTGTCTAGATTGCTGCAGATGAGGTGAATAAAGCGAGCATAAAACATCTGCCATTCTCCACGGGTAGGAGGAGCCTTGGCCATATAGCAAAGGCGCTGGAGCTCTGACATGGTCCTCTGGCCGAACTGGCCCGGTTCTTTATCTTTCCGCTCCGACAGGCCTCGGGCAGTAGGCGATCAGCGATCAGCTATCAGCTATCAGCGATCAGCTATCAGCTTTCAGCAAAAACAGTGGGTTAGGCAAACTAAGCGAGAAACCAGCGATCTGCCATCGTAGAATAACTATTTGAAGGTAAATCATTAGCTGACGGCTGTAAGCTGACCGCTGAACGCTTACCTCGGGCAGTAGGCGATCAGCTATCAGCTATCAGCTTTCAGCTATCAGCTATCAGCTTTCAGCAAAAACAGTGGGTTAGGCAAACTAAGCAAGTGTCAGGTTAGAGAAACACCTTGTAGTTGGTATGCAAGATCTCGGCTAATCGTTTGGCCATGTTTTTCCCGATGGGGCGCTTACCGTTCTCCATCTCGGATAGATTGTTGCGCTTTATGCCCAGCCGCCCGGCAAGTTGCTCCTGGGTCAGGCCCTCCCGCAGCCGCAAACCCCGGATGGCGCTACCTGGATGCAAGTCAGGGAACACCTCTGCGAGGGGAAGGGATTCGTCTTCGGTCCCCAGAATGGTGGCTATTGCCTCTTGAATCTGGTTGATTTTTTCCTCAGGGAGCTGGTGGCGCCGACAGATATCAGCAAAGTCTTTGGTAATCTGCTCTTTCATGGGTTCCAATATAAGTCACCTCCAGACGGCGGTTGCCAGTGATTTTCCATACCGCCACGTATGTGGGGCGGCCTTCTTTAAGTTGGCAATGATAACAATTATCATGCCCCCGGATTTTGCCATAATGGGGCCAATGTGGCTGCACCGGGCCAAGGGCGCGCAATTCCAGCGCCAGGGCCTTGAAGCGCTCCTGTACATTGACCGGCAGCTTCGGGTAATTCTTCACTGCCCTTTTATTGAGGCGCACTTCCCACATCATATGCAACTAAATGTATCTTTTTTTGATACCGAAGGCAAGTGAGGTGGTCCAGATACATCATATTCCACATAACTTGCCACGACAGAAACTTATCGCCTAAACGATAAAAGTGCCAGATATGAAGTAGGCGATTGCAACCTCCAGATAACTGGTCACGTTCAATTCCTTGAACAAAAAACTTCAAAAATAGATAACCATTGGATTAAATTTATAACGGAAGTTCCAGTTTAAAAATGACAGAAATGTAGGTTATCTTATTGATATTAAAAGTTAATTAGATTTAGTTGGCCATTTTCTTACTGGGTACACATATAGTTTCGGGGAGCTTGATTGACAATGCCTTTATAATTTCAAATTGAGAGGCAGAAGGCTGGGGAAGGCGGGAGATCCGCACATCATCGGCCAGCCACTGGTACTGAAGGCAGAGGCGATCCAAGTCGTGCATCAGTTCTGACACAGTAATGTCTAAGTGGGTTATGAATCGTTCCATCTCCCTAGTCAATAAATATGACAGCATCACCATAAAAACATGTCCGCGTGTGTGATCGGCGCGGCGCAGAAATAACGGTCTGATCTCCAATAAGCCAGTTTTCATGGTGCAAAAGGCCTGTTCTACTTTGCTTAGATCTTTGTATCGATCATGAATCTGTTCAACCGTAATTGCTTCTTTCGGTAGATCAGACTTAATAACATAACAGCCATCCAGCATCTCCGCTTGGTATAAGGCGTATTCGTCAATAAATATTTCTATACATCGATCATTCTGTCGGGCGATAATAATTTTTCCGAGATTATATTTCTCTATCTTTGCTGCAACCTGACGTAACGCAACTTCTACACTCCGTTTAGGGCTTGCAGCAAGATAATCAGTCTGACTAATGGCGAACTCTTTAATTTTATTGATACGATCATTACGATTTGCTCTTACTTGTCGAGCCCGCTCAGGATTGCGTCTTAGCACATAACGGACACCTGTATTCATATCGGTAATTGAAGTAATGATTTCGTCAAAAAGCGATAGTTGAATTTGGCCTGCAGCAAGCATGGCGCGGATTTCCGATTTACTGATGGCAGTAATATAATTGAATTGGACCGCGGACAACTCTTTTATTTGGGGACCACGCAACATACCTTTGTCGCCTACTAAGGTGATGCGTTCTACTCCGAATTGGTTGGCCAGGATGCTTATTTGTTCAGGGACAGTAGTAGTGTCGGCGGTATTTCCTTGAAACACCCGTACAGCTACAGGGGTGCCGTCAATATCGGTAAGCAGACCGATGACTATTTGCTTTTTACCCTGTTTTTTATCACGATTGTAGCCATAATCGGCTAATTCATTAGAACTCCCCTCCAAATAAGATGAAGTTACATCGTAGAGGAAAAGTTGCGGCGGCGCTTTTTGGGCATAACGATGGCGGAAAAGTTGTTGTTCAATATTTTCCTGTTGCTCTGCCAACCAAGAAAGGGCGCGGTAGAAGCTGTTTTCATCAAAGGAATCTGGGTCCAGGCCGAATATTTCTTTTAATGCATGAGTCTTGGCCCAACGGGCAGTGGCCAACTTGGAACCGGGTTCAATCAATCTAGCGGCAATCATTAATAAAACAAAGGGAGTATGACGATTTTTGCCTAAGGCATTGGAGATACCGAGCCGGTCGCACAAGGTTTTGGCCACCCACAAGGCACCGAAGGAGGGACCTTGCTCCAGGGCGGCGGGTATCTTTAAGAAGGCCAGGCCGTCCAACTCACCCTTCAGGGCTCGCCGCAAGATATCAATGCGCTCGGGAGGTAAATGGGACAGGTTGGCCAGTGTCACCTTGACCACCTTTTTTCCCTGGCGTCGCGCCTCCCGTAGCAAGACGGCCGGTGGTGAGTTGCGATTGGGAACGACATCGATATACATGGGCTATTTTATAGCATATTAATTAGTAATTGTAAATATATATAAATTAAATTACATGGGTATACTATTTTTCGCCAAATCGCCAATTAATATTGAACAATCAATATGTTATCCTGTTTTTTTTTGAAAATAATGTGGAACTTCCGATATAGAGAGAGGAAAAACTTGCCGCGCGCTTTGAGGTCTCTTGACCCCTACTCCCTAATGGGATAGCCGTCGAACCTTCCCCCTTAATCTTGTGACTCGGGGGCTTGGCTGCTGATTGCCCAATCTTTGGAGTTTTCAGGCCGTCGCACTTGATGTTTCCATCTATGCTGTGGCCTCCAAAGCTCTAAGGGTGTTCCAGCAATTCACACGGTTTTACATCGACCGACATTAATCGATGAATAATACGCAGGGCGCCATGGCGTCTACTACCTTCAGGGCCTCCCGGATCTTGGCCTCACTCTCGCCCACCAGGGAGCCGAACACCCTTCCCATGTCCAGGGAGAGCACCGGCCAGCCCACCTCGTTGCCCAGGGCCTTGGCGAAATGGGATTTTCCTGTACCCGGGACCCCCAGGAGCAGGATTCCCCGGAAAGGCAACCCGGGCCGTCGGTTCTTGAACCGGTTCAGCGTCCACTCCTTCAAGTTCTCCAGGCCGCCCAGGGTGTCGAAGGTCTCGGTGAACTGACTGAACTGCAGGGCCGCCGATTTTTCCACCATCTGAGCCTTTAAGGTGCAAATGGTCTGGGGGTCAAACTGCTTCTGCCGCACCAGGGCCAGGGCCAGGGCGTTTTCCGCCTCCTCCCAGGTCAACCCTTGGGCTGCATCCAGCACTGCCTCTTCATTGTCCGGCTCAATCCCGGTGCTTTCCACCAGGCCCGCCAGGATGACTTTCAACTCCTCCCGGCTGGGTAACGGAAAGTCCAGCACCACTACTTCCCGTTCCAGTTCCAGGGGCAGTTTGCCGTCCGGGGACACGATGACCAAAGTAATGCCCTTGGTCTTGTAAACCGGCAGGTTGTTCTGGAGGGCTTGAATCACCGGCGGCTCATTCATCCAGAAGTGGTAGTTCCGGAGAAACCACACCGATTTTTCCGCGCCTCTCGCTGCCGTGTTGGGAAGATCGAAAGGATCGCACTCTTCCCATTCCGCCCCGTTTCCCAATTCCCAGAAACCCCGGACCACGTCTCATTGGTAAGCGGAACGGCCATTGGCTTCCTTGATGCCGGAGCCGATGAAGCGTTCCGGTTCGTGCGTCCGGACCAGCAAGACCGGGTATCCGGCTTTCAGATAGTCTTGAATCATGGAAATTACCTCCAATTGAAAAGGTTTTTGCTTTTAATTGAGTCTCCAATAAAAAAACCGGGAACCCTAAGGCCATCTGCGCCTAATTAATTAATATTTATTATAAATTTAAATTAATAGATATCTGGCCTTGACAAATTATCGCAAAATTGCTATTTTAATTAAAAATCAAGGATGATATATTTGGATGCCCAAAATAGAGGTTTTATTTTTTGCTGAGAGTGATGGTTCTTCCCCATTGTTGCAATGGTTGGATAAATTACCTGCAAAGGCGCAAGATAAATGTATCGTCAGGATTGAACGCTTGTCAGAGATGGGGCATGAGCTGCGCCGTCCTGAGGCTGATTATCTCAGAGATGGTATTTATGAGTTACGAGTAGCTTTACAAGGCATCCAATATAGGATTTTATATTTCTTTCATGACAATAGCGCTGTTCTCTCCCATGGCTTAATTAAAACAAGCCAAGTGCCACTGAGGGATATAGACCTTGCAATTGAGCAAAAGGCTCGATTTGCGGAAAATCCGGAGAAGCACACTTATAGGGAGTAAATACTTATGAAAAAGAATAATAATACAACCGAGGCATTGCAGATACTTCATAAAAGGTATATTGGCAACAACTCAGAGAGGAAGGCATCTTTAGAAGCCGAGCGAGTTAATGCTGAAATTGCCAAAACTATTTATGACCTGCGCAAGGAAGCCGGACTTACTCAGAAAGAGCTTGCCGAGTTAATCGGCACAACGCAATCTGTAATTAGTAGACTTGAGGACGCTGATTATGATGGTCATTCTTTATCCATGCTCAGCAAAATCGCTAGGTCTCTTAACAGGCGACTTACCGTTACTATGGGTGTGAATAATCCTGAAGTTGAAACAATGCGTTTTGTATTTCGGGAAGTTGTTCGGAGTTTAAGACGCAAAAAAGGTCTCACTGTAGATCAATTAGCTAAAAAATTGGATATTGATCGGGATGAAATTGTTGCCATGGAACGCGCTAACAACCATCGACCTTCTCCGCTCACATTGTATAAGTTAAGTAAATTTTATGGGGTTTCTCAAGTTAAGCTCGCTGAGCTTGCTGGCGCAGTTGTAAAAGTGCATGACGAAATGCGGGATCAAGCCTCTAGATTCGCAGCCCAATCAGACTCTTTTTCTAAATTAACAGATGAGGAGAAACGTATTCTAGATGATTTTGTTATCTTTCTTAGTAGTGAAGCATAAGTTGGAGAATAGTTAATGTTAGATGAGAAAACAAAGCTTGAAATTAATGTAAGCGTTCAGCGGTCAGCTTACAGCCGTCAGCTAAGCTTTAAATTCAAATAGTTATCCCAAGACGGCAGATCGCTGGTTCCTCATTTAGTCTGCCTGCCCCATTGTCTTTGCTGAAAGCTGATTGCTGATGGCTGAACGCCTACACCTCACCAATGGCTGGATGCTTGTGCTCGGCTCTATATCGTCACAATCGTCAGGCAATACTTCACCGTCGCCGCTATGTTGCTTCTTTTGCGGTATTGTTATTAATAATGTTATTTGATTATTACGTTGTTACAGGTCAGACTACATGCAGCGATAGATCAAACTCACGATAAATAAGTCCCTCCTGGCTTGGCATTTTGCAGAGCATTTCGCACTCCCAGGTGTCCCGGGAGACTTTACGCTTGGCGGAGATGGCGTCCTCCACCGGGTAAAAGCCGTCGGCCAGGCGGGCCCGGCCTTCACAGTCCTCCCAGAGTTCGCAGGTTTCACAGTCCCGGCCCACGCACTTTTCAATGACATCGAACACGCACCACTTATAGACCCGGTAGCCGTTCTCGGCAGCCTCGGAGATAACCCGGTTCATGAGGCCGTACGCCTTGTGCATGGTGGAATATATTTGCACCGATGACCTGATGCCTTTGGCCGACTTGGGGATGAGCAGGGCAGCCTCGTAAATCCTGTCCTCGAACTCGTCCACCTCATCCAGCTTCAGCTTCTGGGGATGGGGGCCGCGCACGCTCTTGGTCGAGGCCGTCAGGATTTGGATATTGGAGCCGTTGATAAGGCGGGTGCGGGTGCGGAGGGCTTCTCCTTCCAGGAGGTGTTGGAAGGGCGGGGAGATGAACGACTTCATGTGCTCGTACATCCGGAGGCTCTGCTCCCCGGAGCCGCCCAGGATTTTGGTCTCGCAGCCGGTTTTGAACACCGAGTCCAGCCAGGTGACCATGGCGCCGTTGAAGGTCTTGCCGCCGGAGCGGTTGGCCCAACAGATGCAGTCCTGGACCTCCTCGAAAAAAGCCGCAGTGACGTACTCGGCCGGCGGGGTATGGTCCGGGCAGACCCTGGCCCGGGGGACCTTGAGGCCCCAGAAAGACTCGATGAATTCGAGCAATTCCTCCTTGTCTTGAAAGCCGCGCTTCCGGTAATGCTCCACCAGGCCCAGGGCAGCGGCCGCATGATCTTGCTCATTCACTATCTCGCAATCACTTTCTCACGTTCACAAGAGTTTTTTCACAGAGCTAAATTCACTAAGTCTCAATCACAATCTGACAATCACTTAGCTGCTTTCACAAGCGCCCGTTCACAATCCGAGGATCACGATCTATCAATCCTTCTTCACAAAGGCTCATTCACTTAGAGACATTCACATGGCAACAATCACTATCTCGGTTTCACGATCTCCCAATCGCATCACAGTCTCACAATCGCTCCCCGGTGATACAATCCGGCAATCACAAACCTCATATCACAATCGCACCTTAGCAACCAGTGTGCCAGATGAGCCTTTCGGCCCTTTTTGGAGTCCCCCGTTTACGCCCTTTCTAAGGGTAAAATACCCGGATTCCCTCGATGAATATAAAGATAAAGGTATTTCAGGGTTCGCCCCGTACACGTTAATATGAGCACCCATGTTTTTTTAATCTAATTAATTAGTTACAGCTTCACGGCCCCATCCCTCAAGGCTGGTGGGGCGAAACCCCGCATACGCCGGTCAAGTGGGGCAAAATCGCCTCTACGGGGGTCAAGTGGGGACTGCACATTTTTGTAATAAAATTATCCGTTTTTGTGATTGTCACAATTTTCACGGTTTTTTCTCACAATCCCAGGTTTTTTTCCCCCTTTTGCCGGGCCAGTTTCAGGAAGCCAAGGTATGCCTTCCTGACTTCCGGGTCCTCGAAGGGGATTTCCGTTTCAAAAGAGAACCGCTCCGGCACCTTGTTCAGCAGCCCGGAATCCTGCAGCAGTTTATTCAGTTTGGCCCGGGCTTCGGTGGCCACCCGGAGAAAACCGATGCGCCCGTTTTCTGTCTGGGCTAGTGTAGTGTCTCATAATTAACTTGAAAATAAATCCGCCTTATGATAAGATAAAATTAAAACGGAGGCGGACATGGGAAGAATATATACCATTACCTTGACACCTGAGGAATTAGCCCAATTGGC
>Ga0194125_10008074_pt1 | contig 14950 bp, 8 predicted proteins | sample TA2KigC250mmetaG_FD_148626 | JGI IMG/M metagenome (GOLD analysis project Ga0194125, IMG submission 148626) | Freshwater microbial communities from Lake Tanganyika, Tanzania - TA2015034 Kigoma Deep Cast 250m | ecosystem: Environmental > Aquatic > Freshwater > Lake | place: Tanzania: Lake... | reverse complement strand
GCCTGGGGGCCATGTGCATGGCCTTCATCGGCCTGGGGCAGCCTTTCCAGGCTGTCTCCATCGTCCTGGGGGGAGCATTGCGCGGCGCCGGGGACACGCGCAGCACCATGGTCATCACCCTGGTGGGTCTGTGGGGGATGCGCCTGGGCCTGGGCTATCTACTGGGCATCGTCCTGGGCGGCGGGCTGTTTGGCGTCTGGCTGGGCTGGGCCGCCGATTTCATCTGCCGGGCGACGCTGGTCACCCTGCGCTATCGCTCCGGACGTTGGAAGTACCTGCGGGTGTAAGAGGATGTGCTGGTAAAAGCAGAAGGGGCGCTACCCAAGCACGGGTGAGCGCCCCTGGCTTTGGTGGACAAACCTCTTCGTCTGGAAGCTTAGCCGCCAAACCGGCGTAGCAATTCCCCGATGTACTTGATCCCCTCGATGTAGTCGGACAGGCGGATGTTCTCGTTGGGGGCGTGGACGCTGGAGTGGGCGTGGCCCACGCCGGCCCCCACGGCCGGAATCCCCAACCCCTGGCACAGGGGGTACATGGGCCCGCTGCCGGCCATCAGGGGGTAAACCACCGGCTCCTGCCCGTAGACGGCCCGCGCCGCCGCCACAGCCGCCCGCACGATGGGCGCCTGGGGGTCCGAGCGGGCCGGATGCTCCCCACCCAGCTCCACGATCTCCACGTCCGTGAAGCCCCGCCGGTCGAGGTGCCGGCGCAGCAGGTCCAGCACCAGCTCTGGCGTCAGATTAGGCACCAGGCGGAAGTCCACCTTGACCATAGCTTCGTGGGGCAGCACCGTTTTGCTCCCCGGGCCGGTGTAGCCCGTCAAGAAGCCACAGATGGTGCAGGTCGGCTCGTAGAGGTGCTTCTTCAGGAGTTCCAGGCCGCTCAGGCCGCGAATGAAGCGCGGGAGGCCATAATCGGCCTTGAGCTTCTCCTCCTCGAAGGGGATGGCGGCCAGCAGCGCCAGCTCCTCGGCGGTGGGCGCGGCCACGTGGGCCATCAGGCCGTCCACGGTAATGTGATCCGCCTCGTCCTTGAGGCTGGCCAGGGCCCAGACCAGCCGCCAGGCCGGGTTGGGCACAACGGTGGCCCAGGCCGAGTGCAGGTCGCGCGTCGCCCCGCGGGCGCGTAGCTCCACGTACATGATCCCCTTCAGGCCCAGGGTGATGACCGGCCGCCCGGCCGCGTCCTTGTAGCCCGACTCCCACAGGCAGCCGTCGGCCCCGGCCAGCATTGCCCGATTTTCGGCCACGAACTGGGCCAGGTGGACGCTGCCCACCTCCTCCTCGCCCTCGTAGACGAACTTCAGACGCAACGGTAACTCCCCCTGCGTAGCCTGCCAGGCTTCGATGGCCTGCAGGCGGGCCATGAGGTTGCCCTTGTTGTCCGCCACGCCGCGGGCGTAGAGGGCCCCCTGGCGGATCTGCGGGTCGAACGGCGCCGACTCCCACAGCTCCAGCGGCTCCGGGGGTTGGACGTCGTAGTGGTTGTAGATCAGCAGGGTGCGCGGCCCCTGCCCCATCTCCCCGTAGACCACGGGCGGCGCCCCTTCCACCTGGACGAGACGCGCCTGCGCCCCCACCTGCCTCAGCCGCTCCAGGACCATCCGGGCTGTCTCCTCCAGGCCGATTTTCTGGGCCGAGATGCTGGGCTGGCGGCATATCTCCTGCAGCTCGGCGATAAATCGCCCGGCGTTGGCGTCCACGTAGGCGTTGAATGTGTCCATGCTCTTCCTCCCTTCGATTTGGGCTCTTGGTGTTTACTGTCACTCCCCAGTTGGCAGGAAGAGTATAACGCCAATAGCGAGGTCTGTCAAGAGAAGGTTAATCGGACTTGACAAGCGGGCCAGTGTGTGGTACAATCGCCTCAGAATCTTTGGTTTCTTTGGAGACAAAGTGATGGATTTGACCCTGCGGCAACGGACCTTCCTCAATAAACTCCTGGACTTGTACAAAGAGGCGCAGCGCCCCATCCACTACTCGGTGGTGGCCCAGAAGCTGGGCGTCAACCGCTTCTCCGCCTACGACATGCTGAAGCTGCTGGAGGAGAAAGGTCTGGTGGGCTCGGAGTACGTGCTGGAGGGGAACAGCGGCCCAGGGCGCTCGTCCATTGTCTTCTACCCACTGGTCAAGGCCAAAGATCGAGCAAAGGAGGTCCTGGCCCACCTGACCGGGGCGGCGGAAGCGCAAGAGTGGGAGCAGGCCCAGGAGCGCATCCTCACCGCCCTGCGTGAGGGGCAGATCGCCGACAAAGACCTGCTGAACGAGCTACTGGCCGCCATCCCGCAGACCAGCTCGCCCCTGGCCTACTGCGCCCGGGTGATGACCGCCCTGCTCCTGCGCATGCGCCAGCCCATCCGCGCCGGAGACCTGGCCGGTAGCCTGACCAGATTGCTCACCTCTGGCGAAGAATCGTCCGCGGCGGGCCTGGACATCTTTGCCGGCTTCGCCCTGGGCCTCTCGGCCACGCGGCAGCGGGCCGATCGGGAGTGGGAGCGCCTGATGGAGTACGTCAAGCGTTACCAGGGTTACGTGCAGGAGATGGACAGCGAGCGTCAGGATGCCCTGGCCGATTTCCTGCGCGAGATGGTGGGTGCAATGAAGGCCTGAACAGCAAGTGAAGCGAGAAACGTAAGGCGTGAAGCGTGAGACGCCCCGACACGGGGGGCCGTGCACGGCCTGAGGCGTGCCTGAGGCGTGAAAGGTGAGGACAAGTTCACGCTTCTCTTTTGGCCCGATTTTTTGGTTTCTTTGCACAGGAGAAGGGAATCAGGGAATCGGTGATCAGGAAATCAGGACTCGGATGAAGCCTGATTCCCTGCTTCCCTGATTTCCTGATTCCCCGATGGAAGGAGGTAACCATGTCCAGAATCGCCATCGTCACCGATTCCAGTGCCTACCTCCCCGCCGACCTGGTGGAGCGGTACGGCATCCACGTCATGCCCCTGAAGGTTGCCTTTGGCCAGACGGTCTATCGGGACTGCGTGGACATCACTGAAGAGGAGTTCTACCACAAACTGGCCCAGGCCAAAGAGCTGCCTGTCACCTCGCAGCCTTCGGCCGGTGAATTCCTGGTCTTCTACCAAGAGGTGGCCCGGCAGGCCCAGGGCATCGTTTCCATCCACATCTCCGGCGCCCTCAGCGGCACCTACAACTCGGCCATGACGGCCCGGGATATGCTCCCGGACGTGCCCATCGAAGTGGTAGACTCCCGCTCCGCTTCTATGGGGCAGGGCTTTCTGGCCCTGGCGGCGGCGCGGGCGGCGGAGGAAGGGCAGGGCCTGTCCGAGATCGCCACCTTGACACGCGACCTGGTTCCGCGCCTCAACGTCATCTTCGTCCTGGACACCCTCAAGTATTTGCACAAAGGAGGACGCATCGGCGGGGCGCAGGCCCTGATGGGCTCCATGCTGGCCATCAAGCCCCTCCTGCACCTGCACGAGGGAAGGGTGGAGCCGCTGGAGAAGGTGCGGAGCCGGGGCAAGGCTGTGCAGCGCCTGGTGGAAATCATGGCCGAGCGCCTGCAAGGCCAGCCGGCCCGCGTTGCTATCCTGCATTCGGCCAGTCGTCAGGAGGCGGAGGCCTTGCGGGCAGAGATCGCCGCCCGCTTCCCCTGCCGCGAGTTACTTCTTTCCGGCGTAAGCCCGGTCATCGGCACCCACACCGGCCCTGGCTGCCTGGGCCTGGCCTTTTACGCCGACTAGTCTTCCTTATACATGAAACCAGAAAAGCCGGGTTTTTGGCTGTGAAAAGTAACTTCCGCTTTTTGAAGGAAATTCCCGCTTATGCAGCGGAAAAACCCGGCTTTTTGCCCTCGAAAGCGGAAGATACTTTTTTGCCCGATTTCTGGTTTCATGTTATACAGAGACCGAGGGCTGAGGACTGAAATACCATGTTCATCTCGGTAGTGATCCCGGCCTACAACGAGGCCAGGTACATTGGCGATTGCCTGGAGGCGCTGCAAGCCCAGACCTACCCGCCCCAGCAGTTTGAGATCATCGTGGCGGACAATGGCTCCAGCGACGACACGGCGCGCCTGGCCCGGGCCTACGGGGCGCGGGTGGTCATGGAGCTAAAGAAGGGCGTGGCTCTGGCCCGCCAGCGTGGCTTCCAGGAGGCGCGGGGGCCGATCATCGCCAGCACCGACGCCGATACCCGTGTACCACCCTGGTGGCTGGAGCGCATGGCGGGGCATTTTTCCGGCGAGCAGGGCCTGGGTGGGGTCTGCGGCCCGGTCTATTTCGCCGACGGCCGCCCCCACGAGCGTCTGATCATGCGCTACCCTGTCACCTGGGCGATGAGCCTATCCAATCACCTGGGCCACACCTGGTGGGGCGGGAGCAACTTTGCTGTGCGCGCCGCGCTCTTCTGGCAAGTGGGAGGCTTCAGTGGCTTTGACAACGCGGGGCTGGTGGGAGAGGACATCTACCTGGCGCAGCAACTGCGGCCGGTCACACAGCTTCTGTTCGACCCCCGCCTGGCAGTTTACACCTCGGCTCGCCGGACGGGGGAGGGGTACGCCAGCATCCTGAGACGCAACGTAGTCAGCCTGGTGCGTGTTGTTTTTCTGCGCCAAAACTCCCTGCCCTGGCCCGATATTCGTTAGCACGGAATCGCAAATAGGGAGGAGGCAGCATCCCCAGGTGCGGCTGGCCCGAAATCCTTTCCGAACAGGCCAGTTCGCCACAGAGGCACAGAGCACACAGAGCTTCCTGTTTTTCCCTCTGTGTCCTCCGCCCCGCCACAGCGGGGGGCTCGGTGAACCGGCCTGTTTCCGTGGTTGTTTGGCTGTATTGTTGCGCTCTGACAATCTAGCCCTGGTGTTGACCACCTGGGCTTTTTCGCGTTTAATGGTCTTTATCCCCTCTTGCACTTCAATGCCAGATGTTGTATACTAGGGGCGCAAGCAAGCTAAATCTAGTACCAGACCTGTCAAACCTGTCAGGTCGGCGAGACCTGACAGGTCTAGGCCAGGTCTAGTTCGCCACTTGAGGAGGTCGCACCAATGAAGGTTTCCTGCCTGCAAGAGAACCTGGCCAAGGGGTTAGCCATCGTGGGGCGAGCCGTAGCCACCAGGAGCACCCTGCCGGTCTTAGCCAACATTTTGCTCGCCACCGATCAGGGACGCCTCAAGCTCGCGGCCACCAACCTGGAGCTGGGCATTACCTGCTGGATCGGCGCCAAGGTCGAAGAAGAAGGGGCCACCACCGTCCCCGCCAGGCTCCTGGGGGAGTTCGTCAACTCCCTACCCAACGACAAGATTGACCTGGCCCTGACTGTGCGCACCCAAACCCTCCGCCTGACCTGCCAGCGCTACGCCGCCAACATCAAGGGGATTGACGCCGAGGATTTCCCGCTCATCCCCACCGTAGCCGATACCCCCACCGTAGCCCTGGAGCCCGACCTCCTGCGGGAGATGATCGGCCAGGTGGCTTTTGCCGCCGCCGCCGATGATTCCCGCCCCGTCCTGGCCGGCGTGCTGATGTCCTTTCGGGACAACAGCCTCACCCTGGCCGCCGCCGACGGCTTCCGCCTCTCCGTGCGCACCGCCACCATCGAGCCCCCGGCCGGGGGCACTACCCCAGCCGGGCTGGACGTGATCGTCCCCGCCCGGGCCATGCAGGAGGTGGCCCGCATCGCCGCCGAGGGCAAAGACCCGGTGGAGGTGACGGTCACCCCCAACAAGAACCAGGTGCTTTTCCACCTGAGCAACGTGGACCTGGTCTCCCGCCTGGTTGAGGGCGCTTTCCCGAATTATCAACAGATCATCCCTAAAGAGTACAAGACCAGGGCGGTGCTCTCCACCAGCGATTTTCTCAAGGCGACCAAAATCGCCTCCTTCTTCGCCCGGGATGCCGCCAACATCGTGCGACTGAACGTCATTCCTGGCGAGGAGGAGCTGGTGCCCGGGCGGGTCACCGTGGGCGCCACCGCCGCCGAGGTAGGCGATAACCTCAACGAGATTGACGCCGTGGTGGAAGGCCAGCCCCTACAGATCGCCTTTAACGCCCGCTACCTCACCGACGTACTGAGTGTGCTGGCCACGGCCCAGGTGGGCCTGGAGGCCAGTACTTCATCCAGCCCGGGCGTGGTGCGACCTGTAGGCGTGGAGGGATTCACCCACGTGATCATGCCCATGCACGTGGCGCGGTAACGTGGGGGATCAAGACACCAGTAATCAGGGAATGAGGCGTCTCCCCTGATTCCCTGATTTCCTGATTCCCCGATTCCCTGATCACATATCCCCTGCCCCGCTGAGATGACCATCTTGTTGAGCGCGGCCGGTCATTTCATCGGGGCAGAGCGTTTCCAAAGGCCGTACTTGGGCGTTATATTCAGTAGGGGGATTTTAGATTTCCGATTGCCGATTGCCGATTGTGGGGCGACAATCTGCAATGCCAAATCATCTTCACCTTGAGGAGGCCACAGCGATGACTGATCGCTCCGGATTTGCCACTGCAGCACTTCATCCTCAGAAGGCCGCGCCAGAGACCGGCGACCAGGCAACCAGACAGGCACGGCAACCTGCCCATTCAGGCTTGGACCGCTTGCCGCCTTACGCTCTGGCGCTGGCCGTGACCTCTTGCTTGCTTTTCGCCCTGGCCGCTTTTCTGAGCCTCGCTGGGGCTCCTCCGACGACCATAGCCTCCGGGCGCGGTGTGGTGGCTGCGGCCACAGATGGTTGGACCACCTGGACGGTCAGTGATGGCCTGGCCAGCAATTGGGTGTACGCCATCGCCGTGGAGTCTAACGGCACCATCTGGGCGGGGACCAAAGAAGGGGTGAGCGCCTACGATGGTATCACCTGGACCACGTACTACACCGGCAACTCGGGCTTGATCCACAACAAAGTGCAGGCTGTCGCTATTGACGCCCAGGGCAACAAATGGTTCGGCACGCCCAACGGCGTGAGCGTCTTCAACGGCATCACCTGGACCACCTACACTACCGACACCGGCCTCTGCAACAGCAACATTTACGCCATTTTAGTTGACCAGCGAGGCTGGGTCTGGCTGGGTACAGACTGGGGTGTGAGCCGCTTCAACGGCACCTCCTGGCAATGCTACAAAAATGCCCCCCCCTGGGATTTCATCTTGCCCGGCAGCCGTGTCTACGCTATCACCAGAGATTCTTCCACCGGTAACCTTTGGTTCGGGACTAATCTGGGGTTCAGCAAGACCGCCGATGGCAGCAGTTGGACGGCCTACTATGCCGCTGACACCTGCGGCTGGACGCCCCCAGGCACGCCTCAAGAAAGCTGGGGGCCGCGGGTGAACGCCATTGCCGCACAAGCAGACAGTGTGTGGCTGGCGGTCTGGCCAGCAATGCTCGATCCCTGGCAAAATCCTCCCCATGCCTTTGGCGTCGCCCGTTTTGATCTGGCCTCATCGTGTATCACGGAGAGGTTTCTGCCGCCAGACTCTGGTCTGCGAAGCAATATCGTTAACACCATAGTCATAGATGCGGCCAATCGCAAATGGTTTGGCACTCAGGACTGCCGGGTATACAATAAGCAGACGGGGAAATGGAGTGACCCGGTCTCAGGAGGCGTCAGCGTCTTTGACGGCAGCACCTGGATAAACTATACTATGGCCGATGGCTTGGCCAGCAGCATGGTGAACGGCATTGCTATGGGCTTACAAGACGCCAAATGGTTCGCCACCGAACCTTACGCGACTGGCCCGTATACCAATACTACTTACGTTGCCGGCGGTGTCAGTTGCCTTAACTGTGCACCGCCACGCACGCCCACGCCCACGCCTACCGAAACGCCTACCGCCACGCCCACGGAGACGCCTACCGAAACCCCAACGCCCACACCTACCGGCCCCACACCCACGCCTACGCCCACGGCGACGGGCACAGTCCCTGCGCCCACGGCTACTCCTACGGCCACACCTACCAGTACGTCTACCCCAACTCCTACCGTCACCCCTACACCACTGTGCCCTGGGATTCAAGGCGTGGTCTTCAATGACCTCAATTGCAACGGCCAGCAGGATTCTGGCGAGGGTGGACTGGCCGGAGCCGAGATAACCTTGAAAGACAACGCGTTGAACACTGTGGCCACTTACACCACCGGCCCGGACGGCGTGTACTTTTTCTACAGCCTGACACCGGGCGACTATTCGGTGGTGGAGCGCAACCCCGCCGGCTACGATGAGTCTTGCACCTCTGATGTTTGGGGCATCAGGCTGAGCGGCTGCCACATATTCAGGGTGGATTTTGGCGACCGCATGCGCCCTACGCCCACGCCTACGGTGTGTGTACGCACTATCCAGGGCTACGTCTGGAACGACCTGAATGGTAACCGCCAGCGTGAGGATGGCGAGCCTCTGCTGGCCGGAGCCAGGGTTTGTTTGCAGTATCAGGATGGCGGCCAAGCCCGTCCCTGCCAGACCACAGTGTCAGATGGGACCTTCTACTTCCCTGATCTGGAGCCTGGCATCTACTGGCTCACGGAAACCAATCCGCCAGGCTACCCGGTGTCCACTACCCTGGACAACTGGGTCGTCACGCTGCTCTCTTGCTCCACCCCCCAGAGATTCGGCTTTGGCGATCGCATCTATCAGCCGCACAAGCTCTACGTGCCCGTGATCCTGAAGCGCTATACCAGCAGTTAGCGATGGTTGCTCTTGATCCTTGCGAAGGCTTTGGAGCCTTCGCAAGGGTGGTCCATCAGACGCGCTAGCGGGGCTGAGCGGATGCACCGCCCAGCCCCGTTACGGGCATTAAGTGCGACGCACCTGCGAGGTGCGTCGCACTTTGCTGAGCCTCACTCACCCCTGCGCCGCCCTCTCCGTGAGCACCAACGCCACCGCCCCCAGCAAGCCCACGTCGTCGCCCAGGCCGGCGGGCACGATGCGTGTGGGGCGATAGATCTCCATTGCTCTTTCCTGCACCATCTCCCGGATGGGGCCGAAGAGCAGCTCGCCAGCGCCCATAGCCACCCCGCCGCCGATGATGACCAGCCGTGGGTTGAACAGGTGGAGCAGATTCACCACCCCCACTCCAATGTACTCCCCCACCTGCCGCATGATCCGCCTGGCCACTACATCGCCAGCGTGCGCCGCCCGCGTGACGTGGGCCGCCGTGACGACGTCGCCCGCCTCCCGCGCCAGGGTCGCCATCAGCGTCTCCTCGCCGCTCTGGATGGCGGCGATGGCATACCCGGCGATGGCCGGCCCGGCCGCCAGAACCTCCAGGCAGCCGACGTTACCACAATTGCAACGTGGCCCGTGGAGGTCAATGGTATGGTGGCCCACCTCCCCCGCCGCCCCATCGGCGCCGACCAAGAGCTTGCCCGCAGCGATGACGCCGCCGCCGATGCCGGTGCTTACGGTTATGTAAATCAGATCGTCTACGCCTTGACCGGCGCCGAAGCGATGCTCCCCCAGGGCGGCCAGGTTGGCATCGTTGCCCGCATAGACGGGCAGGCCCAGTGCTTCCTCCAGGAGGGCCTTCAGCGGGACGTTGTGCCAGCCGGGGAGGTTGGGTGGAGTGAAGATCACCCCCGTCTTGGGGTCCAAAGGCCCCGGCGCCCCGATGCCCACGCCTGCAAGGTCGCTGGCTTTGTGCTCGCCAATGGCCTCCCGGACGGCCTCCACGATCCGGCGCAAGACGGCGTCCTGTCCCTCCTGGGCCAGGGTGAGGCGATTGGCCCGCGCCAGGATCGTCCCCCGCTCGTCGGCCAGGCAGGCGCGGATGCGCGTGCCCCCCAGGTCTACGCCCACGATGTACTTGTTCATCCAATCCTCCTCAGCGAGTGTGGGCCAGGCGGACGCCCCCAGGTGTATCTTAGCGTAGTTGGCCAGGTCTGTCAAGTGCGTCTCACCCTTGCGAAGGTTCCCAAACCTTCGCCAGGGTTCAGGAGAGTTGACAATTCTCGGCAAAAGCGTTATACTTAGAACGGATGTTCACCTTGCAGGAGGAAAACCCTCAATGGGGATAATCAACGTCAACAGCCCCGGCAAGCGGCGCAATCAGGCTCGCCGCACCATCGCCGAGGCCCTGCGGCTGCTGCATGGCCGGACGGCCCTGGATGCCGAGACCAAGGACCTGATCGCCCTGATCGTCTTCTCCTTGCGGGAGATTGAGCAGGGCGTGGAGGAGAGCGCCACCGCCTGGGAGAAGCGCGACTATTTCCGCAAGGCCGATCAGTTGCGCACGGATTGGGCCTGGGCGGGCAAGACCGCCGCGGCGCTGAGCAAAGTCCTGTCCGCCGGCTGGTGGGAAGACCTGCCCGATCTGCTGGCCCGCCTGCTGCCGCACTTCCAGGACGTCACGGTGAATAAGCTGACCCGTTCGCCCGAGCTGTGGCAAGGCTGCTACGCCCGGCTATTACAAGACGAGGACAGCAAAGCACAAATCCGCAAATCACAAATTTGCCGATTTGCTGATTTGTTGATTTGCTGATTTTTTCCCCATGTCCGATCCACTTGAAGCCTTTTCTCTACCCGCCCGCACCTGGTTTCGGGAAACCTTCGGCCAGCCCACACCGCCCCAGTCCCTGGGCTGGCCGCCCATCCAGCGCGGCGAGCACACCCTCATCCTGGCCCCCACCGGCTCCGGCAAGACGCTGGCCGCCTTCTTGTGGGGGATTGACCGACTGTACCAGGAGGCGGGGAGACAAGTAGACAAGGAGACAAGGGGACAAGGAGATAACCTCGCCACCTCACCCCGTCACCCCGTCTCCCCGTCTTCCGGTCTCAGCCTGCTCTATGTCTCTCCCCTCAAGGCCCTGAACAACGACATCGAGCGCAACCTGCGCGTGCCGCTGGCCGGCATCCGGCACGTGGCCCACCGGCAGAGGCAGTATCTGCCGGAGCTGCGCGTGGCCGTGCGCACCGGCGATACGCCCCAGAACGCTCGCCTGGCCATGCTCAAGCATCCGCCGCACATCCTCATCACCACGCCGGAGTCGCTATACCTGATGCTCACCGGCCCCCGCGCCCGGGAGATGTTCCGCACCGTACGCACGGTCATCGTAGATGAGATTCATACCATGTGCGGCAACAAGCGCGGCGTGCACCTCTCCCTGAGCCTGGAGCGCCTGCAGCACATCGCCGATCAGCCGGTGCAGCGCATCGGCCTCTCCGCTACGCAGCGCCCGCTGGCAGAAGTGGCCCGCTTCCTGGGCGGGCAGACCTGGACAGAGGGGCGATTGGTGCCGCGCCCGGTGACCATCGTGGATGCCGGTTACAAGAAGCCACTGGATCTGCAAGTGGTCACGGTTGAAGCGCCATCACGCCTTACTTCTCGAAACGGCGGGCGTGATGGCGCTTCAGTGGTGCCCGATTTCCGCGCCCTACCGGGGCAGTCCATCTGGCCGCACGTCGTCCCGCGCCTGGCCGAGCTTATTCGGCAGCATAAGACTACCCTCATCTTCTGCAACAATCGCCGCCTGGCGGAACGCACCGCCGAGCGCCTGAACGAACAAATCATCCTGGAGACCGAGGGCAAGGTAGAGCGCGGCAGCGCTGCTGCCCTGGCGCCCGGCGGCGTCCCCCGCGGCGTGGGCTTTGCCGCCCTGGGACGCAGCGGCGGGCCGATCCGGGCGCACCACGGCAGCATCTCCAAAGAGGCGCGCCGGGAGATGGAGGAGGATCTCAAGGCCGGTCGCCTGCCCGCCCTCGTGGGCACCAGCTCACTGGAGCTGGGCATTGACATCGGCAGCGTGGATCTGGTGGTGCAGCTCCAATCGCCCAAGGCCGTGGCCCAGGGGCTGCAGCGCGTGGGGCGCTCCGGCCACCTGGTGGGCCAGACCAGCGTGGGGCGCATCTTCGCTACCCACCGCGAGGACGTGATGGAGGCGGCGGCAGTGGCCCGGGGCATGTTGCAGGGCGAGGTGGAGGCCACGCGCACGCCCCAGGACTGCCTGGACGTGCTGGCCCAGCAGATCGTGGCCATGGCCTCCGTCGAGGCGTGGTCAGTGCCCGCTTTGTACGATCTGGTGCGCCAGTCCTACGCCTATCGTGACCTATCGCCCCGCGTTTTCCGTAGCGTGCTGGAGATGCTCGCCGGTAAATACTACGCCTCGGGCGGCCGAGAAGTCGCCTTGCATCGAGAGCTGCGCCCGCGTATCGTCTGGGACCGCGTGCACGAAACCATCGCCGCCCTGCCCGGTAGTCGCCTGCTGGCCGTAACCAACGCCGGGACAATCCCCGACCGTGGAGCCTTCGGCGCTTACCTCCCGGACGGCAAGACCAAGATCGGGGAGCTGGACGAGGAGTTCATCTTTGAGACGCGGCCGGGCGACATCTTCGTCCTGGGCACGCACACCTGGCGGGTGCTGGACATCACCAGCGACCGCGTCATCGTGGGCGATGCCGCCGGCTCTCTGCCCCGCATGCCCTTCTGGCGCGGCGATTACCCCTGGCGCGAGTACGAGCTGGGCCTGGCCGTAGGGCGATTCCGGCGTGAGGTGGCGGAACGAATTTCGGATTTCGAAATTCGAAATTCGCAATCCGAAATCGCAGCAGTTCTGGCCTGGCTGCAGCAGGAGTGCGCCCTGGACGAGAACTCGGCGTACAACGTGCTGGACTACGTGCGCACGCAGATGGAGGCAGTAGGGGCGATCTCGTCCGATCGCACCATCGTCGTGGAGTCATTCCAGGACACCGTGGGCGACCGGCGCCTGGTGGTACATTCGCCCTTCGGCGGGCGGGTGAACGGGCCCTGGGGCCTTGCTCTGGCCAGCGCCCTGCGCGAACGCACCGGCGTGGAAGTGGAAGTGCAGACCAATGACGACGGCATCCTGCTGCGCTTCCCCGGCACTGACCCTTCGCCTGCGCTCAGGGCAGGTCTCGAACCACCAGTTGACATCGTGCAGAACATGACGGCGGCGGAGGCGCGGGAGCGTATCCTGAACGAGCTGCCCAACTCGGCGGTGTTTGGGGCGCAGTTCCGCATGAACGCCGCCCGCGCCCTGCTCCTGCCGGGTCGCAAGGGCGGCAAGCGCACGCCCTTCTGGCTGCAGCGACTCAAGGCCAAGGACCTGCTGGCCGTCACTCGCCAGTTCGCCGACTTCCCCATCGTGGCCGAGACTTACCGCGATTGCCTGCGCGACGTCATGGACCTGGCGCACCTGGAGGAGGTGCTGGACGGCATCGCCCAGGGGCGCATCCGCGTGGTGACGGCGGAGACGGCCGTGCCTTCGCCGGTGGCCGCCGGCCTGCTGTTCAACTTCATCAGCGTCTACATGTACGAGGGGGACACGCCCAAGTCGGAGAAGCAACTGGCCGCTCTGTCCCTGCACCCAGAGCTGCTGCAAGATTTACTGAAGGACGTGCCTCTGGCCAGCCTGCTCAAGCCGGAAGCCTTCGCCGAGACTGCGGGCTGGCTGCAGCACACTGCGCCGGCCAGCCGCGCCCGCTCGCTGGAGGAGCTGGCCCTACTCCTGGACGATTTGGGCGATCTGAGCACTGAGGAAGTAGTGGCGCGTAGCAGCGGCGAGGCGCGCCCCTGGCTGGCGAGCCTGGCCGAGCAGGGCCGCATCGTGGAGCTCGATCTGCCCACCGCCCAGGGCCTCGCCCGCCGCTGGGTGCCCACGGAGCTCGTCGGCGAGTACGCCGCCGCTTTTGACCTGACCTCTCCCCCCTGCCCCTCCCCTGCTAGGGGAGGGGGGAGGGGAGAGGTTGGGGAGGGGCCGGGGGGAGAGGTAGCCCGCCTGGCCATCCTGCGCCGCTTCCTGGCCCACAGCGGCCCGCTGACCACAGACGACATCCGGCGCCGCTACGCCTTCCCCGCCGACTGGCTGACCGCCACCCTGGAGGATCTGGCCGCCAGCCGCCAAGTGGCCAAAGGCCAGTTCCTCCCCCCTCCCCTGGCCGGGGAGGGGCCGGGGGAGAGGTGGCTGGATCGCCGCAACCTGGAGCAGATCCACCGCCGCACCATCACTATCCTGCGCAAAGAGGTGCAGCCGGTCTCTCTCTTCGCCTACGCCGACTTCCTGGCGCACTGGCAGCACCTGCATCCACGGGAGCGCCTGGCTGGGGCCGGCGGGCTTACCCGCGTGTTGCAGCAACTGCGCGCCGCCCCGGTGCCGGGCCTGCTCTGGGAGCGCGACGTACTGCCGGCGCGCCTGAGCGATTTTGAACCCCCAACCCTGGAGGCCATGTGCCAGAGCGGCGAGCTGGTGTGGATCGGCTCCGGCGGCAAAGACCCTCGCCGCAGCCGGGTGCGCTTCTTCTTCCGCGGCGAGGGCGGGCTGTTCCTGGCGGCCCAACCATCGCCAGAAGCCCTGGCCGACCTGAGCGCCGAGGCGCGCGCCGCCCTTGATTACTTGAAAACAGAGGGTGCCTGCTTCTTTGCCGATCTAGAGGCGGCCACCGGCCTGGAAACTAAGTCCCTGGAGGCCGCCCTGGTGGAGCTGGTCATGGCCGGCCTGGTCACCAACGACACCCTGCAGGCCATGCGGGAGGTGGTGGCCTTCGGCGGGGCCGGGCCAGCCGCGCCCCCTCGACCGTTGAGCGCCCTGGAGGTACAACTCGCCGAGCGCCGGGAGGCCCTGGGGCTGCCCCATCGTCCAGGAGTATTGGCCCGCCCCAGCCGCTCCCGCTACGCCGAGGCCAAACGCCGCGTGTCCGAGCGCCTGCAGGCCGAGCGCCGCTGGGTGGGACGCTGGTCGCTGGTGCACCGGCCTGGCGTGCTGGGCAAACCCCTGACCGAGGAGGAACGAGCGGCGCGCCAGGCGCGGCAGTTGCTGGCCCGCTACGGCGTAGTGACCAGAGGCAGCCTGGAGCGAGAAGAAGGGGCGTGGGATTGGGAGGCGCTCTACCCGCAGTTGCAACTCCTGGAGTTGCGCGGCGAGGTGCGCCGCGGCTACTTCATCGCCGGGCTGCCGGGGGTGCAGTTTGCCCTGCCGGAGGCCGTGGAGCGGCTGCGGGCCTCCGCCACGGCCCAGCTCGGCCCAGAGGGTGAGGAGCTGGTGGTGCTCAACGCTGGCGACCCGG
>Ga0194125_10008069_pt1 | contig 14956 bp, 14 predicted proteins | sample TA2KigC250mmetaG_FD_148626 | JGI IMG/M metagenome (GOLD analysis project Ga0194125, IMG submission 148626) | Freshwater microbial communities from Lake Tanganyika, Tanzania - TA2015034 Kigoma Deep Cast 250m | ecosystem: Environmental > Aquatic > Freshwater > Lake | place: Tanzania: Lake... | reverse complement strand
GCTGGAAGGCCAAGCATGACAATTACAGTACCTCAAATAGACGCTTATCATATGGGCCAGTTATTCCATTTCTTAGAACTTGCAACAGCCTTTACAGGATTACTTTACGAGATGAACCCTTTCAACCAACCAGGCGTTGAAGAAGGTAAAAATCTCACCTATGGCATAATGGGGAAAAAAGGTTTTGAGACGAAAAGAAAAGAAGTGGAAGACCACAGGGAGAAAAGGGCTCGCTGGAGAGTCTGAAATATTTCTATTTCAGTTATTGCAGAAAGGGCCATTATGCGGGCAGCGAGCACCACTAGCAAGAACAGAACACTGGATGCCTGATAGGGAAGGCAGAGGGAAGTGGCATACCCAGAGAACAAGATCAGGTCTTTTATCAAAATGGACGCCTCTACTTACCCTCTCGACCACCCTCTTTTCAAGATGAAAACAATATATTTCTTCTTCTAAGGATTTAACGCTCATAAACTATTTTAAAAAGAACCTTGCCAAATTACAACAGCCTGAGATATGTTGCAACCCGCTTGTCTTTTAAGCCCTTCTCCACAAAATTCCTTATTGACCGTATATTGTTAATAGATTAAAATTAGGCTATGTGGTCAGGCAGAAGGAGGATAAGCAAATGCAGAAATGGATACATCCAGGTGGTAAACTCAGAGAGCTCGGTGCTGAATGAATCATTAACTGATGCGGAGTTATTATCCATCCTTATTTCCACAGGCACAAAAGGCAAACCTGCCGAAAAAGTTGCACAGGAAATCCTCGATAGATTTGGCTCTTTCAAAGGAATGGCAAACCAGCCATTGGAGAAGTTCCTCGAGATAAAGGGACTTGGTGATGTTCACCCCGTTAGAAAGATTGAGCAAGACTTTCAATCCGTAAAAAGCTTGAATGTGTCTTACTAACGGGGTAAAGATTATAAGGATTGCAGCAGCCTTTGAGATTGCAAGAAGGATTGTTAATCAGGTGCTAAAAGAATATAATAAAGATTAAAGGAGGAATAGTATGCCTATTGCAATAAAAGATGTTTCTGAAAAGCTAACTGCAATAATTGAGCCATCTGAAGGTGTTTACGTAGCAAGCTGTCCTGAACTTGATCTTGCTACAGAAGGTGATACTCCTGAAGAAGCTCTGGATGATCTAATCGAAATGGCAATGGATTACGCAGAACAGTACATGGAAGATTTTGAACTTTTCAGTAAAAGCCCAAACAGAGCATCCCATAAGCCATATATTCGTGAGATTTATGAAAGAAGAACCAAAGAAGAGGTAAGGGAACTTTTTTCCTGATGCCGACATATGATGACTTTCGTACAGTTTTGAAACTGATTGATTTCAAGCTTGTGAGGTCAAAGAAACACGAGACGTGGCAGAAGATTCTTTCTGATAAGACAATCCTTCTGGTCAGATTAAGTCATCAGCATGGCAAAGACATTCCTAAAGCTTTATTCCATAAAATGCTTAAACAGGCTCAGATAACCGAAGAAGATTTTAAAAGGCTGCTTTCAGAATGAAGAAAACCAAGCTCTCCGAAAAACCTTCCAGAATTCCTGATATTTCAGAAGTTCAAATAACGCAAAAGTTCAAAGAATACATCAAGCAAGCCTCACAATTAAATACGGAGTCTGCTAAAGCACAAAGGTTTCTCATACTTTTAAAAGATGTTTTTGGCGATATTAATGCAGGATTTATAGAAGATTATCTACACGGCGTTGAAAAATACATTAGTGTCAAGAAAAAAGATATTATTTTGAGGGGAAGGATTGATACTCTTTACGGCAATCTTGTAATTGAGTTTGAAAGAGACCTTAGAAGAAACCTCGAAGAAGCAAAATCACAGCTTGAGAAATACATTACTTATTTTGCAGACCAAGGTGATAAAACCAGCTACCTCTGTATGGCAACTGACGGAATTCTTTTTTATGTTTATATGCCAAAGATCGAATGGCGGTCTTTTGAAGCTATTAAGGTACAACATATCATACTTGAGGAAATTGAAAAAATAGATTTAACAAAGACCGAGCCTTATCAAGCTTATTTCTGGCTTGATAGATATTTTTTCAGAAAGGCACAACTTCATCCAAAGACAGAAGAAATAGTCAGGGACTTTGGAATAAAAAGCCCTGCGTTCAAATATTGTTTAAATGCGTTTGATCGAATATGGAGAACTATAAAAGACAGAAGTGATTTCAAGGTTATATATGACAACTGGGAAAAATATTTAAGGGTTACTTATGGGAGTCTCATCGGAAGCGAGGAGCTTTTTCTAAGACATTCGTATCTTGCAGTATTCACAAAGCTTATAGTCTGGATGCGGATTTCCGAAAGTAGCACCATGCCCTCTTCAGAAATGATTATCAAAATCCTTGATGGAGATTTTTTTGTTGAACAGGGAATAGACAATTTTCTGGAAGAGGACTTCTTTTCATGGATTGTAAGAGAGCAAACTAAAGATACAGGCATTGATATTTCCAGAAAACTGATTAACCAGCTTGCAAATTATAATCTCAGAGAGCTTTCTGAGGATATTTTGAAGTCCCTTTATCAGGAACTTGTTGATCCTGAAACGCGGCATGACCTCGGAGAATACTACACACCTGACTGGCTTGCACAGAGGATGGTAGAGCATATTCTGAAAGAAAATCCATCAGCCTCTGTCCTTGACCCTTCCTGCGGTTCGGGCACATTCCTTTATATGACTATCAGATACAAGAAACATGAATTGGGACTAAAACAGGAAACTCTTGAACACATTATTAAGAATGTTGTTGGTATTGACATTCATCCCCTTGCAGTAATTACTGCAAAGACTAATTATCTCCTTGCTCTTGGCGACCTTCTCAAAAAGAAAGGTAGAAAGAGGGTGCAGATTCCCGTTTACCTTGCAGATTCTATCCATCCACCTGAAGAAAAACTTGAACATAGCTTGCTGACCAGAGTTCCGAGTTATCAAACAAAGATAGACGACAAAGTAGCCTATATCCCTGATTCCATAATTCATGACCCTTCAATATATGACCATGTAATAGAAGTCACAAAGGAATTTGCAAAACATTTTGCTGACAAGGAAGGTGGCACCCTTGAGGCTTATGAAAATTTTATCAGACAGCATATTCCACAGTTAGATGATAAAAATACTATTGATACGCTTTTCTATACAGCTATGGCAATGAAAGAGCTTATTGAAGAAAAAAAGGACACCATCTGGGCTTATGTTATGAAAAATATGTACAAACCACTATTTCTAAAAGAGAAGTTTGATGTTGTTATTGGTAATCCTCCATGGCTTTCCTACCGCTATGTGGATAAGGGCGAGTATCAAAAGTTTCTGAAAAAGATGATCGTTGACGATTACAAACTCCTTAGCGGAGTAGCTGCAGGTAAAAAGATGAAGATAAAGGCCGAACTGATAACTCATATGGAACTTGCCACGCTATTTTTCCTTAGGACCGCTGACCTGTATCTCAAAGATGGAGGATCGATTGGTTTCGTGATGCCAAGAAGTCTTTTTACAGCCGATCAGCATAATACTTTTAGACGCCGGTATTACTCAACCAAGCTTGGATTCACTGAAATATGGGATATAGAGAAAGTTAAACCCTTATTCAATGTTCCTTCCTGTGTTTTTATTGCAAAGAAAGGAAGTACTACAACTCCACCATTTAAGGCTGAATTCATATCAGGTACTCTCGAGAGAAAAAATGAGAGTCTAATAAATGTAGAGAAAACATTACAGGTTACCAAAGGAAGCCTTTATGTAAGCGCTAAAGGTGAACGGAGTTATTTATCTGCATCTGAAGAAGGTTATATTGAAAAACAGAGGAGTCCTTATCATAAATTGTTTAAGCAAGGAGCAACAATCGTCCCTCGCAACTTCTGGTTCGTGGATATAAAACCTCATCCAAAACTTGGTTTTAATCCGGTGGCGCCATATGTGGAAACATCAGAGAAGGCTGAAAAAACTGCAAAAGAAACTTATAAGGGAACCTCATTAAAAGGCAATATTGAAAAAGATTTCCTTTATGCAACCCTTCTTTCCACAGATTTAGTCCCATTCGGTCATCTTGATTTCAGGATTGTTGTGCTGCCATTAGTTCAAGAAGATGAGCGCTATTCAATCATAAAGGAGGCTCAGGCAAGCAAGAAAGGCTTTATTCATCTCTCAAAATGGCTTAATAAGGCACAAAAAGAATGGGGAGAGAAAAGAGGAGAGAAAGCAGAAAAGATGGATGTTTATCAGAGGCTTGATCGTGTTAGTGGAATAACAGGACAAATATTTGCTGCAAAGTACAAAATCATTTATCCGAGGTCAGCAACATATCTTTGTAGTTCTGTAATCGAGAATAAGAATATTGTTAAGCTGATTAATGGACAGAAAATAAACCTGCAAGCGTTTATAGCTGATTTTACATGTTATTATGCCGAAACAAACAATAAAAAAGAGGCTAATTATATTTGTTCAATTTTGAATTCTACTCCTGTTGATGAGATTATTAAGCCTATGCAAAGTCGAGGACTTTTCGGCCCAAGAGATATAACTAAGAAAGTCTGGGAACTCCCGATTCCTAAATTCGACCCATTTAATGAAAGCAACAAAGCGTTGGCAATGCTCGGGGAGGAATGCACAGAGAAAGTTTCAGAATTCCTTTCATGCGGCATCCCCAAGAAATCAATTGGTAATATGAGGAAAATGATCAAAGTACAGCTTGCTGAAGAGATCAAAGAGATTGATGGGATTGTGAGGAAAATATTGAAAATGTAATAAAACTTTTGGAGGTATTTGATTGCCCTGCTGTAAAGCTGAAAAATATAGTTGGTGTAAAGACCTTCCAGTTGTTGATCACGGTGAGGAGGAAGAAAATGAATACTGCATCTTTCATGCGCCTCAGGGTAAAAAAGGAGTCTCGGTTGAAAAGTTTAATAAACTGGTTTTTGAAAGAATTGAAAACGCAAAAACTAAAGGCGAACAATGCGACTTATCCGGCACAATCTTTGAGGGAAAGATAAGTTTTGGTCAGTTCAACAAAGAAAAACCTCTACCTGAAATCGATTTTACTGAAGCAATATTTAGTAGAGAAGTAGACTTCACCAAGGTTACATTCAGCGGAAAAACCAATTTCTCCAGAGCCACATTCGGCGGAACGGGCTTAGGTTTTCCATCAGCAGCGGCTGACTTCAGTGATGCCATATTCAAGAGCGAAACATTCTTCACATGGTGCACATTTAGCGAATCGGCATATTTCACCAGGGCCACATTCAGCAGAAAGGTAAACTTTATAGAAACCATATTCAGCGAATGGGCATGTTTCACAAACGTTAAATGTAGAGGGATGGCAGACTTTTTAGTAGCCGAATTTAGAGGAATGGCAGACTTCTTCAGGGCCTCATTCGGCGAGGTGGGCTTTACAGGTGTAACATTTAAAGGAGAAGCAAACTTCATAGAGGCTGCATTTGGCGAAGTAACATACTTTAGAAGGGCCATATTCAGCGGAACAGCAGAATTTAGAAAAGCCAAATTCACAGGAATGGTAGACTTTGAAAAGGCCACGTTCAACGATGAAACCTATTTTAAAGGAACCACATTCAGCGGAGTGGGTTTAACAGGTGCAATTTTTAATAGGAACGTAAACTTCAAAGAGGGCATACTCGAAAAAATATCCATTAAAAGGGTCACGTTCAACGGATCAGTAAATTTCAGAACGGCTATATTCAGAGAGGTAGATTTTATAGAGAATACATTTGGAGAAACAAACTTCGAAAGAGCTACATTTAGTAAAGTGGGCCTCAGAGAAGTAACATTCAGCGGAAAAGTAAACTTCATAGAGGCCACATTTAATGGAGAGGCATACATCTTTGGAAAAACATTCACTATAGGCGCAGACTTTAAAACTCTCAACATAAAAGAAAAGGTCAGATTAGAAAAAGTAAATCTCGAAAAAGTCTCCTTCTTGGATACCGACTTAAGAAGGATGGATTTTATCAATTGCGACTGGCCAAAAAAGGAGGGGCGTAATGTCCTGTATGATGAAATTGAACTTTTCAAAAAAGGAAAAGGTAAAGATTTCAGAGATAAAATCAAAAAAGTGGAAATCCTCTACCGCATGTTAAAGCAGAAATACAAAGAAGAGCATAACGAGATTGAGGTCTCTAACTGGCACTACGGCGAAAAGGAAATGTATAGAAAAAGCAGTCTCTTTAGAAGATATTTCCCACTCAGTCTTTCAAATCTATACTGGCTTTCAAGTGGCTATGGGGAAAGACCTGTGAGATCAGGGATTGTGCTTTTACTCCTTATATTAGCCATAACGGTCCTTTCTGGGCTTGCTGGCCTTGACCCAAATCCTTTAAATGGCTCTTCCTACGGGATTAACAAGATTGAAGGATGGGCTGACATTATGAATTTCAAAAACCTCCGAGCTCTTTTCCTGAATACCCTTCAATATGCAACATTTGAGAAGGAGCCAGATTTTATCCATAAAACGATCTACGGAGGATATCTAAAACTAGCAGCCCGAATACTCATCCCCTTGCAGGCTGCCCTTTTTGCCCTTGCTGTAAGAAACAGGTTCAGGAGGTAAGAGATGTTAAAAATAGACCAGATAATCTCCGACCACATCTCCTCTCTACGAGCCATCGGCCATCACAAGCCAGAAATTACAAAGAAAGATTTTGCAGAAATTGCAGGGGAGAGTTGTTTGGATAAATTAATGGAAATACGAAGCCGCGTCTATTAAAATTGCACTTGACTTCAACATCAATATATGCTATTAATTATATATGACATTTGGGCAAAAAATTCGTGATTTACGTAAAAAGAAAAAATTGACACAAAGGCAATTAGCCGAGATTGTCCAATTAGATTTTACCTATTTAAGCAAAATAGAGAATGACCAATTGCCTTATACCCCATCTATAAAGACTATTCAGGCTTTGGCTAAGGCCCTTAATGCAGATGAGATTGAACTTTTAGGGCTTGCCAATAAAGTTCCTGAGAGTCTTTCAAGGGTGGTATCGGATAAAAAGGCTTTACAATTTTTTAGAAAAGCCAGCGAGTTTGTTAAAAAGCCAGAAGAATGGGATGATTTCTTAAGTTATTTAGAAAAAAGGAAAAAAGAAAAACCATGAAATGGTCGATATCAGCCCACAATGCCTTTCGTAGATGCCAGAGACAATATTATTTTGCCCACGTTTTAGCTCACCATAATGCTCAGAAAGAACCTTTTCGAAGAGAAGCATATATTTTAAAGCAACTTCGAAACTGTAAAAAATGGCAGGGCAGTCTTGTAGAAAAGGGAATTGAATACTATGTGTTACCAGAAATTAAGAATAAACAAACTCTCAATCGGGATACTGTAACAAATCAAATTTTAGACCTGGGAAAAAGACAGTTTTCTTTTTCAAAAGCCAGAAGGTATCGCGAACCAAAAATGAGTAAATCTTCTGTAAGTGGCGAATTTTGTGCTCTTTTTGAACACGAATATGGAGAAGAAATTAATGATATAGAAATAGCAGAAATATTTTCTAATGTCACCAGATGTATGGATAACTTAAGTAAGTGGAAAGATTTACTAAACATGCTTTATAAATCTTCTGATTTTGAAATACAAAAATCTCTTCCATTCAAACTCGATGGAATCACTATTGAATCATATATAGACCTCTTTCTTTTCAGTGAAAACAGACCAATTATAATTGACTGGAAAGTAGCGGAGAGCGAAGCATCTGATAATTCAAAGCAAATGTTGATTTATTTCTTGGCTTGCTACAAAAGATATGAAGTCATACCAGAAGTATGCGAAGCAAATTTACTTAAAGACGAGATAACACATTATACCTTTACAACTGATGATTTAGAAGAGGCTGAAGATTTTATTTTTCGGAGTAGTTCAGAGCTTAAATTTTTAAAGGACAACAAGGACTTCGGCTTTGCAAATAGTCCGATGACTTGTAAATATTGTAATTTTAAAAAGCTTTGCCTGAGGTTTGAACATGATCTATCACTGTTTTAATCTTTATGAAATTGAGAATTTTTCAGACCTTAAATGTGAATATAGACTTGTAAAAGTATCTCTCACAGAAGATGAGACATACGAAAAGAATGTTGAGATACTGAGAAAGAATCTGATTCACGAACTAAAAAAGCCTGTAACTCTTCTCGGGATGAGGCCAGAAAGTCTCTTTGCAATTCCAGCTGAAGCAAAATTAGAAAAGTTGGAATATCCTGTAGTACGCCACATAGCCAAACTAACCCCAGATGAAGATATCTATCAATTAAACTTTAATAACATTGAATCTGCAAATCTGCCGATTGCTTTAAGTTTTTTACAATATTCCGTAAGCGGTCCATTAATGAAAGATAATACGCTATGGGGCAGAGGCAATACCTTTATTCAAAAAGGACCTTTGGCAAATATTCAAACACCTACTGATGTTTATGAGGGTTTTGTTTTTTCGATAGTCCCTACTGGTAAAAGACTTTTTCTCGGCATAGACATAGTTCATAGATATGTTGATAAACTCTGGCTGCCGGATAGGGCCACTGGGTCAACACTTTCAAATTATAAAATGAGACATTTTCTCTATTGCGGAAAAGATTGGTTTGAAATTCAACTGATTAATCCAACGAAACTAAGCATAAAAGACCAGAAATTTCCTGATAAGAATGCAGGTCAACCGATTGACGTTTATTCATATACCAAAAATCGTTTTACTCATAATCCACCAGATTATATCAAAAACTTAGATCCCGACAGCGAGGCCATTCTTTACCGGTATCCAGGAAAAGGATCGGAAAAGTATTATGGGGCAGCAGCACTTTGTAAGTTGAGATATTCGACTGATGCCCCTGAAGTGCAGAAACTTCATCAGAAAACCATCTTATCTCCTATAGAGCGGTTTGAACGAATTCAAAAAATTCTTGAAAACCATTTCCAGAAGGCAAAATTAAATGGTGTTCCTATTAATGTGTCTAAAGACCCGTTACAGAAAAAGAAGGATTTTTTCTATATTCCTGATCAGATTTTCGGTAAAGGACATGTCCTCCATATCGCCAGAAACCGTGAGGATGATGGTATAAACTATTCATCCTTAGGCAAAGAGCGTATAAGTCTATTGTTTGATAAAGATGCCGGTCCTTTGGTCACCACGGCGTTTGAGGCTCAGCATATGATTTTTCCTGAGAGTCTTCCAAGGGAAATTCAAGAAGACTATATGGATCGGGTAAAGAATGTAATACAACATTTAAACTCCAACCCATATAGCCATAGAAGGGTCGTATATTCAAATAAAAACTGTAAATCTCTCTACAAACAATTTAAAGCAATCAAAACTGCTCTTGATAACGCAAGTGTTAAACAGGGTTATGCGTTGCTTGTTTTACCCGAAGATGCAAAGCCGGACCTCCATAATTACGTAAAAAGGGAACTTTGGCCTGATTTTCAATTTCAGTGTGCTCAGGCTCAAAAGATAAAACAATATTATAAGCCTCAAGGAAACAATGGAATTACAAAATATATAGTAGCCAAGGAATTTGAGCAAAAATATAAATCTTATGTCAAAAATACTGCCTTCGGCATATTGCAGGTAAACAGAAAATGGCTCTGGGCATTGAAGACGCCTTTAAAATATGATGCTTATATTGGCATAGATGTTTTGAATGGAATTGCAGGTTTCACCTTTATTTATAACAATGGAAAGGATTGTTATTTTAAAGATTACCGTTGCACGCAAATAGAAAGGCTTACTCAAAGACAAGTTCGAACCATTCTTCATGAAAGATTAAAGGAAGACATTAATCATTTTAAACTTACACCAAAATCAATTGTTATCCACAGAGATGGAAGTACAGGATTATCTGAAATAGACGGTGTAAGGGATGCTTTTGGTGCCTTGAAAAAGGAGGGCGTCTTATCATCGGACATAATTACGGGCATTGTCGAAATACGAAAGACCCGAACCTATAATATTCGCCTTATTGAAAATAAGGAAGATGGTCAATATGATAATCCTTCACTCGGCAGCTATTTTATAATCAATTCAAAGGAAGGAATAATATGTAATACTGGACGTCCTTTTCTATCACAAGGAACAGCTAAACCCTTACACGCTGTTATAGCCGAAGGGAATCTTGATATAAAAAAGGTTCTTGAAGATATTTTTAGTCTTTCGCAACTTATATGGTCAGCCCCTGAAAAATGTGGAAGGCTTCCGGTTACGATTAGGCTTGCTGATGATCTTTTAGAGCCTATTGCCAGCAAGGTTGAGCTTGATGAAGCCATTTATGAAAGTGAATGGGATGAGAAAGAGGAGTTAAAAGATGATTCTGAAATTAACATGGAGGTGAAAGCATGAGTGAATTAGGTGTTCTGTCTCATCAGTATGAAACGAGTTCATATTTGTCTGAACAGATTAACAAGGCAACAATTATCATCAAGAAGTTGTTCTATAAACTTCCTGGCTACGAGTTGATAAGTAGAAAGGATATCGAGTCAAGCATAGAAAAATTAACCGATATATTATCTGGGATTGAGGATCTACTATCTTTACAGAAACCAAGAGACTCACATGGTGAAGAAGTGGAAACTGGGATATCAGGTAGTTTTATTGAAAAGATTAAGAAAAATAAAAGCGGAGAATTAAATTTTTATATTCAAGACTTAAATAAATTACGGACTCACCTTAAGTCAGGAATGGATAGCATCACTAATAAAGACATAAAATTTCTGGATGAACTTTGTGCTATCGCAGATTCTGAAACATCTCGTATTTTTAGAGAAATGTGGAGAAAATGACAGGTGGAACAGCTTGTAAGAGGACTTTTAATAGACCTGTTAAATAGGTGCGATGTATTAAAACGATTATTAAAAAAGGATGGTTATCATGAAGATGTCAGAGATTATATTGATTGGATTGTTAGAGAACTTGAAAAAGTAATAGTAGATACACAACAAATTCTCAAAGATCCTGCATTTGAATCGCCGCAGCTACTTCCAAACAATCTACATAGCTATAATCGATTAGTTGAAAAGCTGCATTTCATAGAATCTTATCCGGTTCCTTTTGTTATCCGTTTCAACGAGACTGATCAGAAGATTACAAGGCTTTGTAAACTTTTGGTAGAAGAAATAAATTATCCCTTACCATCGCCACTGATAGCATGTTTTAGTAATCAGTATTATTGGACAAAACCCGAGTTTAATCTGATTTGCTCTTCCACTTTAGAATCTGATTTTCTTTTAGGTCTTCCTGACCTTTGCCATGAATTAGGTCATATCCTAGTTTTTAAATACAAGGATAATTTTCTTACAAAATTCTTAATGGAGTTAGAAGAGTATATCAGAACTGAATTATATAGAATTAAGGCAGAACAAAAACCTAACAATTATATTGAAGGATATGCCCATCTTTATATCAGATGGAAAGATCATTGGGTTAAAGAATTTATATCAGACATGATAGCAACTTACATAACAGGTCTATCCTTTGGATGGCAAAATATGCGCCTTTGCGCAGGAATGAGTTTAAATATTTATACACCTGGGTTTTATGAAGAAGGTAAACATCCGTCTGACGAATCACGTATGAGAGGTATCTTTGCAATGCTACGGTTATTAAAGATTGATTATAGTAAAGTAGAAGAAAAATGGAATCACTATAAAGCTATTGCCGGTAATATCGAACCTCAAGAGTATAGGCTGTGCTATCCAGATACCCTGATTGAATCCTTAGCAAAGTATACTTATAGAGCATGTCAGGAAATTCAATTAAAATCGTATACCAAACAATCTTCATCATTTACTCAAACCAGCATTGTTTTTATACTAAATAATGCATGGGAATATTTTTTAGATAACCCAGAAGATTACAGGGATAAAGAAGTAGTTTTATTAAATAAAATACAAATGTTGTTAGGGGATAATTAGTGTATTTATTGTTGGATTAACCCATGGCTGGAACATTTACACATTGAATGATTGTTGAGGAGGTTCTGGATAGGTTCAATATGCTTTCTACTTAGGAGACTATGAGAAAGAGGAAAGAATATCTTTTTTGATGACTTCTGGAAAATTCTGAAGAAAAACAAAAACGGAATCCAGACAAATCTCAAATCCAGAGATATTTATGAAAATCAGATCTGAATATGAAAAATCTCAAAGCTTTTACCCATAAAAGAAAAACTCCAGGAAACCGACTGGCTTATTGATCAAATAGTTCATAAGCTCTATGGTTTGACTGAGGAAGGAATAAAAATCGTTGAGGGAAAGAGATAATAGATATAGGAGGAGTTGAGTTGAAACTCCCGCATAATCAAACTGCTTATATTGATATCCAAAAAATTTTGAACTATCTATTATCTGAAACTCATCCTGTAGGCAAGTCAAAAGCTAAATATCTGCGTTCTTTAGGTTTTAATGAGACGAATGTAGACTTACTAAAGCAGGGTTTAATAGCTATGGCTCAAACAGAAGAGGTAAAAGAGGTATTATCATCCCCACATGGAGTAAAATATGTTATTGAAGGTTCTTTAAAAACGCCAAGTGGAGTTTTTATCAATATGCGAACTATATGGATAATTGAGAAAGGAGAGGATTATCCACATTTTGTAACAGCTTATCCGATATAAATATATAAGAGGAGGCATAAGATGATCAGAGAATTAGATACAGTTGTTCTGACCCATGACATTAAAGAGTATGGATTAACAGTAGGTGATATAGGAGCTGTGGTACATTGTTATAAAGATAGTAATACTTATGAGGTCGAGTTTATCACTGCAGATGGAAAAACAATTGCTGTTCTTACGCTTTCCGCAAATGATATTAGATTGATGAAAGAGAGAGAGATATTACATGCAAGGGAAATAGCACAGGTGGTATAGTCAAAAAGGATTTTTGAATGAAGTTTCTGAATGAAAACAACGAAGAAAACCCTCTTTTGATAAAGTCAAAGTGGCAAAAACAATCCGTAACCTTGCCTCTTTAGGTTTACTTACAGTAAAACCAAGCAAAGACTTACCTATACAAGAAGAAATTTCAGTTTAAAGCATTAGGAAAATTCTGTTTCCTATTTATTGATTACTTTAATCGCCTTTTTATCGTCTGCTGTTTTAAAGACACAGATTGAGGATTTCCCAGCCCCGGCAGTTCCATACATAAAATGAATATTAATTCCCGCATCCGCAATCTTTTTTGCAACTTTCTGTAATTCCCCAACCTTATTGGGCATTTCCACTGAAATAACATCATCCTCTGTGAATTCTACTCCTAAAGGAGCGAGTGTCTTCTTTGCCTTTGCATTGCTGTCGGTGATCATCATGAAGTAAGCCTTGCCTTCCATCCCGTATGCACAACCTCCGACGATATTGACCTTCGCTTTCGCGATCGCTGTGCTGATCTCTGAAAGTAAACCAACCTTATCAGGCATGGAAAAACTCAATTGCTTTGATTTCTTTGCCTTTGCCATATTACACCTCCATTAATAAATAATATATATTTTACCCTATGCGCACATAAATTAATAATCCAAAATATAAACAGTTCCTGTTGTCGATTGAACCTTCCACAAAAAGCTTTTCTGATTGGACGCTTCAGAGTCTCTGAGATAAACAGATGAATTCAGGAATAAGAGGATGAAGAGGAGTGATAACAATCTTGCTGTTATTTTTCTCATTTACACTCTCCTGAAGAGTAAGCTTTTATAAATTATAGCAAAAGAACTATTGACCGATTGGCTGAAAGAGAATGCTTCCACTGCCGGCACTCGGTACAATAATGAACTGGCTCGCCGGAGAAAATAGGATAGTATCGTATAAAGAATCTAAAAATTATGGACAGAATAGAAATTCAATCCCATATACCATAGGTGTTAGCAGCCACCTTGTCATTGTCCTTAATACTTCGTTCCGGTTTATAAATTCTGCCACTTCCGTAGAATGTCTGTAGTAGAATTTCACAAATGTCACGCCATGCGTGTTTGTAAGGAGATACCTATCCCTAAAATCTCTTAGAGCCTTAACATGCGGTTCGAGGTATGAGCCCCTGGCTGCCGATGTGACAATGCAACCGCCTCTCACACCATCGTCTATGAACCACCCGCTTCCTTCGAGTGATACACTTACACTATACTGTTGCTGAGTTGTTGGATCTTTGTATGGTATCTGTAGACTTGTACTGTATGTAACAAATGCCTGCGGGGAAAATCTCAATGTTATTGTGCAGAAAGAATTTGTAGCAAGCGTTTTATTTGAACAGGAATCAATGACAATTGCAAAAGGTTCTGGTGGGCCTATAATCTGCCCGATAATTAGTGTTCCCTCACCAGAATTAGTTACTGTAAGTATCTGCTCTGAAAATGAACCGATATCAACATCTCCAAAGTCTATGGATGGCGGCTCTACCGTGAGTTGTAAATAGGCTTCTGATGATAACGCAGTCAAGGTGACCTTTATGCTGAAAAGTGCTATCAGAAATGTAAAAACAATGAATAGTATTTTCTTTTTTCTCCTTGCCTCTGTCATCTTTGTGCCCTTAATTATATTTCTTTATTATTCAATCCATTATAGCAAAAACGACTTTAACAATTTCATGAGGTCTTCTTCTCCTCTACAAGAACGTTCACGACCTTGTAAGAACTTACCTCAAATCGTTGAAAAATAAAGAATTACTCAAAGCAAAAGAATAATAAATGGAACGGCTTAGGGTTTGGTTAAAAATGGATACATAATCTATGGGCTATGGATTATATTGGTATTCGAAGATAATCTGTCGCTAAGGTAATTTTACCTGAATATACTTTCCGGCACTGGGCAATAATGTCCTCTCCATTGCATTTCGGGTAGAAATGAGACAATACCAGATGGCGTACCCTACCCTCCTTGGCAATTCTTCCAGCTAGAGAAGGCGTCAGATGCCCTGGTTCTTTGAATTGATCAGGAAAAGAACATTCGAGGATT
>Ga0194125_10008061_pt1 | contig 14964 bp, 14 predicted proteins | sample TA2KigC250mmetaG_FD_148626 | JGI IMG/M metagenome (GOLD analysis project Ga0194125, IMG submission 148626) | Freshwater microbial communities from Lake Tanganyika, Tanzania - TA2015034 Kigoma Deep Cast 250m | ecosystem: Environmental > Aquatic > Freshwater > Lake | place: Tanzania: Lake... | reverse complement strand
GCCACATCATCCGTATGCCCTACGTAGAACCTCCCGGTCCTCCGGCTCCTCAGTATGTAAACGTAAAACATTCTGTGGACCGTACCGGGGTCGAACCGGTGACCTCCACAATGCCATTGTGGCGCTCTCCCAAACTGAGCTAACGGCCCAGCGATGTCCAACAAATATACCCAAAGAGCGCGGGAAAGTCAACGACAAACTCCTTGCGGAGCCAGCCTCTTTTCGGTACATTTTCTTCGGAATTCTTCATCACGATGACAGATGAGACGACTTAGCTTCCTGTTGGTTGCGTTGGGTGGAGCCGTTCTCTTTGTTTCATCCTGCAAAGACGAAATCGCCGATCCCTCAGTGAATCCGATTGTGTTCCCACAAGAGAACGTGAGCTTCACGCGGCACGTCGAGCCGCTGTTTCAACAGAGATGTTCGTTCATCGGATGTCACGCGGGCGGCAATCCGGCTGCCGGTCTCGATCTCTCAACACCGGCATACAACAAGCTGATGAACCACCAGCCGCGGCTTGTGGTTTCCGGCGAAGGCAGCAACAGCCTCCTGGCTCAGCGCATCGATGGACGGTTCCCGCGGCAAATGCCTCTTGATCGCGAGCCGCTGAATGCCAACCAGATCAGCGGCGTCAAAAAATGGATTGATGAGGGTGCGTCGAATAACTAAAGGGGATCCGCCTCAAGCGGACCTGGCTGTCCTAGTGCGCACCTTCGATCCGGATATCCCGTCCCCAGTTCAGTTTTTTTCGCAGCAAATCGTAGTAGCTTGTATTGCGGCGCTTCACCAGGTTGGCCGTATGCGGCGCTTTCTTCACCCTGATTTCGACCGGGGGCTTCAGGATGAGCTCGTCCTGCCCGTCGGCGGTGAGGTGAACCCTGTGGGGCGTCGCTGGGATCTTGATGCGTACGACAGAATCATCGGGGACTATGACCGGACGAGCTGTGAGGGAGTGCGGACAGATTGGGCTAATGGTTATCGACCGGTTGTGCGGAGTGACGATCGGTCCCCCGTTTGCCAAAGCGTAAGCCGTCGATCCGGTCGGTGTGCAGAGGATAATTCCATCGGCCGTAAACGTTGCCAGAAACTCGGCGTTGACAAATGTCTGGAAATCGAGCACACGGGACGTCCCGTACTTATCAACCACGATATCATTGAGAGCGAGATAAGACCTTGCCGATCTTGAGGTTGATCCCTGGAGCATCATCCTTTCTACGATAAAGTAATCACCTCTCAAGATCTCCGTCAGGCAGGAATCAAGATCCTCCACCGACACTTCAGCGAGAAAGCCGAGCTTGCCCAAGTTGATGCCCAGGATGGGCGTGCCGCTCGAGGCGACCATCCTGGCAATCCGCAATATCGTTCCATCGCCGCCCAGAGAGATGATCATCTCGCAAGAGCGAGGGAGCTTCGCCTCAGTAACCGCCCTGATCCCTTTCATCCTCTTGCGGGTGGTCTGTCGTACCAGTTCGGCAAGGGACCGCTCCACGATGAACTCCACTCCCTCCTGCTCGAACCGCTGCGCAAGCGCCTCGAATACACGAGGGACGCCCTCCTTCTGAAGATTGCCAGCAATACCGAATCTCATAATCAAGTCTTCTTTTCGTCTTTGGTAGATGTGTCCGTAGGCCCGGATTCAGAGCCTTGACCCTTTGCCTTCTCGTCCACAAAGTTGAGCTTCAGATCCCGCAGGACATTCGTAAGGAGGCGACTCTCCTCGTCCGTCAGATTTCCCTTCGTCTTCATCTCCACCATGTCAAGCGTGTCAATAGCGAATTGGGCTTGTTCCAAGTCCCGCTCAACACTGTCAGTCAGAGGATTCTTGACCTTCCCCATATGCTGCATGGCAGCGTTGTGAAACATCAACACGAGGCCCATGAAGAGCGCGGTATCCTTTTCACTTTTTCCCATCAAGCGTTACTCCTTTTTCCGTAGCGAGAAAGTTCCCACAGTTTCGCGTACTTCGTGAAGACGTAACCCGCAGAGAGCACACAGAGAATAAATCCCGGGATGCCGTCGAGGAATCCTCTCCGGATCAAGTACATCCTCACAAACACCCAGATCGGTCGAAAGATCAACTTCGCAATTCCAAAGTGCTTCCCCTTTTCGACCAGTTCCTCTGCACCCAGTGATGTGTACCTATTGAATTTCTCAAAGTAGTGCTGCAAGTTTGGGTCAGTATAGTGCAACAGATCGGATCGCAGACGTCCAACCTTGCCTTTGACCTCAAGGCGCTCGTGGACACGATCTTCGGTGAAACGCCCCGCTTCACGTTTGAACAACCTCAGCACGTAACCGGGGTACCATCCACAATGTCTTATCCAGCGGTTGAGGAAGTATGCTCTCCTTGCCACTTCATATCCGCTGAAACCGCCAACCTCTTTTCCGACAATGGACTGTATCTCACCAGCTAAACTATCAGTTGCGCGCTCATCTGCATCCAGCCATAGCACCCAGGCACCTGTGCATTGGGATAGGGCAAAATTCTTCGCGGCTCCATAGCCCTCCCACGGCCTGAGATGCACTTTGGCACCCATGGACCTGGCGATGTCCACCGTCTTGTCTATGCTGCCCCCGTCGACAAGCACCACTTCACTCGCCCAGCTGACGCTCTTAAGGCACTCGCGGATGTTCCGCTCCTCGTTTTTAGTGATGACAATGACCGAAAGAGAGCCCAAGAGTTGCCAAGCCCCTGTCATGGGTTCGCAACAACGATGTTTACGAGTTTGTTCTTCACGACGACAGTCCGAACGACTTGCTTGCCGTCCGTGTATCGTTTGATGTTCTGGTCATGATGCGCCAAGGACTCGAGTTTCTTTTCCTCTGTGCCTTCAGCGACGATCAAGCGCGACCTCACCTTCCCATTGACCTGCAGGACGACTGTGACCATCTCCTCAACGATCTTCGCCGGGTCGTAGGAGGGCCAAGGTTCATTGGCCAGCGAGTCGGCATGACCCAGCCTGTGCCACAGTTCCTCAGCCATGTGGGGTGCGAATGGTGCCAGGAGCAGCACAAACTGCCCCATGTTCCGCCTCGGGAGCTGCTCCAGCTTCATAGCTTCGTTGACGAAGATCATCAGTTGCGAAATCGCCGTATTGAACCGCAGGCTTTCGATATCCTCTCCCACTTTCTTCACGCTTTGGTGAAACAGCCGTTCAAAATCCGGAGGCGCAGGGATGTCCTGGATGACCGGATTGAGACCATCGGAATCCTCGTCAACGAAGAGCCGCCACACCCGATTCAGAAAGCGAAACACCCCTTCCACTCCTCTGGTGCTCCAGGGTTTCATCTCCTCAAGGGGACCCATGAACATCTCGAACAGCCGCATTGCGTCAGCTCCGTAACTCGCCACGACATCGTCGGGATTCACCACATTCCCCCTGGACTTGGACATCTTGCGCGAATCTTCGCCGAGGATAGTTCCCTGGTGACGAAGCCTCATGAACGGCTCTTTGGTGCTCACGTACCCGAGGTCGTAGAGCACCTTGTGCCAAAACCGCGCGTACATCAGGTGAAGCACGGCGTGTTCCGCCCCGCCAACGTACAGGTCGATCGGCATCCAGTACCGCTCCTTTTCCGGTGAAACGAAGGCGGTGTCGTTCTGCGGATCGATGAACCGGAGATAGTACCAGCAGGATCCGGCCCACTGCGGCATGGTGTTGGTCTCCCGTCTGCCGCTGAGACCGGTTTCTTTGTCAACAACAGCGATCCATTCCATCGCGAGGGCAAGCGGTGATTCCGTTGTTCCGCTGGGCTGGAATTTCTTGAGGTCGGGAAGCAACAACGGAAACTCCGTCTCATCGAGGGATTTCATCGTCCCGTCTTCGAGGTGGATGATCGGGATCGGTTCCCCCCAGTAGCGTTGGCGCGAGAAGAGCCAATCCCTCAGCTTGTACTGCACCGCACCACGACCGATCTTCTTTGCTTCAAGCCATGCCGTGATAACGCGTTTCGCCTCAGGAGTAGGAAGGCCGTTGAGGGAGACCTCTTCATTTGCAGAATTGATGCCTTTCCCATCGTCCACGAAGATCTCCGGGGCATCCGGGCCGCCATCGACCACCTTGACAATCGGCAGCTCAAACTTCTTCGCAAATTCCATATCCCGTTCATCGTGCCCTGGAACCGCCATAATCGCCCCGGTCCCGTAGCCCATGAGCACGTAGTCGGCAATCCAGATCGGGATTCCCTTGCGTGTGGCCGGATTGACCGCATACGTCCCGATGAAGACGCCCGATTTGTCCTTCTCGATTCCCCGCTCGAGATCCGACTTCTGGACTGCCTGAGCTCGGTACTCCTGAACGACAGCTCGCTTCTCCGACGTTGTGAGTCGCTCAACCAAGGGGTGCTCTGGCGCGAGCACCATATACGTGGCGCCAAAAATGGTATCAGCCCTCGTCGTGAAGACCCTGACGAAGTCCCCGGAACCTTGAACCGGGAAGTCGATCTCCGCTCCTTCCGAGCGCCCGATCCAGTTCCGCTGCTGCTCCATCGTCGAGCCCGGCCAGTCCAGATCGCGGGCATCCTCAAGCAAGCGCTCGGCGTACGCAGTAATCCGCATCATCCACTGCTTCATAGGGCGCCGTTCGACCGTATATCCTTTCTCTGTCCACTCGGCCACCTCCTCGTTCGCCAGAACTGTACCCAATCCCTCACACCAGTTCACGGGAATCTCAGCCATGTAGGCCAGACGAAACTGTGCCAGGAAGTCGTGCCGTTGTCTCCGCCCCATGTCCATCCACACATCAGGACCCAACTTTTGCTCGAAGGGCAGGTCCTCGGTACCCCGTTCAGCGAGCTCAGCCTCCAGGGTTTCGATCGGACGCGCTTTCTTGGCTCGGGGGTCGAACCATGAGTTGTAGATCTTAAGGAAGATCCACTGTGTCCAGCGGTAGTAGTCCGGGTCGGTGGTGTTGATCTCGCGAGACCAGTCGTAGCTCAGACCGAGCATCTTGATCTGGCGACGGAAGGTAGCGACGTTCTCTTCGGTCGTCACCCGCGGATGGATGTTTGTTTGCATCGCGTACCGCTCGGCGGGCAGGCCGAAGGCGTCCCAGCCCATTGGGTGCAGGACGTTGTATCCTTTCATTCGCTTGTAGCGGCAGATGATATCGGTCGCGGTGTAGCCTTCCGGGTGTCCCACGTGCAAGCCCGCACCGGATGGGTACGGAAACATGTCAAGCACGTAGATCTTAGGCTTATCGGATGTGTCAGGAGTCTTAAAGGTCTGGTGTTTATCCCAGTGCTCCTGCCACTTCTTCTCGATATCGAGGAATTGATATTTCATTCGATTGACGTGCCAATTTACCAAAACGGGCGAGGAATATCAACGACGTGATCAAGAAATCTTCGACAGGAGTGTCAGGAATGAGAGAGGAGATGACTCAAATTGCCTTGAGGACGAGCATTGTAAGATCATCCGACTGAGGCGTTCCGCGCGTATAGACTTCGAGCGCCCGCCGGACATCGAGGATGATGTGCTCTGCAGATGACGCCCGCGAGTTCTTTAGAACCTCCTCGAGCCTTTGCTCCGTGAAGTCCTCTTCATTCACATTCATCGCTTCACTTACACCGTCTGTGAACATGACGATAACGTCACCGCTGTTGAGCGTCACGCTGCCTTCCGGGTATGGCGTCTGAGTTTTCAAGAAACCGATAATGATGCCGCCGATGTCAAGCCGCTCCACCTCTCCACCGGCTCTTAAGAGAAAGGGCGGGTTATGGCCTGCGTTAACGTATCGGAATTGCCGCGTTTCCGCATCGAGCGCTCCCCAGAAGAACGTAATGAACTTATCGTGACCCGTATTCAGACACGTGAGATCATTGATGCGCCCCGTGGCTTCTGTCAGGCTCAGCGCCATAGGAGCAAACGCCCGCAACGAAGCCTGCACGCTGGCCATCAGCAGGGCGGCAGGTGTACCTTTGCCCGAGACATCGCCGATGGCGAAGATATATTCGCTCCGGGAAATCTGGATCACATCGTAGTAGTCGCCGCCGACCTGTCTCGACGGGATATTGACTGCGGCGACATCGAACCCCGGCATCTCCGGCAGTCTACGGGGGAGTAGTCCCTGCTGGATGTCGCGCGCAATCGCAAGCTCGTCTTCAAGCTTCTGTTTTTCGATCCCCTCTTGGAACAACCGCGCGTTTTCAATCGAAATAATTGCGAGGTTTGCGAGCGAATAGAGAAACTCCAGATCGGTCTTCGTGTAGGGTCCTCCCCTCAACTTCTCCCCCAGCAGAACAACGCCTTTGACCTCGTTCTGGATTTTCATCGGCACCACAGCAGCAATGTCAGCCCGCTGCAGCTCCCGTGCCACGAGCGAGAATCGCTTCGACCGCGCCAGGTTCTCGACGAGATCGGAATTCCGGATCGAGCACAGTGGCTTCAGAAGATCCTCCGATCCAAATGCCTGATCCAATCGTGACGCGATCACCCTGAGCTTTCCGTGCTCCGCGAGACAGAACGCGTAGCGGTTGACCCCGATTTGTCCCATCAGCGAGAACGCGAGCAGGCGAAGGACCTTGTCCGTATCCAGAACGACGTTGAACTCTTTGCTCAGGTCGAACAGCGTGTTGAGTTCCTGGAACTTCCGGGCGAGATCGCGGTTCACCTCGCGCAGTTGTTCGATCATCACTGCCTTTTCGATCGCAGCGGCGGAGAGGTTGACAAGCGAGTTGACGAGCTGCCGATCGGTCTCAGAGTATTTCTTCCCCCCCATCCTCTCACCGAGTGTGAGAAGGCCGACCAGCCGGCCCTGAGCCATGATCGGGACGAGCAGCCTTTGTTGTTTTGACCGGAAGAAGGCCACCCATGGATCCGATTTGTTCAGCCGATCGGTGTATGTCATGCGGCGCAGAGATTTCGTGATCCGGACGGTAGCGCCAACTGTTTCCGGTTCGATCCCTTTAGCGTTCACCACCTCGAAGTCGCCAGTCTCGCGTTTGAGCAACACCAAGCCCCTCGGAACCAGCATTTTTCCCATCACGGTGAGCAACACCGTGCCCAGAATAAAATTCAAATCAAGAGAAGAATTGACGATGGTACTGTATTCAAACAGCGGAAGGAGATCAGTCGCTGATGAGCTTCTTCGTGATATGGGCTTTGAGGGCATGGGGGGCTGCAGCCGAGGGGGTGACAACTCAGCCGCGTGCGCTGGACGTGCTTGGTGACAGATACTTGATGAGACGAACCTCGTTCTTTCTTCCGGGAGTATAGTCGTATTCCACCTTGTCGACAAGAGTTTTCATCAGATAGATTCCGAGTCCACCTCGGCGGTAGTGGGTAAGGTGCTGCTTCAAATTGGGGAGTCTCGCCGTCGCAGGATTAAACGCTTTTCCGTCGTCGATCACGGTGACCTGGAAACGTTCCTTGTCAGGTTCGATGACGACCTGAATCATCCTATTGGTTGCATAGTGGTATGCGTGTTTGATGACATTGGTGCATGCCTCGTCGACAGCGAGGACGATCTTCGATGCATCTTCATCCGAGAAGCCGAACGCCCGCGCCGCTTCGAGGACAAACTCCCGCACTTGCAGGAGATTGTCCGTCCTGCTTTGAATCGTCTTCGTCAGTTTTTTGGCGAGTCGGCTCATCGTCTCTCGACGGTCAATGCGATGAGAAATCCCACACGGCACCTAGGATTTCTTCTGCTCACTGAATCGTTTAATCGCTTCCTGCTCTTCCTTGAAGATCTCGTAGAGAATCGGAAATCCGAGCAGATCGAACACGTTGTAGACCTTTGCGGACATGTTCGTCAGCTTGATATCTCCTTTGTTCTTCCGGACGTCTTCAATGAACGCCATGAAGACACCCAGTCCGGCGCTGCTGATGTACGACAGTTCCCTGCAGTTGACAATGATGTTGAACTTCCTGTCGTTCAGCAAACGCTGGAACGCGTTCTCGAGATCCGGCGCCGTGTGAGCATCCAAATATCCTTTCAGATCGATGACGCTCACACCCTCCCCATCCCGCTGGTGGACTTTGAAATCAGCCATGGTGGTTAACTCCTTCTTGATTCGAGAAAGACACTCCCGTTCCCTTGCTCCGTTCCATAGATCCTCCCTATTGCATCTTAACCACGACGAGCGTCACATCATCTCCATACGAAAAACCGCCCGTGTGGTTTCTTACCTCCTGAAGAATTGCGTTTATGATATTTTCGGCAGATTCCGAACGGCTATTGACAGCCACCTGCAAGAGGCGGTCAAAGCCAAACTCTTCTCCATCTGGATTGCGCGCCTCGTTGATCCCGTCTGTGTAGAACAGGCACACATCGCCGCGCTTCAGCGAAATGGTCGTCTCCTGCGTGGATTCGTCGAAAATGTCGTCAAAGGTCAACCCCAGCCCAAGGCCTGTCGGGCGAATGAAATCGGACCTCTCCCCCGAGATGTAGATCATCGGGCAGTGGCCGGCGCGGGCCAACGAGAGCCTGGAGCGATGAAGATCGACGACCGCGTACAACAAACTGACAAATGCGTTCCGTTCCAGACTGTCCATCAAGGCCTGGTTTGCCCGAAGAATCAGTTCCCGCGGAGAGGCGCAAATCTTGCTCAAGGATTGAAAGATCCCCTTCACCTCGGCCATGTAAAAAGCGGCCGACACACCTTTGCCGGACACGTCGCCGACGACAATGCCCAGACGTTGTGGATCGAGCGCCACAAAATCATAGTAGTCGCCGCCGACCTCCAGCGACGGCTCCGACACCGCCGCGATATCCAGGGATGCATAAGAGGGGATCCTCTGTGGCAGCAAACGCTTCTGCATCCGCTGAGCAACCATAATCTCCTGCTGGAATCGCTCACGCTCGAGCGATTCTGAGATGAGCCTCGAGTTCTCGATCGCTATCGTGACGTGATCCGCGAAGGTCGTCATCACATCGATGTCGTCCTGATCGAAGCCGTACTCAAAATCCTTCGTGGCGTGCAGAATCCCAATCAGCTCGTCGTGGGAGACAAGCGGAACGCTCAGAAGCGAGCCGACGGGAACGCCGAGTTTCTTGATATGTTTCGTCCTCTTGTCCGCCGAGACGTCTTCAATCGAAAGCGCCCGCTTCGAATCGGCGATGAGCTTCCTCAGGGAGAGGTCGCTATCCACGGCGATCCCTTCGATTTGCTGCAGAGAGATATTCTTCGGAGAAACAACCTCCACCAAGACCGCACCATCCTCCCTCCGGCCCTTGACGAGCTCAAGCCAGGCACTCGTTGCTCCGACAACTTCAAGCGTCATGCTTGTCACCGTGTTGACAAGGTCCGAGAAATCGAAGACCTGTGTGACAAGCCGACTCAGGTTATGGAGCGATGTCAGCTCGGACTGTTTCCGCTCGTACACCTCCGCCGTTGGGAGATGAAACAACGCGCTTACGAATGCCATCCCGAAATAGATGACCCCAAAGATAGCGTTGAGCTGGATGAAGCTCTGCAGCGGCAGATGATATCTCATCAACGCCTGTTCCGGAGCGGATTGACCGAGGAGCAGGTTGATCGTCAGAAACGTGAGGAACAACAGCGCGCTGTAGGCGATGGAAAAGAGCTTTTCCCGTCTCGAGAGGTACACAACCCAATTCTGTTTGAACGAATTGACAACGGCCAGGATCACAGCAAGTGAGAAAAGGATCGTGACCACAATCCGCCCGTCACCGGGCAGCAGGAACAAGGTTGTCCCGTTCGCCGCCAGCATCACGGCGACGTACGCAATGAAGTTACGCTTCGTCCCTCTTTTCCGCTTGTAGAGCACGAGTTCTCTGATCGTGAGCAGCGCTGAGATCGAGAACAGTCCGAGCGAGACTACAACGATGGAAGAGGTGAGGATTTGCAGCGCGCCTTGCGCTGTTTGATTCATTCCTCCGGCATCGGCAGGCGCTCTGCTGATGAACATAAGGCTGGCCATCAGCACTACGATGGCGAATGAATAGGCGAGCAGCCGGCCGATATTTTTCGGGACGGCAAGTGGTCGTGACGTCCTGGACGCATGAACGAAGAGAAAGAGAAGCAGAAAGGCGACAAATACCGAGCCTTCGCGCAGATATTGCCACCAACCGAATTCCTGGCCAGCGGTTGTGCGAACGACATCAAAGACAAAGACGGCCAGAAAAATCAGAGCCGCCGACAGGGTGAATATGGTTTTCTTGAGGCGCGACATACAAAATAGACTCAGGTCCTCGTCACGTGGCGACTAGGCCGGAGCCTTTCTCGTGTACTACTTCGGATTTCCGAGACAAAAGTTGCAGGCGTTCGACGAACGGTCGGGTACGGCGTCGGCTGTCCGCATCTCAGTCTCTCGCCGCGTTTCGCTCGAGCCGTACAAAACGAAAAATGCCGCCGGCGGCGGTTCTTCGTGCTTCACGTTTGCGTTGTTTGGTCTTCGATGGATATCGTGTGCTCAATTACCGACGTCATCGACCCGTTAGAAAAGAGCTATGAGCTCGCCTCGGCGATCCAGCGGTCGACCTCCCGCGCATACGTGGACGTTGGGTGTTCCTTCTTCAGTTTCTTGTAGAGCTCGACAGCCTTCTCTTTGGAGCCCGCCGCAGCATAGTTCTGAGCAGCGCGGAACAAATTCTCAGGGATCGTCACAACCTTTCCGTATTTCATCGCAGCTTTCTCGAAAGTGGCCGCGGCATTCGCGTAGTCGCCTTTCGCCTCATAGCACGCGCCGGCGCCGGCGATCGCTGATGTCGTGATAAGCTCGTCGTTTACACTCACGTCGAGATAGTACTTCATCGCGTTGTCATAGTCGCGCTGCTGATAATATGCATTTGCCAGGTAGAACCGTGCCAGCTCTCCCGCCTTTGTGCTGCCGTAGTCATCCACGATCGCCTGCAGTCCCCGAATGTTTTCCTGGAGGTTCCCATAGATTGCCATGTCGTATTTCCCCTCATCATAGTAGCGTAACACTTTGCCGAGCTCCGTGGTCGCGTTCAGGTTGTCGCTACGGATGTTGTTGGCGTAGGCGAAGGCAGCGATCGCGACGACAATGATGCCTGTGATGACACCGTTGACGATCTTCTTGTTGTTCTGATACCACGTCGTCGCTTCAAAATACGTGGTGACCAGCTTGTCTTCTTTGATCTCTTTCTTCGTGATCTTCTTTTTTGGCTTGAGCATTGACTACCCCTGTGTGAGATTCTCAGTTCAGGAAAGGATTAAGTGCGCCTGGGGCGACTCGAACGCCCGGCCTACAGCTCCGGAGGCTGTCGCTCTATCCATCTGAGCTACAGGCGCAGAGAATACGGATACTGAACAAGCGCTGCTGCAGATCCCGATTCAGAAAACGAAGCGGCATTCTCAAAATCGCAACCACTCGCGAAAAACGCTCGTGGGCGATTTTGGAAGATACGAAAAGGTGACTGGGAAGGCAATACGAAATTGGCCGATGAACTCAGGAACAAGGTTGCGAGCCAGGTGCTCGGACGAGAAAGAAGTATCAAGTCACCGCGATCGCCTGCCCGCCACGCGTTCTGGCAGGAAGTCGAGAGGTGCTACAGGCCAGGAACGGTTCTTCTCGACCAGAGGTCGGGACTCGAACTGACGCGAGCTGTTTGACTCGTCGTGTCTATCTTAATTAAACTCAGCCAACGGCATGCAAGCAGAAACAAACCGACGCACATCATCGAACCGAACACCCTAAAGGTGTAACGAGTGAAGCGCTCTGGCAGAAAGGTGTCAAATGCATACCCTTTCTCAGCACCATATTTGACGGCCAGAGACGTCAGGGGACATTTCATTCCGTTTCCCACAAACACGAAGGTTTCAACCGCGAGGAGAATTAACGCCGTGTAGAGCCACCAGCCATCCGAACCGGTAATCCCCCCATAGAGCAGGGCGAGCGTCGAGACTGCCATCACAAGATAGATGATGGTGTGCACAGATCGTACTAGCGATAGGCGGTGAGCATCAGTCATCTTGCACCGCACTGTTCTGCACACATCCCTCCGCCTCAGAGGGCACTTCTTGTCACGGCGAGAACGAAGCCAACAGCAATCACCTCTCCCCTTTCTCAAAGGGGACGCGAGTCCTGACGCCAGTCAGGACGAGCAGGGGATTTATTCGACCGCTGCCACGCAGAGCCTAGTTCTGGATTCCCGCGTTCGCGGGAATGACGTCCGATTCGATGTCACCCCTGCGCAAGCAGGAACGGCCTCGTGCATCGCTTCAATCGTGATGCTCTGCCGGCTCCATGCCCTCAGCTCCGGGCAGCCTCCCGGTAAGCGACTTGGGGTCGTGGATGAGCATAGGAAGATGTTGCGGACAGATCCAGAACTTCCTATTCTGGAATTCGAGTGCAATCAAGGGGACCTGTTGTCCCGTGCGGTCGCACGCCACGCCGCGTGGTTCGTTCGAATGGCTAGCGGTCATTGAATTCCTTCAAGCAATCGTTGTTGTCTGGATTCTTCCCGAGCCAATCAACCCCCGCGTGCCTAAGGCATGCCACAAAGCGGCAAAGGGCGTGGCAATTCTTAGATGGCCGTTGTGGCAAATCTCAGTTCAGATTGCCCGGAGCTTTAGCTCGGGGTAAACGGGAACCCAAAACTGTATCGGGCTTCAGCCCAGAACTCCCGGAGAAGCTTGCGCGATAGCGCCGCAAGAAATCCCCCGCTGCCCGACAAATTTAACGAACTCGCGAGGACAAAATCCACACGAAAGTGAAAACCGTATCAGTCGAATGATGGAGTGATTGAGGAACGGAATGACGGAATGGTGGATGATGAAGAAACGGAGTCGTGGAATGGTGGAGTGATGGTGTATCGGAAGAATGGGATGAAGAAAGACGGAGTGCTGCGGGACGAAGCCTGTGGCGGCATCGTCTGCAGCGGCAACAATCGGAGCCGCTAAGGACTATTCCAGCATGCTGAAGATGTAAGAGATCCCGATGGAGAGGCGATTCCCGATCGGATCGAACGAGCTCTTCGTGTAGTACCAATCCGACATCCCGGGAACGGGTCTGTCCATGTCGAGTTCGGACGACGAGTCATACATCCACTTGTACTCGAAGCTCAGCACGAGATTCCCCACGGGTCTTACCCTCATTCCGAAGCCCCACATCACAGCGCCCACAGATTCCGCCAGGTAGTAATCGGGGGGAGAAGCGAAAGATGGGGTCGCGAATGGATCCAGCGGGACAGGCCCGAGGTCCGATTCATCCTCTTCGGAGTGATAGAGAAGACCTCCTCCGAAGATCCCGTACAGAGCGAAGCGCGCCTCCGCCGCCGGCGAAAGCCCGATGTGTAGGAAGAGGTCGAAGAAATGAAACGATTTCTTCTGTACGTTGGGATCGCTGAAGTTCGACCAAGAGTACGCCAGCTCCAATCCTGCGTATCCCTGCCGCGTCGAGAAAAGAGTGGTGAAGTATCCAACAGCTATCCCCCCGGACGATGCGCTGCTCTTGAAGGCCGACGGCCGACTGCTGTAGAACGAGAAACTCTGTGTGACCGGGAAATTCGACGTGCTGTGGTACAACACCGATCCATAGAGCCCGGCGTACTGCATGCTGCTGGGTGGCGTCGTCTGCTCCTGGGCAAGCAGTGGACATCCGATGAAGATGCCAAACGCGACGGCAAACACAATTCGACGATACATGTCTCTTTCTCCGGGTTGAATGTGAGCCATGCGACGGTGTCCGCGATTTGACCGGCGAGTTCTATTGGCTGATCTCGGCTAGCCGGGTGGTGATGGAGTCGATCTCACTCTTCGAGAGCAGGAAATTCGCGACTGACGGGTGATTCCAGTCTACCCATCCATTATTGAGAAGATCTGCCGAATGTTTGGCTGCTGCATTGCTCAGTGCGACAACGAGGCCTCTCATGAACGCCTGCCTCCCAGAGTTGAGCAATTCTTCAAGTTTCTCTTGCACAGGCTGTCGAAATCCCAGCCAGTCCCGCCAGAGAATCTTCTTCGTCTGGGCGTCAACAACCAGCAGCGTGCCGGACAACCAGACACACCATTGCTTCTCAGAGAGTGCCGTCCCCAGAGCAGCAGCGAGCACGCCCGCGAGCCCCGACCCCGTGCGGATCCCTGTCCTCATCAGGCCGATATCGGTCACGTGCAGCACCAGAAACCAATCGGGTTTTCCGACGATGCTGTCGTACGGGAACTCAAGCCAAAGAAGGCTGTCCTCGGCCGAAGGTCTTCGGACCGTAGAATCCGTGAGGATCAAGAATTCGGGCTGCAATTGCAGATACGTGCTTGAGGAGAGCGTCCGCTCGAGGGTCTGGTGATAGATCTCCCGCGTGAGCGGCGCGACGCTCGGAACACTGCGGTATCCCAGCAGAGCCGAATCCAACTCTTCCTCGGCAGTGGACTGCCACACGGGAGGCACCCCAGGGTATGAACCCTTTCGCATTTCGTACCGGCTCGTCGAGCCCTCGTGCGTAATCTCCCAGTAGTATTTCAGAGGAGAATAGTTCAAAAGAATGAGCTGAGTTTGATGTTCACGCTGGAGATGTTCGGCATCGAGTCGCTTGAAGAATTCAGAGGTGGCACACCCGCCTGCTGTTCCGACGAGCGCAAAAAGCAAAATTAGCCAGCGATATCTACCTGAAGTGAGTTCCATAGTGATATCCCTAGATGCTTGGATGAGGTCGGGTTATTTGACCGTGGGGCAGGGCTTCGCAGTGTATCGTCCGCAATCTTACTACTTCCCTACTTAGCTACTCACTACTCACTGCTTCCCCACTTACTACTTCCCTGCTTAGCTACTACTCATTGACCAAGACCGTATTGAACATCCAGCTCGATCCGCTGGACATGGTGAGGAAGATGTTTCCTTGGCCGCCGGAGGTCTTATTGCATTTGAGTTTGAACGTACCGGTGCCAGAGGACGGAATGTTGAACGATTCGTGCATGGAGTACGACGTCGTCCCACCCCATGCGATGTCAATCTTCGCAGTCTGGTATGTTGAGAGCTTGTAAGTCCCGGCGCAGTAGTAGGTCCCGTTGGTGGAATTGGACACTGTCGCGCCTGCCGGT
>Ga0194125_10008057_pt1 | contig 14968 bp, 16 predicted proteins | sample TA2KigC250mmetaG_FD_148626 | JGI IMG/M metagenome (GOLD analysis project Ga0194125, IMG submission 148626) | Freshwater microbial communities from Lake Tanganyika, Tanzania - TA2015034 Kigoma Deep Cast 250m | ecosystem: Environmental > Aquatic > Freshwater > Lake | place: Tanzania: Lake... | reverse complement strand
GACTATTATCTGAAGGATGTAAATCGAAGGGTTGATACGATGGATTTTGGGGATTTTGTAACGCTTGAAAATGAGGTAAAAGACGCCTTCCACAATTATAATAAAGGCGTTATGCGCATCTTTGAAAGGGCGAAGGCAAGGAGCAGCGTTTACCTGCACAATCCCAGAATCTTTTTTAGTGACATTGAAAAATTTTTAGGCTGGGTTTAACCATGACAATCAAGATTTTTAATTATCCAATCTCAAAACGGCTTATATTGCTCATTTTTGGAGACCTGCTTATTGTAAATGGTTCCATCTTTCTATCGGCAATACTTCGTTTAGGATTGAACGCCGGGTGGGGTTATATACAAAGTAATCCCTGGTCATTTATACTAACAGGCCTGATTTACATTATGGTGTTCTTTTCCACAGAACTTTATGATATTCGAAAGGATTTTAAATCTATCGGGAATGTCATGGCTATCACGCTCGCCTCCACCAGCGCCTTTGTCATTACCACATTGTTGTTTTATATGAACTGGTCGCTGCGAATAGGACGAGGTGTATTCATTCTCAATGGGATACTCATTACCCTTTTTATCATCGGGTGGAGGATTTTATACAGTTATCTCCTGGAACAGCCGATTTTCAAACGGAACGTCCTCATTGTTGGCGCAGGATGGGCAGGGAAGACCATTTTACATGAGATAAACAGGTTGCAAAAATCAGGATTGAGGACGGTAGGTTTTATCGATGACGACCCGCTAAAGAAAGGTAAACTCATTGATGGGGTGCCCGTATTGGGAGATCGATATACGATAGATAAGGTCATTCGTAAAAATGATATTGACCTGATAGTTGCGGCTATTACCCATGAAAAACATGCCGATTTAATCAAGGCGTTGATTAATTGCTCGTGGAAAGGCGTAGATATCATTGATATGCCCGCTATCTACGAACAATTAACGGGTAAAATACCGTTTAAACATATCAATAATATGTGGATGCTCCACATTGCCATTGGCAAGCCCAAACTGTATAGCAGGTTGATTAAGCCTATTCTGGAAGCAATTATCGCATTGATACTATGTATTTTGTTAATACCTGTTATGGTGTTTCTCGCAATAGCAATAAAATGCGATTCCAGGGGCAGGATTTTTTATACACAGGAACGTGTCGGCAAGGACGGTAGAAAATTTACCATTATGAAATTCCGTACCATGGTGGAGGATGCAGAGTCGCTTACCGGTGCGGTTTATGCCGCTGATAACGATCCCAGGATTACGAAGATTGGGAGATTTCTGAGAAAATGGAGATTGGACGAGGTCCCGCAATTGGTAAATGTCATTAAGGGCGATATGGGTTTGATTGGACCGCGTCCGGAACGGGAGGTTTTTATAAGGGAGTTTGAAGAAAAAATACCTTTTTATACCCAGAGGCTTCTGGTAAGACCAGGTCTAACCGGCTGGGCGCAGGTAAAGTTCCCGTATGCATCTTCGATAGAACAAACGGAAGAAAAATTACAATACGACCTCTATTATATCAAGAACATGTCGTTTATCCTGGATTTCGTGGTATTTTTAAAAACCATCAGAGTCGTGCTTTTTGGAAAGGGAAAGTAACCACATGAAATTTACAAAGATGCACGGTATAGGCAATGACTATGTCTATGTCAATTGCTTCGAAGAAGAGGTCAAAGAACCCGCAAAGCTTGCTCAAAGTATCAGCGACAGGCATTTTGGCGTGGGGTCTGATGGGCTTATCCTTATCCTGCCGTCGAAGGTTGCTGATTGCAAGATGCGTATCTTTAATGCGGACGGCAGCGAGGCGCAGATGTGCGGAAACGGTATCCGATGTGTGGCAAAGTACGTCTACGACCATAAAATCACACAAAAGAATCCGCTCACCGTAGAAACCCCGGCAGGTGTAAAGACAATCCAGCTTTTTGCAACGAATGGGAAAGTGTCCAGTGCGAGAGTCAACATGGGAAAACCAAAACTCATGCGTTCAGAAATTCCTATGCTCGGCAAAGAAACGCAGGTAATTGATGAGATATTAACTATTAGCGTAACAGATCACCCCCACCTAAACCTCCCCCGTCAAGGGGGAGGAATACAAGGAGGCAATGAGTATTCCCCGCCCCTGGTGGGAGGGGTTAGAGCCTGCCCCGTACCTGATACGGGGGGAGGGGGTGAACTTTTGCCTGTTAGCGAAGGGATTTCATTTCGAATTACCTGTGTCTCTATGGGAAATCCGCATTGCGTTATATTTGTTGACAATTTTGATAAGATCGACCTGCCTCACTATGGCGCTGAAATTGAGCGACATCAGTTGTTTCCCGAAAGAACAAACGTTCACTTTGTGAAAATACATGGTCCTAAAGAGGTTACTATGAAGACGTGGGAACGCGGTTCGGGGATAACCCTGGCATGCGGGACGGGCGCTTCGGCGGTATGCGTTGCAGGCGTCCTCAACAAAAAGACCAAGCGCAAAATTCTCGCTCACCTGCCAGGAGGTGATTTGGAGTTGGAATGGTCAGAAGACGGGAATGTTTACATGACTGGCCCGGCAACGGAGGTGTTTACGGGGGAATGGACAATAAGCAAATAAAACTATATGGTAGCTGTAGTTTCTGTTCCTGAAGTAGGCGCAAGATATATTTTTACATTTTCGACAAAAAAACATAGCGCCGATCCCTTCCCCGATCCAGGTCAATGACAAGCGTGGTCGGCATTTGGCGGGGGATAAACCACCCGCGCTACGTATTCCGACTCGTTGGGTTAGGGGAAAACATATACGAAAGGGGCACTGCAAATCAGTCTCCCGGAGGGTACAACCAAAAGATGATTAAGGGCGCCCCATTTGCTCCTATTTCAAAGGAATAGAATCTATATCCTCTCTTGAAACGCCCCTCCATAGCCCTTTGATTTCTTCCGGTTCTGTTTTTTCAACCCTTGTTATCCTTTGGATTTTTATATGGTCAGGCGCTGGCGGTTTCCAGAGCATTGCCATATAGTCGCCTACATTGCCCACTTTTTCCGGGGTAGCCAGGGTTATTTTCTCCTTTAAAAATCCATAGGTAACCAAGGCGGTTACCGCTTTTTCCTGCAGGTCATTTCTGTCGTGCAGGAACAGATAGACGTCTTTCTGCAAATCTATTTCTGCCGCAGAGGCGACTTGCCGCAATGCCAATCCCCATAAGATTATAATTGCAACCGCAATAATCCCTCCCCTTGCTATCGACATCTCATTTTTCATCGTCTTCCTTTCAATGTATTTTAGATTTTTTGTAACTAGTCCCCAATAATTTTTTCCCTTGAACAGGATTGTTTTATTAATTGGTGCAATTATACATTATTTTAGGTTTCGTAAAAAGAATTATCTCAATACCTCCTGCACAGGGACAGATGGCCAGACCTTCATATTTCAATTAAACAATACTTGACTAACCAGTTCGCTTACTTTACCATAAGTTTAAGGAGTTTTGTCAAAATAGGAGAATGTTTAATAGAAGATTGGCAGGTTGCAGGTTTATTAAAGCCATTGGCTATCAAACAGGCGATATCAACTATTGAACAAACCCTGGTTTTGAAAAAACCGGGCAGGCTTTCTTCTAAAGATCTGGTTTCCATGGGAAATATATTAAAAAAGTTTTTGAATCTGTGCTTGAAATTATTCGGAAATGAAATGCAAAATTCAAAGGTACGGTTGAAAATGTATGTGATGCGCAGTTTCTTTCTCTGTGCGATTCTCGCATCTGGCTGTGCTACCTATAAGACCCCCGTTTCGCAGAAACCGATTTGGGAGGATACCGCTGCTATTTTAAGGAATATCCAGGGGAAGCCCCAAAACCTCTCATTACAGCAAATACGCGATGCGATCATTTCCAACGGTTCCAGGCTTGCCACCTTTCGCGCAAACATAGCAATGACCCTTACTGCCCCAGACCTCAAAGGCCCCGTCCGCTGCACCGGATTGATACTATACCAAAACCCGAAGAGTTTGCGGGCAATAGGCTCTAAACTTGCCACGACCGTATTTGATATATCTTCTGATGGGGATAAATTCCGGCTTTATGTTCCGCTGGAAAACAAGGTTTACACAGGCGCTTGTAACACCTTTCACAGGATCGAGGCTCTTGGCATCAATATCTTCCCGGGAGATATGGCGAGTTTATTCAATTACAAAGAAATTTTAGAAGGAGAAAAACCTACCTTGGAAACCTGGCCTGCCTATTGGCTGATTCATATGCTGGAAATGGATAAGGGTGATGTGAATCTTAAAGGGAATCTGTTGGTTGACAGGGTTAACGGCGAGGTATTTCGCTGCGAATTGTTTAATGCTGACGGTTCTATAAGGCTACAGGCCGTTTTTACCAATTATGCAACTTATAAAGAATGCAGGATACCGCAAAGGATCGACGTTCGCTGGCCTGCGTACGACACCACCTTTAGCCTTGCCTTTTCCAATATTGTCGTGAATGGTGATCTCGACCCGAAAGTATTTACGCTTGCGATACCCACGGGGGCACAGACGATTCCCCTGGACTAAATCCCGCTGCCGTCTTCAGCGTCCATAATCTTATCCACACGGCGGGCGTGCCTTCCACCCTCAAAAGGGGTTTCTAGCCACAGCTTGACCTTTTGTTCAAGAAGTTCTTCGTCTATCACATCGGCGCCAATACACAATACGTTGGAATCATTGTGTCTCCGGCTCATTTCTACGGTATAAAGATTATGGCATACCGCAGCGCGAACACCCTTGACCTTGTTGGCTACGAGAGACATCCCAATTCCAGTGCCGCAGATCAGAATCCCTCTGTCGCTTTCTCCGCTTCCGACAGATCGGGCTGCTTTCAATCCGTAATCCGGATAATCTACTGATTCAGTGCCTGTTGTCGTGCCAAAATCCTTAACTGTATGTCCCATTTGGGCAAGCATGGATGCCACGTGCTTCTTAAACTCAAAACCTCGATGATCTGACGCTAATGCGATCTTCATTATTGTATTAATTAAGCCCTTTCTTTAGATTCTTCAAAAATCTGTTCCATAATCTTTTTTTCCTGAATAGAAAGTCCTAAGATTCCCCAGGCTGCATGGACACGTTCCGGGGTACCATCAGGTTTCCAAGTTAAAACATTTAACCGCAAAAATCTACATGGCAAGTTGTTTACCTGAACGCTGTTATATTCAGCGGGGAATTTTATGGTAATGTGTGTGCTTCCCAGGAAATTTGAATGTTCGCTCGAATATACAAAGTCACAAGCCACGCCATTTATACTTATGTTAATAATATTTGCTTCAATTTCGTCATATTTTGTATGAATTATAGCCTGTGTGTCCGGTATGTAAATTCGTTCGTATGCACGCCATCTTCTTGGATCACAGGCTGAGTTAATCTTGTCTCGAAGTTCTTTTGAAGTAAAAGGGAAAACTAAATAATGGGTAATGCCATGTTCGAGTAATTCTTTTATATTCTCGGCAGTATTGGTCGAGGTTACGAGAATAAAGGCAACTTCTTTGTTGATGGACAGGGGGTGTATCTTTTTATAGAGCGCCAGTCCATTCAAATCAGGTAATTCCTTACCACAAAGTACCAATTCAAATTTTTGTTCCTGGCACTTTTGAATAGCTTCCTGAGATGAAGAAACCTCAGAAATGGCAATGTCATCCAATTCAGACAGGATATAAGATTTCAAACGGTTTCGAGTCGTTCCCGAACCATGAACAATTAACAAATTCCGCATACCCATATTTTCATTTCCTCCTATATCAAGACGGTCTTATTACACTTTTGCCCGACTATTTTCAAGACAACTTCGGATAATACTCTCTGTGATAATGCCGTGACGAACGATCTCGATGGTGTCGTCCTTTACTTTGAGCACCGTGGAAGATGAACGAAGCCGTGTCGAGCCGCCGTCAAGGATCATGTGAATTTTTCCTCCGAGATACATCATGACCTGTTGCGCATCTGTGGCGGGAGGATGCCCTGAAATATTGGCGCTTGTGGTTAATATGGGTATTTTTACCGTACGGAGCAGATCCCTTGCCACGGCATTATCAGGGAGTCGAATGCTCATGTCCGAACCGTTTTTTAAAGGGAAAACAATTGCCAGTGCGCCCGGCCAGAAGAGAGACATAAGTCTCTTTGCCGTATCGGAGATATGATCGACGTATTTTTTTACATCATCGGGATCAGCAATCATCAAGGTTAGCCGCTTTTCTTCGGGTCTGTTCTTTACCTCGTAGATCCGTTCGATGGCTTTTGTGTCGTCTCTCTGTGCGCCAAGTCCGTACACTGTTTCTGTGGGGAAGGCAACCAGTTCGCCCATCCTCAAAGCCTGGGCAGCCGCTTCTATGTGTTTCCAATAAAGCGTTTGGTCCTTTAGATTAAGTACGGTTGTATTCATAACAATCATAGTCTAAATGCTAAAGGGCAACATTTCAACATCTTTTATACCTTGACAATAAATTGCTAAATTGGTAGAGTTTCAGCATGAAATTGAAAGAGCGTCAATTACCTTATTTATTCATGATTTTAGGCTTTTTTTCTGTCTTCATTTCATCCGGCAAGACGTTAATCTTCGCCACGGAAAACATCATGAATATTGATGAAATTGTGCCCGGCATGAAAGGATACGGCAAAACCGTTTTTATTGGTGACCGGGTCGAGATGTTCAATGTGGAGGTATTGGGTATCCTGAGAAACTGGGAAGCAAAGAGCAATATGATCCTGATCAGGATGTCGGGTGACCCTTTGGAAAAATCGGGCATTATTGCCGGTATGAGCGGCAGTCCTGTATATATCGATAATCGCCTCATCGGCGCAGTTGCTTATGGATGGAGCTTTGCAAAAGAGGCGATTGCCGGCGTTACTCCGATTAATGAAATGAAAAGCACCTTGCTCAACATACCGGTACAGGAGAAAGACGTTTCACTTACTTCTACTGATTGGGAACTGCCGTCTTTCCCGCAGAACGAGTCTGAACCGTGTTTACAGGTTGCTCCCCTGATGTCGCAAGAATTAATACAGGGGAGTTCGGGTAATATGAAGCTTATGCCGATTCTCACCCCCCTGGTAGTATCGGGTGTTAACGGCGAAGTTTTACAAAAAATGCAACCCCTTTTCAATACTTACGGACTATACCCTGTACAAGGGGGAAGCTATGTTTCTGTAAGCCCCCTTTCCGAAAAAGAAAAAAGAGATAGTATTTCAGAAAAGGCCAAGCTTGTTCCAGGGGCGTCGGTAGCTGCGATCTTAGTTAAGGGAGACCTCAGCGCCGCTGTTGTTGGAACGGTGACATACGTAGAGGGAGATAACGTCTTGGCCTTTGGGCATCCTTTTTTGCAAACAGGGACGGCAGACCTCCCCATGGCGTCCGCTTATGTGTATGCCATCCTCACCAGCCAGTCGAATTCTGTAAAAATGGCTTCTCCGCAAGAAATACTTGGTCGAATACATCAGGATAGAAGGTCAGGGATTGCCGGTATTTTTGGTGAATCATCCCGCATGGTGCCCTGTCGTATTGAAGTGGAAGGTTCACAGGACCTTGCCTACGATTTTGAGATCATTGATAATAAACTGCTGACGCCAAGCCTTGTTCTGATGGCAGCCCAGAGCGCTGTGCTGTCGACGGAAAGGAGATTGGGGGAAAAATCGGTAAACATAAAACTTGCAGCGCAAATCGATGGTTACGAAAAACCCGTTGTGGTTGAAAACGTTTTTTATGAGCTCGATCCGTCGTGGTTTCCTCTCAACCATATAGTACAGCCATTTTCCATGATCCTGAACAACCAGTTTCAGAAAGTGCGTGTGAACCGGATTGAACTTAAAATTAAGGTATTAGACACACGCAAAACGGCATATATTGAAGCCATTAAGGTGGATAAAAAACAAGTCAAGCCCGGCGACACGTTACAGGTAGACGTCCGTATCAAACCGTTTACAGGGGAGAGTTTTTATCAAACGGTATCGATGCAAATACCGGAAGATACGCTTCCCGGAAGTACGCTGAATGTCACTGCCTGCGACGCCACGTACGGACAGGCCTTGAACATGGGGCGGTCTGCCGGAAAATTCCTGCCAACGAATTTTGAGCAGCTTTTGCATTACGTAGAAAACATGGAACGAAACAACAATCTCATGGTACGTGTCCTCTTGCCAAAGAAAGGAATTACCTATAAAGGAGAAGGATTCCCGTCGCTTCCAACCTCGATGCTTTCCATTATGAGTTTTTCCAATCAAAGCGGGATCGGACCTCTCTTTGACGAAGTAATATCACGTATCCCGACCGCATATGTGGTGAGCGGAAATCAAAGCATCCCGGTATCGGTTAAATAAACAATAAGGAACACGCATGAAAGGTTTACTTATGGTAAAAATTTTTACGTTGTTTTTCCTCCTGTTGCTGGTTTCACGCGCCGATGGTACGACCACCAATGTCTGGACTCAATCGACAGAAACCGAGTTCGACAAAGGCATTACTCAAAATGTATCTATCCACAGTGCGGGTGAAATACGGCTTTCGCCAAAAACAGAGGCCGTTACGGGCATCAAAAGCGCCTTCGTCTGGTCGATGGCTCCCGACTTACAGAATCGGGTATTTGTTGGGTCGGGCGACCCCGGAGTCGTTTATTGCATAAAGAACGGTTCTGAGGCCGTAGAACTCTTCAGGTCGCCTGAATTGTATATCCAGAGCATTGTCTGTGATAAACACGGCAATCTCTATGCAGGCACTTCACCGAAAGGCATTATTTACAAAATAAACAACAGAGGCGAGGCATCGGTGTTTTGCCGCCTGTCCGCTGCTTATGTATGGGATATGGCAGTAGACAATGATTCGAATCTCTTTGCTGCAACGGGAAATGAGGGCATACTGTTCAAGATATCGCCCGATGGCGTCCCGTCCGTATTTTTTGATTCACCGGAAACAAACCTGCTGGATATTCTGCTTGATCAATATAACACTGTTTATGCCGGAACAGAACCAAACGGTTTGGTTTATAAGATTGCACCCGCCGGGGAGGCGCAGGTACTGTACGATGCGAGCGAAGGTGAAATTCATAGTCTTGCAATGGATTCGTCAGGCAATATTTATGCGGGGACGGCGTCGGGCGCACAAGTCTTCGTGCCTGCGGCTCCGGCAGCCCCGGTCGTCACCCAGACCGGAGTTGTTACGCCTTTTTCTAAAGAAGAAAGGGCCTGGGATTTGAACCTCCCTGAAGAATTACCCATGGCCCAACCTGCAAGTATGGCGCAGCAAAGACCACCGTCAAGGGAAACTGAGGCGCCGCCAAAAATTACAGGCATTCCCATGGCGCCAAATTATGTTTATAAAATCACAAAAGAAGGACTTGTACGAAAGATATTCGAAACCGGCCAGGCTCTTATCCTCGGCATTTCCCTGGATACACAGGATAACCTTTATGTGGTTACCGGGAATAAGTCAGGTGTATATAAAGTTTGCAAAGATGAGACTTCAAGCAGTATGGTAGATGTTGAAGAAGTACAGGCGCTTTGCTGTTTAAATACCAATAATAGTGAATTATACGTGGGCACCGGCAATATGGGAAAGGTTTATAAAATATGGCCATCTTTTGTAACAGAGGGCGCATTTATTTCCAGCGTGCTTGATACAACAACCATCTCTGATTGGGGATGTATTTATTGGGAAGCTGCACAACCGGAAGGCACGAAGATCACGCTTGCGACCCGTTCAGGAAACTGTGAGAAACCCGATCTTACCTGGGATAGCTGGTCAACTCCGTACCTGTCGTCCGGTGAAAGAATAATAAGCGCCCCTGCGCGTTTTATACAATATAAAGCTGCCTTGCAAACAGTGAATACCGATACGACGCCTGCAATAAACATGGTATCATTATCGTATTTGCCGAAAAACCAGCCTCCTAAAATAGTTAATTTTACCATAGAAAAAGAATCTTCTTCCGCATCACAAAAACCACCGGAGGCAAAGACAGACGGCAAGGCGGAAACAAAACCCCAGACGCCCGCTGTCCAGAAGCCGCATCACCAGATAGCGCAAAAAAATATCCAGTGGGATACAGAAGACCCAAACAATGACTCCCTTCAATTGACAATATATTTTAAGGGTGAAGACGAAAAGGCATGGAAGGTTATCGATAAGAACACGCAAAAAAAGGGTTCTTATGCATGGGATACCCTGCGTCTGCCTGATGGGAAATATCAGGTTAAACTGGTTGCCAGTGACGAGCCGGACAATCCACCAGAGACTGCTCTCAGCGCTGAAAACACGATACAACCCATAGTAATTGACAATTCAAGACCGATCATAAAGTCTCTGAATACTGCGATGGGAACGGATGGCAGGCACGTCATTTCGGGGGCAATAAAGGACGAATACAGCAATATTATAAAGGTTCAGTACACGGTCGACGGTCATGAATGGACCTCTGCGTATCCCGTAGACGGGGTCTTCGACAGTCAGGAGGAATCCTTTCAAATAACCACCAAACACCTCACGCCGGGCGATTATACCCTCATTGTCAATGCATTTGATAGTGAGGGAAATATTGGTGTGGAAAAGGCGATGTTTGAGGTGAGATGAACTGTTACGAATTTTCTTTGCGTCCTTTGTGTCTTTGCGGTAAACTATTATAAAAATGGTGCGGGGCGTGGCTCAGCTTGGCTAGAGCGCGACGTTCGGGACGTCGAGGTCGGAGGTTCAAATCCTCTCGCCCCGACCAATATAAAAAGACTAAAAATATTGAAGAAAAGGTTGAGGTTAGCGGTGCGTTTCCCGATCTCAGCCTTTTTTTATTCCATTCATGCTTACCGATTCCGCCATAAAAAATTTAAAAGAATATTTTTTAAGCCTCTTTAGACTTACAAGACACATAACGTTTCTAGAAGATGAACTGAAAGATCATGAGAAGTTTAAATTACTCACGTGGGAAGATATAATCACGACAGAAGTAAGGGAGGGATGTTGAACGCTGGGTTGAAAACATACATTGAGCTAAAAATGAAAGGATAAATGGTTTTTACAAATGTTTCCCAAACTCAGTTTCTGGCATTACCTGCTCCTGCTTATACCGGTTACCATTCTTGCCCACCATCTCCATTTCCCGGCCGTTGCGACATTTCTTCTAGCCTCGGCGGTGCTGGTGCCTCTGGCACATTTCTTAGGCGAGGCTACGGAGGTAATCTCCGAGAAGACGGGGGATCACTTTTCGGGCATTATCAACGCCACCTTCGGTAATGCGGCGGAGTTGGTAATCGCAATCATTGCCATCAGGAGCGGCCTGATAGATATTGTGAAATACTCGTTGATTGGTTCCGTCATCGGCAATATCCTGCTCATCCTGGGATTAAGTCTTTTTGCCGGAGGCGTAAAATTTGGAGACCTGAAACTGAGCCCTAATATTACCGGTCCCACCGTCATTCACCTTTCTCTGGCCGCCATGTGCTTTGGTGTGCCCTCCATCTTTGCGGGAGAGGATACCTTGCTTGCCCTTAACAAATACAGCAGCAGCATCGCCATAGTCCTGCTCGTGGTCTATTTCGTGGGGATGTTTTACGCCATGATGAATCGTGAGAAAAAGGAGGCATCCCAGGTTATCCACGAGGCAATTGAGGCGACAGCGCCCAAATGGAGTATGGCAAAGAGCCTTTTTGTCCTTGTTGCGGCAACGGGAGGGCTTGTTTATATCTCAGAGATATTGGTGCATCAGATCGAGCCCCTTGTTGCATCCACACACATTCCGCCCGCCTTTGTGGGCTTAATCATCTTGCCGTTGGTCGGCAACGTAGCCGAACATTCCGTGGCAGTCACCAGCGCCGTGAAGAACAAGATCAATCTGAGCCTTGCCATTGCCGCAGAGAGCAGTACGCAGATTGCCCTCTTTGTGTCGCCCATTTGCGTCCTTATCGCAGGCCTTTTTGGCCAGAATTTCAACCTGATTTTTAACAAGATCGAATTGATCACCCTCGGCATGTCCATTGGCGGCGTGTGGCTGGTCGTCCACGATAATAAGAGCAACTGGTGGGAAGGGTTTTTGCTGTTGTCGTTTTACTTCATCATCGCCATTACCGCATATTTTTTATAGTATCCTATAAAAAATATTCTTATTTTCTGTGTAGTGTAAAAGGGTAAGGATATGATTCAAATCACACGCACTATCGCAATTGACGAGGGTGAAATTCAGCTGAAATTCATCCGTTCCCCGGGACCTGGCGGACAGAATGTCAACAAGGTCGCCACCGCTGTGCAGCTCTGTTTTGATGTGGTCAACTCACCGTCACTGCCCGATGACGTTCGCAATCGGCTGATTCACCTGGCCGGCAGGCGGATTACCGAAGAAGGCGTATTGATTATCGAAGCCAGGCGTTTCCGTACACAGGAAAGTAATCGGCAGGACGCAATTGACCGTCTGGTTGAATTAATCCGAAAGGCAGCCGAAAAGCCAAAACCCCGCCGTAAAACAAAACCTACATTTGCATCAAAGAGACGCAGGCTGGAAACCAAGCATCGCAAGGGCGAGGCAAAACGCATGAGACGGACTATTCCGCACCTGGAAGATTAGTTATAGAATAGCCACAGAGGACACAGAGATCACAGCTTGGTGAAGACACAATCAAATTAACCACCCCTCTTTCCCCTCCTTCGCAAGGAGGGGAGGAAGGGGAGGTAATATAACTTGCAAAAACACTTGTTTTAAAAATCTTTGCTAAAACCTGTCCTCATGTAAATGGGGAAAGCAAGGTTTTATAAATTTGTAATATAGAAGGTTTTTCCCCTGTGCCTTCTGGTCCTCTGTGGCAAGAATATTCAAGAATATTGTTGAAGGGTCATAAATTATATATATGAAAAACCAAAAATTGAAACGAACGATTTTATTTGCTGTTATAATCTGCATGATATTATCCTGCAGATTATGGGATATCCATGCAGATGTCTATAAGGATGGTCTGATTACCGTAAAACACGATGAATTGTCTGTGAAAAGGGGTGAGCAACGCATCACGTTTAATCATCCTTATAAGCTGTCAGAAGACTTTATTACAAAAGTAATATCGGATATTTATTATAGGGAAAAAGGGTTGTTTAAGAGAAAGGGAACTTTCAGGGTCTTTCAGGACGAAGAGATAAAGAAATTAGTTCCCCTGATTGTGCAGGCACTTTCAGTCGCCACGCCGACGCAAGTAATTGACGTCACATCGTATTCTTATCGAATGATTTTATCCGACAAAAAGAATTATTGTATCTTATTCGTTGCAGATCATTGTTTAAATATTGTCTTTGGCCGTGTCCACATGTTCCAGACGTATAATGACATTATGTCAGAGAAAAAAAGGTATCTGGTGACGAGGGAAAATCCGGCAAAAAAGAGGTACAGCAGTTTCTGGAAATTGATTCCTTCCGCAGGACAGCAGCTTGAACCAGGCCACGAGAATTGGCTAGTTATAGATTTACCCAAATAAAATGTTTAAAGTTGTAACGAATCCGGATGACCTGATCAAGGTCTTCATAGTGCGTGGTATCGTGTTCGTAGAAGAACAGGGCGTTTCGTATAATATTGAACACGATGAACATGACTTCTCAGCAACACATATCCTGGGAGAAATGGACGGAGAACCCTTCGCTGCAGGCCGCATACGCGCCGTTGATGAGTATGCAAAACTGGAGCGGGTGGCGATACGGAAGCAGTATCGTGGAAAAGGTCTTGGCCACAAATTAACGGAGTTTATGCTCTCGGTTGCACAGGATCAGGGCTTCAGGAAATTTAAAGTCCATGCCCAATCATACCTGAAAGACTTTTACCAAAAGCACGGATTTGAGGTTATTGGAGATATGTTTAAAGAGGCTGGGATTGATCACTACCTGATGATTCGGGATGATTCGGCCCGATGAACATTGCGATGGGTTCGGTCGGCAAAGAAAAAGAGATGAGCCTCTATTTAAAATAAGTAGGGGGGGTGCGACTAAAAATATGAGAAATATTATTTTTATAAGCCATGCTACTCCTGAAGACAACGATTTTAGTATTTGGTTAGCTTCCAGAATTCTTTTATATATATCAATTTGAAACGGAATCCCAGGCACAAGAACTCTACAAAAGAATAAATCCCTATCCAGTTGGAAAGATTGCCAATATCCTTTCTTCATTTGATCCAGAATTTTCCTTGGATATTGAACATGAAGGACAAAAGCGTATTTCAACCCCCAAATCCATACACAAAATAAAAGTATCTGATGTTTTATTAGGATTTGAAAAAGCCGATTTTCCTACTCACAAAGATGCAGTGAACCATTTCAAGCGTTTATTAAGTGAGACTTTTCACCAGATTATGAAAAACCGTAAAATGTTTTGGTACAAGATGGCAAACAAAAAGCTGGCTTATTTCTACACACCAGCAAACTTAAAATCACTAAAATCTTCATTTGAATATTCATTAAGAAAAGGCGAAAGAAATAAAAAGAAAAAAACCTTAATTGGAAAATATCTATCTCTTGGTAAATGGCACTTTGCCATCTCTAGCAAACCTATACTATCACCTTTCCTCGGATTCAGTTTAAAAACTCATATAACATTTACCCTAGATGGCTTTAAGGTATGGGAGGATAAAGGCAAGATTCATATTCATCGGAGATCAAAGGGGAAACGGTTTCGAAGCATCAAGAATCTCCAAGTAAACGATCGTGCCATCAGCCCCGTAGTCTATGATTATCCCTTTCCTTAACTAGTCATTTTCAAAAACCTTTGTTTTCAAGCAGTTTTCTTTGATATTATGGGAGAGAACAACCGTATCTGATTCACGAATCATTTTAAACTCGGTAAGCGCAGGAAAGACAGAGCAATTTTGCAGTACAATAATTCGCTGGAGTAAATCTCGTTTTTATTCAGACCGAATAATTTTTCAGGTGGTGTTTCGAGAAATGAGGAAGATATGACCAGATCGCTCCAAACCAAAGCTTTAGCCTGGGATTTAAACTTACATCAGA
>Ga0194125_10008050_pt1 | contig 14975 bp, 12 predicted proteins | sample TA2KigC250mmetaG_FD_148626 | JGI IMG/M metagenome (GOLD analysis project Ga0194125, IMG submission 148626) | Freshwater microbial communities from Lake Tanganyika, Tanzania - TA2015034 Kigoma Deep Cast 250m | ecosystem: Environmental > Aquatic > Freshwater > Lake | place: Tanzania: Lake... | reverse complement strand
AAAATAATCTCCTCGTGCCTCTGATCTAAAATAACTTCTAATTCTTTAGACGGGTCCTTTTTTATTCCAAAAAATATCTCCTCATACATCTCTGCCACCCGCCGAGGAGTTTCTTGAATGTCCTTTCTCTTAGGATCCTCACCAATTGCCTCAAGGATTTCCCTAATCGCATTTTCTATTTTTTTCTTATCCATTTTATTTTCCTATGCAAAATTTTGAAAATATCCTCTCCAATAACTCCTCAGTATAAACCTCTCCAATAATTATCCCTATGAAATCCAGCGCCTCCCTTATATTGATATAAATAAACTCAGAGCCCCTACCATTTAGCATATCCTTTCTTGCCTCTATAAGCGCTTCCTTTGTTCTTATAAGCGCATCTCTATGCCTTGCATTCGTTACAATTGCTTCGTCCGATGAAATAACGCTACCGCTAAAAACAAGCCTTGCAAGTTCCTCCTTTAATTCCTTAATGCCTGTTCCGTCTTTGGCACAGATTTTCATTATACTCTTATCTGGCAAAATTTCATTTATTTTTTCAGTTTCAAGTTTTCCTTCAAGATCCATTTTGTTTATCACAACAAGCACATTCTTTGAATCCTTAATAAGATTTGCTATTTTCATATCATCTTCTTCTAAGCGAGTGCCGTTATCTAAAAGAAATAGTATTATATCTGCATCTTCAATATATTTTTTTGACCGTGCTATACCTTCTATCTCTATTAAATCTTCTGTTTCGGTTATTCCGGCAGTATCTACAAGCCTAAGTTGTATGCCCTTAATATTTATTGACTCCTCTATCGTATCCCTTGTAGTTCCCGGCACAGGCGTAACTATTGCTCTTTCTTTCTTCAAGAGGGTATTTAAAAGAGTGGATTTCCCCACATTTGGCTTTCCACATATCACAACAAGTAACCCTTCTCTCAATATAACACCTGTCTTTGATTCATTGATAAGTAAATCTAACTCGCTTAAGATATTATCTATATTTTTAACCAAGGTTTCATTGGTTAAAAAATCCAGACCTTCCTCAGGAAAATCAATGGATGCCTCTATGTTTGCCAAAACATCCAATACGCCTTCCTTTAACAGATTTATCCTTTTTGAAAGACCTCCTTCAAGCTGTTTCATTGCGTATTTGAGACTTAGGTCTGTCTTTGCCTTTATTATATCTAAAACTGCCTCTGCCTCTATAAGGTCTATCCTTCCGTTTAAAAATGCCCTCTTTGTAAATTCGCCCGGCTCAGCAAGCCTTGCCCCTTCTTTTAGGGTAAGTTCTAAAACCTCTCTCAATGGCACAATACCACTATGACAGTTTATCTCAACCGCATCTTCCTTGGTATATGAATAAGGGGCTTTCATTATTGTCAATATGACTTCATCAATTTGCCTTTCGCAGTCAAAAATAAATCCATAATGGGTTGTAAAAGATTCGTACTCAAAAATAGATTTCCCACTTTTTGATTTAAATATCCTGTTTGCTATTTTAAGGGAATCCTTTCCGCTTAAACGGACTATACCTATTCCACCCTCCCCTATTGGCGTGGAGATTGCAACAATAGTATCGTCTATATTTATCTTTGCCATCAGAATTTAACCTTAACCTTCAGAACCTTAAGCGCATCTGCTACCAAATACAAAGAGCCGGTTATCAGAATAATTCCTTCTTTTAGGGTAATCCCTCTTGCATATTCTAAGGCAGTCTTTAAATTATCTGCAAGTATTATATTATTAAAAAACTTTTCTGCCATTTCCTTAAGTATATTTGGCTCAAGTGCCCTTGGCGTATTTGCCTTTGTCAGTATCGCAGTTTTTGAAATCTGGCTAAGTTCCCTTGCAATTCCTTTTACATCTTTATCTCTTAAAACACCTAGAATTAGGGCAATCGGCTTTTTCTTTAACCCCGTTAGAAACGGCGTCCCACTCCGTGGGATTTTTAACGGGGTAAATATTCTTTCATAAGATTTTCTTAACCAGAAGGAGGAATCTCTGTTCTGCGCTCCATCTAAAATTATAGTCCTGTCTTTTTTCACAATCTGAAATCTTCCTGGCCAATTTGTCAAGTTTAACCCCCTCCTAACAGTATTTTCAGAAAAAGGAACACCAAAATTTGGTAAAATCTCACAAACCCCTATCGCCATCACAGCATTTAAAATCTGATGAGGGCCCAAAAGCGATATCTCAATATCTTTTAGAGTATTATACAGCCCAAAATAATCAAAAACAGTCTTTTTATCTGAGACCCCTAACTCTCTAAACCTTATATCACTTCCAACCTCAAATAATATAGCATTTTTTCTTCTTGAATGTTCCCTTATAACCTCTCTTGCCTTTGGCATTTGCAGAGATGATATAGCTATAGAATTCTCTTTTATAATCCCCGCCTTTTCAGTCGCAATAGAACCTATGGTTTTCCCTAGTTTATCCATATGCTCATAACTTATTCTTGTAATAACTGCCACCTTAGGATTAACCACATTGGTTGCATCCAATCTTCCACCAAGCCCTGTTTCAAGTATTGCAAAATCTACATTTTTTTTAAAAAAGTATAAAAGCGCACAGGCAGTATATATCTCAAAGAAACTAAAATCACCCTTACCTTTAGAGATATCCTCTACGGCAGTCCTTACACGATTTACTGTGCTAATTAAATCCTTTTTTGATATAAAACTGCTATTTATCCTTATCCTCTCATGGAATGACAGAAGGTGTGGTGAGGTATAAAGCCCTGTACACAATCCTGAATTTTTTAAAATTGAATGGATAAATGCGGATGTGGAACCCTTACCCTTGGTTCCTGCAATATGAATAAAATTTAATCTTTTATGCGGGCTTCCGAGTTTGGTTAAAAGTGCCTCTACCCTGTCTAACTTAAAGGCATCATTGTAATTATAAGAGGAGAGTTTTTCGTAGTCTATGAAAGAGTTGAGATAGTTTATACTTTCGTTGTAGTTCATTGTATTAAAAAATGCGAGGTTGTATCGTAAAACGGTTAGGGTAATGACGCCCGTTGCGTTGTTGGGTTAGGGTTACGTTTTAAAGACGCAAGACATAGCCGTTAAACGATACGGGTTTCGTAACCGATGAACGTTACCATTACTGAATAAGTCAGTGTTTAAAATGCCTTATTCCTGTAAACACCATAGCGATTTTGAATTGGTTGGCTTTCTTTATAATCTCCTCATCTGCTATTGAACCACCGGGTTGAATTATGGCAGAAATCTTTGACTTTTTGGCAACCTCTATGGCATCCTCTTTTGGAAAGAAGGCATCACTTGCAAGGCAAGAGTTCTTTGCGAGTTTGCCTGCTTTTCTTATTGCTATAAGAGTGGAATCAACCCTGCTCATCTGACCTGCGCCTACGCCCACTGTTTTTTTACCCTTTGTAAGCACTATTGCATTTGACTTCACATGTTTTGCCACCTTCCAGCCAAATATAAGCGATTCTAACTGTGCCTTTGTAGGTTTTTTCTTGGTTATATATTTAAGCGTTTTTAAATCCAACACACCTTCATCCTTATCCTGGACAAGAAGACCACCGTTTATCTTTTTCAAATCTACTTCTTTTTTGGATAGTTTTTTTGGAGATATTTTCATAAGTCTTATATTCTTTTTTTCTTTTAATAGCTCTAATGCATCTTTCCCATAATCAGGCGCTATTATACACTCAAAAAATCCGCTCTTAGATATCGCAACCGCTGTCTTTTTATCTAACATTCTATTGAATCCTATAATCCCTCCGAATGCAGACAGTTTATCGCAGGAAAGCGCATCTTTAAATGCCTTATCCAGCGTATCGGCCGAGGCAACTCCGCAGGGGTTTGTGTGCTTGATTATCACGGCGGTCGGCTCCTCAAACTCATTTGCTATCTCATATGCCGCATTTAAATCAAGGAAGTTATTAAACGACATCTCCTTTCCATGAAGTTGTGGTGCACCTGCCACAGAAATTCCTTCAGCGTCCTTATCTATGTAAAGCGCTGCCCTCTGATGCGGATTTTCGCCGTATCTTAAATCCATCTTTTTTGTGTAATCAAGTGTAAACCTGTCAACGGTCTCTCTTTTTATTCCCAATACTTTCTCCCTGAAAAATATTGCTATTGCGCTGTCATAGGAAGAGGTCCTTGCAAATACCTCTGCCGCAAGCTCTCTTAATAAACCTTCGGACAAACAGCCGCTATTTGTTTTTAACTCTTTTATTATTTGGGAATACCTTGCATTATTGCACACCACAGCAACTGATTTATAATTTTTTGCCGCAGAGCGAAGCATAGACGGCCCACCTATATCTATATTTTCAATCGCTCCCTCTATCGGCGCATCCGGCTTTGAAGCCACTTTCTCAAAGGGATACAGATTTACCACCACCATATCTATAAGTCCGATATTATGCTCCTCCACCTGCTTCATATGCTCAGCTAAATCCCTTCTTGCAAGTAGACCTGCGTGAACCTTAGGATGAAGGGTTTTAACCCTACCGTCCAGCATCTCAGGAAACCCCGTGTAATCAGAAACCTGCTTAACAGGTATCCCTAAAGATTCTATCATCTTAAATGTCCCACCAGTGGATAATATCTCCACCTTAAACTCATTTAATACTTTTACTAGTTCCTCTAGTCCCGTCTTATCCGACACGCTTACCAATGCACGCTTGATTTTGAGCATAACATACCTCCTAAATTAGTCCCGAAGTATCGGGACGAATTTATCCCGAGCTTATGCTAAAATTATCATGGAGAATTTTAGCACGTTTAAGCGAGGGACAAATAAAATGGGCTTAAATTATACCAAACAAACAAAAAGCTTTCAATGGGGATTTTAGAAAATTTTTGATTCTTCTGTCTCGTGGTTTTTCCGCAACAATGTTATATTTAAAATCATTTCACAACCGTAAACGTCTGGCTCACAACCAACTTGTTATCCAGAAAAACCTGAAACGTCCAGTTTCCCGGCGCCAACTCATACTCATCGTGTAATCTCATTCCGACAATGAAATCGTGAATCAAATCGGGGCAAATCGGCAAATCGGGGGACACATTACTTAATAAATCGGAATCTATAAATCGGGTGTATATGAAATCGGGGGACACATTACTTTATATGAAATCGGTGAAATCGGGGGACACATTACTTTATATGAAATCGGTGAAATCGGGGGACACATTACTTAATTATTGTATAGATAAGTATTGTATCCCGAAATTACCGGAATCGCAGAATTATTCTCGCTGGAATTATTTTCCCTACCATTTTTCCCAATGTATATTGGCTGGGTCAAATTTTTCCTTGGGTTTTTCAATGCCTACCGGATTGCCGACTGCAATCACGTTTAAGGGAATGACATTTTCGGGAATGCCGAGGGTTTTCTGGATAAATTCCACATTTTTGGTTATGGGATATGCTCCTGTCCAGACTGCGCCCAGTCCAATTGCCTCTGCAGCAAGGAGGATATTCTCAGAAGCAGCCGAGCAGTCCTGAATCCAAAACTCTTTTGCCTCTCCTTCCACTGTTTTAGTAAGATCTGCGCATACAATAATTGCGCTTCCTGCAGGAACAATCATCTTAGAATAAGGCAAACCTTCTGCAAGCTTACTTAACATATCCTTATCCGTAACCACAACAAATGCCCATGGCCTTTTATCCATTGCAGTAGGCGCTGCCATACCTGCCTTTAAGAGAGTCATTAACTGCTCCTTGCTTGGCGCCACGCCTGTATATTGCCTTACACTCTTACGCGAATGGATAACGCTTAAGGCATCTTTTGACTTTGCCACATTTTCCTGTGCGAAACATAAACCTGTCAATAGTATCAGAGTAACGAAAACCGCATTTATAAGTCTATATAACCTCATCCCTTACCTCCTCACTGTTAATGAACTATATACTCGTCTTATTTCACCTATTTTTTTCTGCTGGGTATTTTTGAGCTAAATATATCTTTGAGTTTTTGTTTTAATTACTTGTTACTGATTACGCGTTACTCGTTACTATCTTTTATTTCGCATTTGTATTTTTCGCATACTATACTCTTCAGTCTATCCGACACCTCTGCTTCAACATACACCTTGTCGTTCCTAAATTCTTTTTTTAGAACATTTCCTTCTTCATAAAGCATATTTAAAAGATTCATTTTATCATGAGGAATAAGCACCCTTATAATCTGCCTCATATTTTGGAATTGAAACATTATCTTATCTATTAATAGGTTAAGGTTTTCCTTTGTCTTTGCCGATATGCACACGGAATTTTTGAAATCCGGCTGTAGTTCCTGCAATAAATCTCTATCCTCAATCTTGTCTATCTTGTTCAGCGCATTTATTATCGGCCTATCCAATACTCCAAGTTCATCCAAAATCTCAAGCACTGACTCATTTTGTTTATAAACAAGTGGATGGCTTATATCTAATACATGGATAAGTAAATCTGCACTCTTTAAACCTTCCAATGTCGCCTTAAATGCCTCTATAAGATGTAAAGGAAGTCTATGGATAAAACCCACTGTATCCATAAGGATTATCTTTTGATTATTTGTAAGGGTAAATCTCCTTGCTATAGGATCAAGGGTGCTAAACATCTGGTCGCGCACTACCACATTGGACTCTGTCAGATTATTAAGAAGTGTGGATTTGCCTGCGTTTGTGTATCCTATTATGGCGCAACTCGCTACCTGCTCCTCCTTTCTCTTTTTTGCCTGAAACTGCTTTATTCTCTGGTATTCGTCTATCTCTTTTCTTAATTTCGTTATTCTCTTTTTGATACGTCTTCTATCCACCTCAAGTTTTTGTTCGCCGGGCCCTCTTGTTCCTATGCCGCCGCCAAGTCTTGATAGAATTATACCCATACCAACAAGACGCGGAAGAAGATACTCTAATTGTGCAAGTTCTACCTGAAGTCTTCCCTCAAGACTCATAGCGCGCTGGGCAAAGATATCAAGTATTAACTGCGTTCTGTCAATGGTCTTTACATCTAATATCTCCTCCAAATTTCTCTGTTGTGTTCCAGAAAGGTCATCATTGAAAACCACCATATCAATATCATTCTCTTGGCATAAAAATGCGAGTTCCTCTGTCTTACCCTTTCCTATAAAATAATTTGGGGCAGGTGTATCTCTTTTACAGAGAAACTCTAATTCACAGGAGGCGCCTGAAGAAACCACCAGCGTTCTTAATTCTTCAAGGGAATCCTCAAGGCTCCAGTCGTCCTTATTTTTATAAAAATCAACCACAACTAATGCCGCTTTTTCCAATTATATCCTCCAAATATCCATATACCCTATCCGCAGTTTTTTCTGGCATTTCATCTTCTTTTATCTCAAACCACTTTATTCTCTTATCCATACGAAACCACGTAAGTTGCCTCTTGGCAAAGTGCCGCGTATTCCTCTTTAAAAACCTTTTTGCCTCATTTATATTATAATCTCCTTTTAAATAACCCACCACCTCTTTCATCCCCAGCGCCTGGGACGCACTCTGGCTAAGTCTTAACTTTCCCAAATGCTTTATTTCGTCAACCAATCCATCTCTAAACATCTCATCTACCCTTTTATCTATTCTGGAATACAAATCACGGCGTTCCCTGTTTAACCCGATTATAATAATATTGTAATCCTCTGAAATCCCGCTTGTTTCTTTTTTCAAATCTGATATGGGTTCTTTAGCTAACATATATACCTCAAGCGCCCTTACAATACGCCGGACGTCTTTAGGATTTATTCTTGAGGCAGTTTTTGGGTCTAACTTCTTAAGCCTCTCAAATAACACACCCGTTCCCTTCTCTTCAATCTCTTTATACAGACTTTTTCTTAAGTTTTCATCCCTGCTTGGTCCAGAAAATATCCCATCAATAAGCGTCTTTACATAAAGCCCGCTCCCGCCCACCACAAGCGGTATTTTTGATAGGGATAAAACATATTCAATTTTTTTCAAAGCATCCTTTGCATAGTCTGCACAGGAATATTCGCTTTCAGGCGAGACTATATCTATAAGATAATGCGGAATTTTTCTCCTAACCTCAAGTGGTGATTTTGAGGTAAGGATATTCATACCCTTATACACCTGCATAGAATCGCAGGATATTATGCAAGCACTGAGTCTTTTAGCAAGAAAGTAGGCAACAGCCGTCTTCCCAACTGCTGTTGGTCCTACTAAAAAAATAACATTTTCTTTTTTTAACTTTGTTTTTATGGACAAATCTTTGTAGGATAATTCTCCTTCTTAAGTCTATCTTCTTGATATTCTGCCTCAAGTCGTGACTGGAAATGCCCCACCCTTACCCTGTAGAGCGTTCTTTGATTATCCTCCATCTTAGTTATATACGCATCATATCCCTTATTTAATAGTTCATCGCACAACCTTCTTGCATTTGTTGATTTACTAAATGAACCTACTTGCACAGTATAAAAAGAATCAACAGCATTTTTTGAAATCGGAATTTGGGCACACTCAAAACTTGAAGGGAATCCTTTCCTTAACAAATCAAAATAATATTTTGCCTCCTCTAAATTACCCATATTCTTCAAACTTTCTCCAAGCCTCAGATATACAAAACATAAATTTTTTGTCTTCGGATAATTCATAAGAACATTTTTATATCTTAAAGATGCCTCTTCAAAATTACCTTCAAGAAAATAGCTGTCCGCTATAGATACCTCTGCATCATCTAAAATAGGGCTGTTTTGAAATTCTAATTTTACCTTTTCTAAAACCTCCCTTGCCTCTTTGAATCTACTCTGTTTTAAAAGAGAAATGGCCAAGATATGATAAACTCTATCCTTATCTTTCAGATTAGATTTAGTAAGTAGATAATTACATTCATAGTTAAGTTTTATATAGTCCCCTTTTAAAAGAAGTTCTTCTAATTTAAGCAATGAACTATCTTTTGCAAGTAGCCATTCGGTATTTAAAAAAATAGGAAGCAAAATTATAACTGTAATTAGGTATTTATGGTTTCCCATTTTGACTTTTGATATTTGTCCCGAATGTAGCAATTTCTTTAGAAACGCTTCGGGATCCCGAAGTTACAATCTTTTGGATTGCTTCATTCGGGAAATTTTGGATTTATTCAGTCTCCCCTATCAGCGTATGGTTAGTAGAGGAACTTATCCTGACATTTACGAGCTTTCCTAAAGAATGTTTATTCTTTTTAAATATGACGAGTTTATCCTGACGGCTATGGCCTACAAACTCTGCTTTATTTTTCTTATTCACATCTTCAATTAAAACCTCAAGCGTCCTTCCAACAAGTGCCTCATTTTTCTTCTTTGAAATATCTCCTTGTAGCTGAAGCAGAATCTGATTTCTTTCCTGTTTTATCTCGTATTCCACATCATCTTTTAAAAGTGCTGCTTTGGTTCTATTTCTGGGTGAATATTTAAAGATAAAAGCGCTATCAAATTCTACCTCTTTCATAAGTTTAATGGTCTCGTTAAAATCTTTCTCTGTTTCAGTGGGAAAGCCTACTATAATATCTGTGGTTATAGCACAGTCTTTAACGGTTTTTTTCAACGATTCTATTTTTTTAAAATAATCTTCACGCGTATAACCCCTGTTCATTAATCCCAGTATCCTGCTTGAGCCTGACTGCACAGGTAAATGTAGATGCTCGCAGACCCTTGGTAAGCCGCTAATTGCCTTAAATAAATCCTCATCAGCATCCTTTGGATGGCTTGTCATAAACCTTATCCTCTCAAGCCCTTCTATTTTATTCAGTTTCTCAAGCAATTTTACAAAGTCGTTCTTTTTGTTTTTACTGTCGCCTGTAAACTGCGAACTGTAAACTGTGAACTGCTTTTTGTTATCTGTCAACTGCGGACTGTCAACTGTGGACTTATAACTGTTGACATTCTGCCCCAGAAGCATCACCTCTTTTACCCCATCATCCACGAGTCTCTTAATTTCATCAACGATAACATTTACAGGTCTTGAAACTTCAGGACCTCGAACATATGGCACGATACAATAAGAACAATAATTATCGCATCCCTCCACAATAGAGACAAATGCCTTTACAGAGTTTTCCCTCTTAGAGATATCTATCTTTTTACGAGGGTCTCTCTGGCTCTTATTAACAGCCAAAACTTTCTTATCAGAATTATTTAAATTCTTAAGCAAATCGGGCAAGTCATACATATTAGTAGCACCACATACAAGGTCCACATGAGGCAATCTTTCAAATATTTTTTCTTTATAATTCTGCGCCATACAACCAATAATCCCAATTTTTAGCTTTGCGCTTTGCGCTTTGAGTTTCTTAAGCTCTCCCACCTTTCCCCATACGCGCGCCTCTGCATGTTGCCTTACAGAGCAGGTATTAAATAGCACTATATCCGCATTATCCAAAGAATCTATTATTTTATATCCTCTTTGTCTAAGCATACCAGCTATTATCTCCGAATCGTGTGCATTCATTTGACAACCGAAGGTACGGATGTAGATTTTTTTGGACATTTTTTTATAACCTTCTGATTTTTTTGGCCTTGCAGTTTCTTTTCTGTTTCCGAAAACAAAAAATTAAAGGGGGCAAAGAAAGAAAAAGAAATTCTTTTTGGGGGCAAAGACCCGCCGATGGCGGGGGCGATTTTGATGTTTTTAAAAAGCAGCCCGGCGAGCTGTTTCTTATCAGCAAAGTCTATCTTTTCTTTGCTGTCATCGTAGCCATCAAGAAAGTCTTTTACTCTGTTGATATAACCCTCTGAGCGTTCTCGTTCCATTTCTCTAAGTTCATATCCTGCAAGGAGTTTCTTCAAAGATTCTTCTTCGTTTCTAAGGCTTGAATTTTTCTCACGATACACGTCTTCACTAAGCAAATTTTCCAGATAAGCGTCTGTAAGTTTTGACTGTTTTTCTTGGTTATTTTTTAGCTTATCTTTGACTTTGGAGAAGTCAATTTTGGCGTTTTCGCCAAAATGAGGAAAATTTGCGCCGTTTTGCAAAGTCCCTGTCGTCCAACGGCTCTGTTTTAAGCGTTCGTTTTGGATTAACAGAGTAACAATCTTTGTTGCTTCCGGCTCAATGTCCTCTGCCTTTATTGCCCTATTGGTACAGTTAATATGGCTTGAATGAGGACCGGAACAACGATACCAGCGTTTCTTTCTGTTTAAGCGATGATTTGATATGGACGATACGCCTGTATATCTATGGCTACACTTAGCACACGTGATAAGCCCTGTCAAAAGATACTCTTGATTCTTCACCCTTGGCCGCCAAGTTCGTGTTTTATTCGCTAACAACTTCTGAACCTCTGCAAAATCTTCTTCATCTATGATTGGCTTATGCCTGCCTTGCGCCACAAGAATCTTTGAAGGGTCATTCTTGATATACTTGTAATGTTTCTTGGTCTTTTGGTTTTTGTCATAGTGCTTTTTATTCCAGACAATCTTCCCGGTATAAATTTGGTTTTTAAGGATATCGCAGATAAATTTGTTGTAAAACTGCTTACCCGTTCTTGTCTTGTACCCTTTTTTGTCAAGGTATGCTGCTATATCGTGAGTACTCTTGCCGGAGAGATACATCGTATAAATCAACTTAACGATACCGGCTTCCCTCTCTTCAACCTCTAACAGCTTCTTGGTCTTGTTGTAGGTATAGCCAAACGGAGCAAACCTGGCCCCTTGCCAGTTGCCTTGCTGAACGCCTTTAATCATTCCGGGGAATACACGCTCTGCTATACGGTTACGTTCAAACTCAGCAAACGAACCAAGCTGTTGAAACATCAGTTTACCCGCTGACGTGCTCGTATCAAACGGCTCTGTCGCTGACTTAAAAGCAACGCCGTAAGAAGATAACTCATCCACCAGCATAAGCAAGTCTTTAAGATTACGACTAAAGCGATCTATCTTGTGGACTAATACAAGCTCAACCCTTTTTTCTTTCGCATCAGCGAGCAACTGTTGCAAGGCAGGCCGCCGCGTTGAATATGCGCTTATGCCATCATCGCAATAGATTTTAAAGACATCATACCCTTCGCGTCCAGCAAACGATTCAAGATATTCCCTCTGAACTTCCAGTGAATAGCCTTCTCTAGCTTGTTCTTCGGTGCTCACTCTTATATAAATAGCTATCTTCATAGCGTAAAAACCTCTTCATCTTCAAGAATCTGCACATTCTTAAAATATTCAGGGTATCTTTCTCTATCAAAAGTATGAATTGGAATAAGCTTCTTAGGATTCAAGGCATTAGCGAATTTCTTTAAAACTTCCAATTCAGCATGGCCGCTTGTATGAACTGGCTCTATGATTAAGCCTTTTTGATTGCAAAATAGTTTAAACTCATCAGTTAAATAGCCATCCCACATCGAATAAATGATTTTTGCTCCCTTTATTGAATCTATCTTCTTCAGAATAAGCGGGAAAACAGAGTTGTCTCTTGCTAACATCAAAATTCTATCCTTCTTATCGTTTATCTCATCCAGATCAATTTTTCGTTCATTGTATAAATACAGTAAATCTTTCAGATTGTTTTTAGCTAACACATCAGCATGATATTTTAAGAATTTAACGCGAATATTTTTCCAGTCAAAACGCGGAATCCCACTTGAAATTTTATTGAGCTTATCCAAAATAAAAGCAGTATATAAATCAATGACAAATATCGAGTCTGTTTGAAGACATGCCCTATACGCTGAAACAAGCCTGTCAACATTTTGAGATGAAGCGAAGAGAAACGTAATGGTACTGCTTTCCTCAAGAATCTCTACAATACGTTTTTCTATTTCTTCCTCATTATTGTAAAGCTGTTCGCTCCTGCCGAGCATAGAACCTTCCATTAAAAGGCAATCTATATCTTTTGGCGGATGCTCAACCATTTGCTTAAATAACACGCTCTTCCTTCCATGCCCCCTGAAGTCACCGGAATAAAATAATCGCTCCCCTTCAGCTTCAACCAAAAACGCCAAAGCATCAAAAGCTGAATGATCAACAAGATAAGGAGTTATTCTAAAATCTCCTATAACAAAAACTTCTCGATTATTTATAAGCTTAACATTCAAAGGTCTGACTTCTCTATGAACAAATAGACTCGTTATTTCAATTAATTCTTTTGCTCGCTCGCTCAAATAAATAGGTATGTCTGGATGAACGTAGCTTAAAAGGCCATAATGGTCCAGATGAGAATGAGAAATCAAAATAGCGTCTATTGACTTATTTTCATCCTTATATAAACCATCGACCTGAGGCAGAATTGAAAGGGCCTTAAGCTCTGCGACTGATTTCCCTTCTAAAATATCCGGCTCAAATCTTTCCTTATTTTTCTTAACTAACGGCATCCCAAAATCAATCAAGATTCTTGAAACAGTCGTGTTTAGCTCAACACAGCTCCCCCCGATTTCTTGAGTACCTCGATGAATAGTTAATTTCATTCTATAAATGGATCCTTTTCGAGAATAATAGAGTGCGCTTTTTCTCTATAGTACGCAACCGCTAATTTAATAAAATCATTATCTATTCTCAAAGGAGAATTCTCCTTAAGGCAACTTATTTCTTTTTTAAATCTTTCTTCTTTGCTACGAGAGATAGCAACAACTGCCTCTATTTCTAATGATGTGGGGATTCGGCTTTTAAAACCAAACAACTTAAACCATTCAGAAGCCCTCTTTGAGTGACGGAGTACCTTCAACAGTACAGCGCTATAAATATATGTTTGAGATGCCGCATGCTGGTAAGCATCTGGATTTTTTAATTCCCATACAGAAAGCCGAGTCTTGTTATTTTTCAATCTATGCCTGGCAAGAATATCTATATAACCATTTCTGGCCTTTGGCAAACCGGTATTAGCAGATATTGGGAGAGGCATCTGCAAAGGGAATTTGTTAGCAAGCAGAACTGGCTGAATCCTTAACGAATTAAGGCCAAATTTACCTGTCCCCTTACACATTTCAACTAAAAATTTTGACTCAATACGATGCTCACGGCTTTTGACATTAGGTTTGCCTTTCATTGAAAAAGCCAGATTCTTAAAATGTGCTCTCAAAAGCTGAGCATCCTTACCTCTCCATGGATAAATACCATCCGCAAGGGTCAGATTAAACCATTTATCATTTTTTACTTTATGTCCTTTAAGCTGTAAAAAAACTTCGCCATCTTTAACAATAAGATGCGCTATTTCTTGGCCAAAAAACCGAAGCGAGAAATAAGCTTTAGAGCGAGATTTGGCTTTCGTCACCGAGACGTATGCCTTGAGAGGCTCCCAACGATGAAATTCCCTTTTTGCTAAACACAAGAACTCATTGCCATAATTAAGAGCATCAAGCCACGAAGATAAGTTGTTTTCAAATTCTCTACTATTAGCTATCCAAATATTTTCAATTTCGTGAAATAGGTTTATGTTCTTCATCTTTCATTCATGCAATTTAGTTCGCCACTCATTAATTTTCTTCAAATCATCTTTTGTGAACACCGGAAAATTTCGATAATCCCTTTTGGGCTTAACCCAACCTTTCTTAAACCAATAATAAAGAGTCTGACGCGTAACGCCTAACTCCCGTGCAGCATCCCGCATGTTATAACGTGTGTCTTTCATGGAAATGATTTTACTTCTTTTTACACTTTTTGTCCACTAAAATCTTTAGGGGGAAATAGGCGAAGCCTATTTCGGGTGGGTGGGGGATTTTCCTTTGCGGCTGCTTTTTAGCAGCAGCTAGGGAGCTGATGCAGCGGCTTGCCGAAGGCAAGACGCAAAACATCAAAATTGCCCCCGCCATCGGCGGGTCTTTGCCCCCAAAAAGAATTTCTTTTTCTTTCTTTGCCCCATTTAATTTTTTGTTTTCGGAAACAGAAAAGAAACTGCAAGGCCAAAAAAATCAGAAGGTTATAAAAAAATGACCAAAAAAATCTACATCCGTACCTTCGGTTGACCCTTGGTTTGTTTTCTACAAGTTAGCTAAACCGTTCTTTTTCACGGCATTTCAGGTTGAGTTGGCGGCATTGTAAGAAGTAATGCACCGCCCGCACATTCGTCGCTTCGCTCCTCAGTACTCCCTTC
>Ga0194125_10008048_pt1 | contig 14975 bp, 12 predicted proteins | sample TA2KigC250mmetaG_FD_148626 | JGI IMG/M metagenome (GOLD analysis project Ga0194125, IMG submission 148626) | Freshwater microbial communities from Lake Tanganyika, Tanzania - TA2015034 Kigoma Deep Cast 250m | ecosystem: Environmental > Aquatic > Freshwater > Lake | place: Tanzania: Lake... | reverse complement strand
ATGGCAGAATATCACCTTATATGTCAAGAAATATCTTTGTAAAAAGCGCTATCTTTTCGGCACCGCATTTTTCCATTTGCCATATGCCGATGTAATAATATCAACCACTTACGCTGGAAAATCGGCGATTACTGTAGAACTTGGGAAAGACGCAAAGGGCGCAGAGTTAAGGCGGGAGGCGCGGCGCTTTACCGCCCTACGGCCCTTGATGGTGGGGGACGGCGATGAGATGGATATGGTTGGTCATCAGGCAACAGGCCCAGACTTCCAGCCCATACTTGTTGGCATATTCGGTCAGCCAGGCAAGATATTGCCGCCGGTCCCCGGCTGCAAAGAAAACGTCCTGACGGTAATTACCCCGCTGGGTGACATGATGGGGCGCCCGGGGGAAAACGACCCTGGCTTGGCGGCCCATGATGGCGGCAACCTATCAAAAAGAGCCGTTCCTGCCAAGAAAATTAGTGTCTGTCCCTATTTTTTGGTGTATGCCATCTATTTGTATTTATTGCCAATTTTGATTTCATATTAACTTGCTGAAATTATATTTAATTTCTCAAGAATGATGATTCGGCTATCCTTTTAAGTTCTTTCAGTTTATAAATGATTGAACCTTCCACCCTGTTATGCTATATAGAGTCAACCCGGGGGGGTATTAGAAATGCCCAGAAACATCCTATTGGTTGAACCTGGTTACCCAACCAAATTTCCGCCCCTCGGCCTGATGAAAATATCAACCTATCATAAGGCCCTTGGGGACACCGTCAAATTTGTAAAAGGATATAATGCTGAATTAGCTTTCGATTTCTGGGACAGAATCTACATATCAACGCTTTTTACATACCACTGGAAAGTTACGATTGATGATATTTTGTCGTATAAGCACCTACTACACGGCGACATATCCCGCATGTTTATAGGCGGGATTTTGGCCAGCTTAATGCCTGATAAGTTATGGCGTGCAACAGGGATAAAACCCATAACAGGAGTTTTGAATAGGGCGGGGATTTTAAGTGATGAGAATGACTATATAATCGAGGACATGATTCCAGATTATAAATTATTTAATGGAACAACAGCAAAGTATACGCTACTTGACAGTTATTTTGGTTATTCCACAAGGGGATGCATCCATAAATGCGATTTTTGCGGGGTCCCGATATTAGAGCCGTCTTTTGTGGAATACAAAGATCTCAAACCCTACATTAAAAAAATTGATGATCGGTTTGGGGTTAAACAGCATTTGGTTCTATTTGACAATAATATCTTAGCATCAAAACATTTTAATCAAATAATTAAAGATATCATTGATCTTGGGTTCCAAAAAGGAGCCAAGCTCAACGACCGGCTTCGTCATGTGGATTTTAACCAAGGGACTGATGCCCGTTTAATAAAAGAATGGCATTTTAAATTGTTGTCCCAGATAGCAATAAGCCCCTTGAGAATTGCATTTGACCACGTGCGTCTGGAAAAAATATACGTCGATAAAATCCGTCTGGCTGCCAAGTACGGGATTAAGAGTCTTTCCAATTATATTTTGTATAATTTCAAAGACACGCCAGACGATCTTTGGAACAGACTTAAAATTAATATTGATCTGAATCGAAAATACGGATTAAAGATTTACTCATTCCCCATGAAATACATTCCAATAAATGCCAAGGATAGAAGTTTTATAGATGAGCCAAGATGGAATTGGTATTTTATTCGGAGTGTTCAAAGAATTATGAACGTCACCAAGGGAGTTGTGATGCCAGGTGAAGATTTTTTTTACCGGGCATATGGGGAGAGTTTGGAAGAATTTATGAAAATTCTTTATATGCCTGAGGAAATACTGATGAAACGGGGTAGAACCCCAGGGACTGAGGAAATAACCTGGTTCAATAAGTTTAACAAATTGACCGCGAATGAAAGGAATGAGCTTCTTGCTATTCTTTGTGAGAACAGGACCAGAGATAAATTCAAGGAAGCGGTAGCCCAAACCAAGAACACAAAGTTGAAGAATCTATTGGAGATGTATCTTCCTAAAACACAAGAGAACTGCACCGCGGCGCTCTTTCCATAACTTGTCGGGAGGTCATTCCATGGTGGAACAAGGTAACAGGCAGCCTTCATTCAAAGCCGGGATATACCTGCTTGAGAACCTAACTTCGGGCATGTACACCGACCCGTTCGCGATATTGCGGGAATATATCCAAAACGGGGTGGATTCAATCGACTTGAGCGCCCAGAAAGGGCCGGTTGACCAACTGGAAATCAAGATAGAACTTGACCCTGGCGAGCGGCGGATTTTGATCCGGGATAACGGCCAAGGTATTCCAGCCGCTTTTGCCCAGGAAGTTTTAAGCAGCATAGGTAGCAGCAATAAAACCGCCCCAAATCTAAGAGGCTTCCGGGGAATTGGCCGCTTAGGAGGAATTGCTTTTAGTGACAAGGCGGTCTTTAAAACAAAAGCCGAGGGCGAACGTGTTGAATCGGTCCAGGAATGGGATTGTAAAAGCTTAAGAGAATTGTTGGCTGAATCAAAAAATAGAGCCTTGACCTTTAATCGAGTATTTCAAAAGATCACGTCCTTCTCACAAAATAAATGTAAGAGGTCTCTGGAAAGTTATTTTGAGGTAACACTATATGGCATTTCAAGTTTCAGGAATTATATATTCGATATTACTCGTGCCAAGCGCTACTTAAGCCAAGTCGCCCCAGTGCCTTTCCATCCAAATCATTTTTCCTACGCTCAAGAGATCGACAGTTATCTGGAGCGGAATCTCAGACACTACCGAAAATACAACATTATATTAAACGAGGAAAGAATATTTAAGCCTTATAATGATAAAATTAAGATCACTAAAGGTGGGTCTGACAGGTTAACCGGTATTAGATTTTTTTATCTTCGTGACGGAAGAGAAGAGTTGATGGCTTGCGGTTGGCATGGGGAACGGGAGGAACTTCTGGGCTCCATCATCAAGGGGGACAATTCTTCAGGGATAAGGGTCCGTGCGGGCAACATCATGATCGGTGATGACCACTTGCTTGATAGCTGTTTTCGGGAGCCGAGATTCAACAGCTATGCTCTGGGGGAGATTCACATCGAATATGACGGATTAATCCCAAATAGTCGAAGGGACGACTTTGTTGATAATAAAAGCAAAAATATGTTTTATAACGCTGTGGAAAGAGAGATTGGGCTTCCTATTTCAAAAGAGATAAGGCTCAGGTCCCGGACCAAATCCGAATCCCGAATTCAAATATCGCCGGCCATAAAAGAAGAAGAAAGAAGGGACAAGGCCACTCTGCCTGTATTGGAATCAGAACCCACAAAAGAGGCAACCCCACTACAGGCAATCAAGAAGCAGCCGGACAATGTTTTTACTGAGATTATGAGAACTTGTAAAGACTGTCCTAAACTGACAGAAATCATCGAAGGAATTTGTAATTTATCTAAAAAATCCAAAAGTGTATTGAAAGTGAATTAGTCGAGATTAATCTATTTTATCAATAATATTTCTATGAATCTCTCGCACAAATTTAACATCATTTTCCTCTAATGGCCATTTTGAGGCATGATGGGTTATTTGTCTTATTTTGTTTAATTTACTAATCCATTCTAGTTTCTTATCGACCCCGCCCTCTTTTGTAAGAGCAAAATATTGTTCCAAATTTAAGTCCTTCCAATTCTTTTTAAAAATACTTGAGTAATCGATTAAGTATAAATATTGTTCAGGCTCCTTCAGACCTTTGTCTAATTCATGCCTCTCGGCGCACCCTTTCCTGACCGATTCAGGAATACCTTCATACCACCACTCTTTATCTTTTTTATAATGTTCTTTTAATTTAATAGTAATGAAATTGAACATCTTTTTTTCAATCTCATCTATCAGATTCTTCGCTTCTTTAGTGCCCTCTTCATCAAGTTCGGCTAAATATTTTTTAAGTTTTGTGGGGTGGAATTCCTCATATTTCCTAAAAATGATTGTTAACATTCTATTAATGTTTCTCCTAACTCCCTTTAAGGCAGTCTGGTCTCTAAAAATAGAAATGTCCTCTTTCTTATAATTTTTAAAGGCCTCTATGATAGGTAAGGTATATTTAGACATACTCTCATAAAGATCTTCTGGCTTTGAAGAGTGGCTTTCCCAACTATACTCATATTCAATATGATCAAATATTTCACTTAGAACCCCCAATAAAGCTCTGACGCCGTTGTTTGTGCATAAAAACCCTCCAGTAGCATCTCCTAAAGCCCAATGTTCTGGCAAATTATTTTTTACCAAAGGGCAAATAATATTCCAAGATGCTTATGGCTTTTTCTAAGGTAACATGCAAATCTGCAGAATAAGAAGCTGTGAATGGCCCTGGGCCAACACCAGATTTCTTTTCTTCCCCAAAAAACTTATTTTCTTTAAGGCCATCTACAAAAGATGTAAGAGTCAAGCACCTAAATTTAGTCTTATGGCGATTGGTTGTTATGATCCTATCATATACTGGAGATGAAACAGATGAATTTAATGTCATAACAGTTCTGGCACATAAGCCTTCAATTTTTTCTGAAAATTTTTCAGAATCCCATTTTAAGTTAGAATATATTTCATTTAATAAACTTCTCTTTACCTTTACTTGTTCGCTATTAATGTCAACAAATAACTGCGCTTCAGAGATTTCCGGTAGGTTTATGTAAGCCAGGACTGGAAATACTGTTTTATCTTCGCTATCTTTCTGTGCTCTATTACTGTAAGCATATCCATATAATCTATGCTGGCCATCTATAATCCAGGCTGATGCATAAGTAGATGGTAATGTTAATTGACCGAAGGATGATTCACCAATATTCTCTGTCTTATGAAATTCAACCCCTTTTTTTGATTTAATATTTATAACAATATTAGTAGGAAATTGTCCCCCACTATCTATATATTTCCCAATTTTTTTGAGACGGTTTGGTTCTAGCATTCGCTGATAAGAATCAAAATCCTCAGGACTTGTACCTTTTTTATGGCTAATATATGCAATTTTTAGCAAATCATACGGTTTGATTAAAAAATTATAAAAAGTCTTACCTCCCATTTTTCCCATAGTAGCTGGCACTGTTAAATTAAGTCCAGGGATTTCTGCATTTTTAAAAATATATGCAAGCAGTTGATATTTGGCCGACAAACGAATATGGTTGGTTAATTTCCTAAAATAATCAATCTGGTCATCTTTTAAGATAAAAATATTTTCTTGATCACATTTGATTAAATCGCTTTGTAACCACTCGATGTTTCTTGTTGCAATTCCCCATTTCATTTTTAGCTTAGGGCCTGATATATAATAAGTCTTAATTACATCAAAGGCATATTTTCTTACATTGTCAATTTTCTCTATTAGCTCTGATAATGGCTTCTTCTTTCTTTCTTCACATGCAGTACACTCTATAAAAATAACTGTCTCATCGCCCTTCGCAAATATATCAATCTGTCTATCTGGAATGCCCTCCCCAACAGGGATTTTAAATAATCTATCCCTACTTAATTCTTTAAAACCCATATCAGCCAAAATACACCAGACTTCATCTTCGAGTTTTTCATCAAATGATTTGTCCTTTGCCAATCTAATTGAACGTTTTCCTTTCCTTAAAATCCTCCATCCATCTTCTTCCTCAAGGGCTGCTTTTTTTTCGGCAAGCTCTAAGGTGCTCGCAGTTACAGTTTTTTCAATATATTCTTTTCTTCTGTTCTTTAAAATGGAGAGTATATCCTTTTGCAAAGTAACTAGATTACTTAAAACTTCAGACATAAAGGCGTCCATATTAAGTAATTAGGGACAGACACTATTTTTCAATTACCCCTCTGCGTGACATGATGGGGCGCCTGGGATAAAACGACCCTAAATTAGGGACAGACACCTTTTTCGAGCTATTATATTAAACTTTTCTAAAAAACCGCATAGCAAAATTAGAATTTTTTGTCAACAAAAAAACCCGCCTCTGTTCCGGGGGCGGGGTTGGGGCGATAAATCAATTCCGGCGGCGTCCTACTCTTCCATACAGTCACCCGCATAGTACCATCGGCCCTTCAGGGCTTAACGAGCGAGTTCGGGATGGGATCGGGTGTGCCTCCCGAAGCCATGGCCTTTAAAAGATGATCACGGCTTGCGGTAAGCCTTGCTGCGGTGCTGGATAGCCGTGATAAAAACTATCCGGCCTTCTTCAACTATCCGGTACATTATTCTCCAATCGCCGACTTTGGCATAACGCCGCTCAGGATTCATCTTGACTTCGTTCGATATTCTCTTATCCAAAGGGTTTTCCGCCAACTGATCTAATCGAGCTTCTTGCAAAACTTACGGACAGTATTACGATTTCCGAAAAATCATGGTGCGCGGTGCGCACCCTACAGAATCCTCCGATGTTCTGGTCCCCGCGTAGGGTGCGCACCGCGCACCATGAAAGAGGTTGGAATCTTGCAGAGCGTTTTCAAAACCGCCGCCCTTTCCTAAGACAAAAGGAGAATTTTGCAAGACCCTCAATCGTAAAAGAATTCTTTCGGCGGTAGCATGGTCCAACCGGTCCAATGCCTTTTCCGCCCGGTGGTGCAATTGAACCTTATAGGTCACAGGCCCCGCCGGTTTTTATATTCATCCAATGGAACGAATTGCGACATATCCCCCTGGCGGATGGCTTCTTCGGCTACCTCAATCTCTGACAAATCTTCGGGGGAAAAATACTCCTCCTCTTGTTCATAAAGGATATCAATAAACCGCTGCAATAGATCCGCATTAGGACCCTGGGTGATTGCCTCGATTTTGGCCAGCAGATCCTGATTTACTGAAGTTTCCATGGGGCCTATCCCCCTAATTTCCTCAATGAAATTCTATCCATAAGTTTAGGTCACAGGCCCCGGGCCCTTTCATACTCTTCCAGGCTGACGTGCTCTCCCCGGCGAATTTCCTCTTCCCCCCTCTCGATTTCCGCCAAGTCTTCGGCGGAGAAATATTCTTCTTCCTGGTTATAAAGGAGGTCCACCAGGCGCCGGAAGAGGTCGGCGTTGGGACCCTGGGCGATGGCCTCGATTTTGGCCAGCAAATCCTGGGTCAGCGACATGCCCATGGGGAGAATCTCCCTAAATTACAGAAGGTTAATTTATCAATACCTTATGGTTAAGCTGGAAGGCTGTCAAGCATAAAAAAACCCCGCCTCCGTTTTGGGGGCGGGGTTGGGGCGATAAATCAACTCCGGCGGCGTCCTATCTTGCCACACCGGCAGGGTGCAGTATGGTCGGCGCTCTCCGGCTTAACGAGCGAGTTCAACGATGGGTGGCCCGTGGAAATGGCGGCGACATGGCAAGTGTCTGTCCCTAATGTCTCCGGCGCCGACCGCGGCAAGGCAAAAAGTCCCGCATATAATTATCGTTACGTAGCTTTTTCCATATATAATCTGTTCCAGAGAACGCTCTTTTGACCATGTTTATTTTTCGTGAATGACACCCGGGGGCGGGTGTCCTCCATAAACTTTTCCCGGACAGGATCGACGACCATGATCCCCATCCTTGCCGTGCTGTTGGTATTCCTCCTGGGGGCCGGACCCGCGCCGGCCCGAGCCGCTGCACCCAAAGCCGCCCAGGCCCGTGCCGCCCGCCCGGACGCGGCCCTGGAGGAACTCATCCGACAGGGCGACCGCCGGTTCAACGCCGGCGACTACGGGGGCGCCCTGGAGGATTATCGCAAGGCCCTCCTCCAGGCCCAGGAGCGCCGCCTCGCCCTGGAGGCGTGCGAACTGCAGAACAATATGGCGGCAGTCTATATGGCCCAGGGAGATCTGGAGAACTTCCGCCGGGCCTTCGCGCAGGCCCGGGACTGCAAGTGGGCTTTAGAAAAGACCAGGGTGGCGCAGGTCGCCCGGCCCACCTCGGGCAACCTGCTGATCAACGGCGGCTTCGAAGACGGTCTGATCCATCCCTGGGGCACGGGCCACTATGAGACCGAGCAAGGCAAAAGCCGCTTCGGCATCTGGTGGAACAGCATGAACGCCCGGGCCTTCATGAAGCTCGACACCGACCGGCGCCACTCCGGGCAGCGGTCCCTACGTGTCACCAACTATTCGCCCCCCCAGGCCCACGTCTTTACCACCACCTCCCAGCGCCTCACGGGCCTCAAGCCCAACACGGTCTATCGCCTTTCCCTGTACGCCAAAGCGGAGAACTTAAAAGGGGGGGCAACCTTCAGAGTAGACGCGGCCTGGACCAAACTGGTGCTGGCGCTGCCCCCCGGCGCCTACGGCTGGACGCATTTCACCGGGGCCGTCAACATCGGCCACAACGATTATATCGATTTGCGACTCATCCTGGAGAATACCGGCACCGTCTGGATAGATGACCTGGTGCTGGAGGAGGAAAAAGACCCCACCGGCCTTCCGGCGCAGCTGCAAAAGGCGGAAAGCCTATACGACCGGGCCCGGTTCCGGGAGGCCCTGGACCGGTGCCGGGAGTTGGCCCGCACCCAGGCCGCCAATAAGGGGGTCCTGATGCAGGTGCGGCACCTCATGGGCCGCATCCACCTCTCTTTGGGCCAATATGACGAGGCCCGGGGCCATTTCCAGTGGCTGGCCGAGTCCGGGTTCCGCCAGGCCCCCATCGCCTTGGGGGACCTCTATTACCAGTTGGGGGAGTTTGACCGGGCCGACCGGGAGTATAGCCAGGCCCTGGAGCTGTTCAAGGGGGACCAGGGCACGTTCAGCCGCATTCAGGAGAAGCTGGCGGCCAGCCTCCTGGCCCAGGGGAAGCTGGACCAGGCCCTGAAGGCCCAGCGCGCCTCGCTGCATGTCCAGCGCCATATCGGCGACCTGCACGGCCAGGCCCTGGCCCTGAACACCACCGGCCTGCTGTTTTTGCAGAAACAGGACTACGGCCAGGCCCTGGAGCCCCTGGCCAACGCGGTGAAGCTGGCCCGGCAGGTCCAGGACCCCCGCCTGCTGGCCGCGGCCCTCATCAACCGGGGAGAGGCCCTGTTCCGGCTGGGACGCCTGAAGGAGGCGCTCCCCCCGGCCGAGGAGGGGCAGCGGCTGGCCCACAGCATGGGCGACCCCCGCACGCGTCTTCAGGCCCTGTATCTGAGGGGCCGCATCTTCCGGCAACAGGGCGACACCACCAAAGCCCTGGCCGATTTCCGGGAAGCGGTGAAAGTGCTTCAGGACCTGTACACCCACCTGGGGGTGACCCCCCGGGAGACCCGTCAGGCCTTCATGAGCCAGTTCGCCGACCTCTACCGGGATTATCTGGACCTGCTGCTGGAGTTGTATCAGAAATCCCCCCGGCCTGAGCTCCGGGAAGAGGCCTTCCAGCGCTCCGAGGAGGCCCGGGCCCGCCTCTTCACCGAAATGGTGAACGAAGTGCGGGCCGCCCAGGCCTTCGCGGGGGCCACCCAGGACCCGGCCCTGGCCAAGCTGGTGGTTAAGGAGAGGGAGGCCCGGCTGCAACTGGAAGGGGTGCGCCGCCAGCAGGCGCAATTGCTGGAGCTGCCCGCGGCCCGGCGTCAGCCCGCGGCGCAGGCGGCCCTGGATAAGGAGTTGGCCCGGGCTCTGGAGGCCCTGCGCCAGATCCAGGAAGAAATCAGGCGCAAGCACCCCCGCTATGCCGACCTGAAGCAGCCCCGGCCCCTGACCTTCAAGGAACTCCAGGGCCTGCTGCAGCCGGATGAAGCCCTGCTCAGCTTTTTTGTCACCCCCCGGCGCACCGCGGTCTGGGCCGTGAACCGGGACGGGGCCGGGCTGGCCGTCCTGCCCCTGGGGCGCCAGGCCCTGCGGGAGAAGGTGCGGCCCCTCACCGAGGCGCTGCCCGCCCTGGCCGGGGCTTTGGTGGACTATGGCAAAAGTAAGGACCGGGCCCAGGCCGCCCGGGACCTGGAGAAAAAATTCGCCGCCTTTGACCTGAACGCGGCCCAGGCCCTCTACCAGACGCTGGTACAGCCGGTGGCCGGGTTCTTGGAGGGCAAACGCCTGGTCTTTGTGGCCCCCGACGACCTCCTCTACCAGATGCCCTTTGAGGCCCTGCTGACCGGGCCGCCGGCCTCCGGCATAAGCGAACCGGGCCAACCGCCGGGCCGGATGGAGCAGGCGCCCTTTTGGGTCCGAAGCCAATGCCTCTCCTACCTGCCCTCGGGGTCGGTGCTGCGCTCCCTGCGCACCCTGGGCAAAGGCCCGCCGGCCACCCAGAAGCCCCTGGTGGCCTTTGCCGACCCCATCTTTGGAAACGGCGACAACGGCGACTCAGCCCCGGCCCGCAGCCGTCAGCTCCGGCTGCAATCGCTCAGGAGCGGCGGGGCGTTCCGGGCCGGCCGGCTGTCGCGCCTCCCTGAGACTGCGGACGAGGCCCGCCGGGCCGCCCAGGCCCTGGGCGGCGCCGCAGAGGACCTCTACCTGCAGCGGCGGGCCTCGGAGCATCATGTCAAGAAACTTCCCCTCTCCGACTACCGGGCCCTGCTGTTCGCCACCCACGGCCTGATGGCGGGAGAGTTCCGGCCCGGGGTGCAGCCCGCCCTGGCCCTGAGCTTCGTGGGCGACCCGGACAACGACGGCCTCCTGGAGATGGGCGAGATCCTGGGCCTGGACCTGAAGGCCCGCATGGTGGTCCTGTCCGCCTGCAACACCGGCCGCAGCGCCGCCCCGGCAGACCGGGGGGAGGGCTTCGCGGGACTCACCCGCAGCTTCATGTACGCCGGGGCCGAGTCCCTGGTGGTCACCCTGTGGAGCGTGGAAAGCCAGAGCGCGGTGAAGCTCATGGGTGACTTTTACGGAGGCCTGAAAGACAAGGACCGGGCCGCGGCCCTGGCCGACGCCAAGCGGGCCATGATCACGGCCGGGCGGACCACCTCCCTGGACCAGGGGCCCAAACTCCCCCTGAGCCACCCCTTTTTCTGGGCGCCGTACGTGCTGGTGGGCGAGGCCCGGTGAGGCGGCCTGGGGCTCATCCGTAGAAATATTCAGTTCGATGGATATTTGTGCTATCTTGCGCACAAGAAGACGATTGGGCCACAACCAGGGGAACTTCTTCGGGTATTCTTCCCGGACGGTAGGTTCAAAAACAGGTTTTCAGCGGCAGCGGCCAAGGCTGCCGCATAATCTCGGTAAAGAATTGCTGGCTCCCAGGAATTACCCCTATTCGTTATCTCGCCGGAGGGCCTGCCACATGTTGCGGTTATCTTTGACGTTTTTCTGTCTAGTGTTTGGCTGGATGATCGGTCTGCAGCCAGTGAATATTGCTGCCCAAACCGCAGAGGGTGAGACTACGGGCCAGGCCGCAGAGTCCGCCCAGGTCCTTCGCCTGGGCCAGGAGCTCAGCCCCGAGGAGCTGGCCCGAAGGAAAACCCAGGTCACGGACGCCCGGACCCGGAAGCTCTTCCTGGGGAAACACGGCCTCACCCTGCAATGGATCAGTTGGGATAAGTGGGGCACGGCCACGGTGAAGGACGTGGGCGGCCTGTGGCGCCTGACGGGCAGCCAGTACTCGCAGGACCGGCAGGATTACCTGATCGTCGAGGGAGTCATTCTCTCCGCCTCTCCCCAGGAATTCGTCTTTGCCGGCTCCATCTTAAGCCGGGTTTCCCATATCAACGCCGGCCGTCCCTGCAAGAGAGTGGGGACCATGACCTTCAAGGCCACCGGCAAACGGCGCTACTGGCGCCTCCAGGAGATGGAAAACTGCGACCCCGAGGGGGCCACAGATTACGTGGATCTCTATTTTTAAGAGGATGTCCGCATGGGGCAGCCGGGGAGCCCGCGGCGCCAAAAATCCCTGAAAAGGCTTTTGCAAGGAGAGGGCCGCGGGAGCGGTGGCTCCCCCCTCCTCCCACCCGTCTTTCTTATGGGCTCCACCACCTGGGGGAGAGTGGGATAAGGAGCACCGGTGAGGACACCTGTGCCACCGCAAGTCTCCCGGACCCGGCTCTGCATCCGGAACCCAAAACCTGACACCCGACCTCTGTCCGCTAATTGCCCAGGCGCTTCTGAAAAATCTGCGGGACCCTGGGATCGATGAGGGTCTCATGCTTCTCCCAGCCGCCGCCCAGGGCTTTGTAGAGGGCCACCAGGTTGGCGCCCAGGTTGCGGGTGCTCTGGGCCAGGGCCACTTCGGTGACGAAGAGCGAGCGCTGCGCGTTGAGCACGTTCAGGAAATCCGTCTTGCCGACCAGGTAGAGCTTCATGGACAGGTCCACCGCCTGGCGGTTGTTAGTGACGGCTTCGGCCAGGGATTTGCGCTGCTCCTGCTCCTTGGCGTGGGCCACCAGGGCCGTCTCCACATCTTTTAAGGCCGTCAGCACGGTCTTTTCGTAGGTCAGCAGGGCCTGTTCCTGGAGGGCGTCCTGCACCTTGATGTTCCAGCGGATCCGGCCGGCGTCGAAGATGGGCCAGGTCACCGACGGGCCGTAGGACCAGAAGCTGCCCCGGGCGTCCAACAGGGACAGCTTGCTGCCGGAGGCGCCGAAGGAGCCGGTGAGGCTGAATCGGGGGAAGAGGTCGGCCACGGCCACGCCGATCCTGGCCGTGGCGGCGTGCAGTTGGGCCTCGGCCCGGCGGATGTCCGGCCGCCGCCGCAGGATGTCCGAAGGCAGGCCCACCGGCACCTCCGGCGGGTTGGGCGGGATGGGCCCGTGGATGGCCAGTTCTTTGGCCAGAACCGCGGGCTCCTTGCCCAGCAGCACGCCGATGGTGTAGATGGCCGCCTGGGCCGAGGATTCCAGCCTGGGGATCTGGGATTCGGTGGTGGCCACCTGGGCGTCGGCGTTGGCCAGGTCCAGGCGGCTGACATAGCCGGCCTCGAAGCGCCGGCGGGTGATGTCCGCGGTCTTTTTCTGGGACTCCAGGTTTTTCCGGGCGATGGCGATTTCCTGCTGCAAGCCCCGCAGATTCAGATAGTTGGTCCCCACCTCCCCCGCCAGGGTCACCAGCACGTCCCGGCGGTCCTCCACCGCGGCCCGGATGTCGGCGTCCGCGGCCTCGATGCCGCGGCGCACGCCGCCGAAGATGTCGATCTCCCAGGCCGCGTCCAGCCCGATCTGGAACAGGGACCTCTCCCCGCCCACGGCGCCCACCGAGGGCTGACCGCCGCCGCCTGCGGGGTTGAGGGAGCCCGACCCCGATTTGCTGCGCCGATAAAAGGCGGTGGCGTCAATCGCCGGGTAGAACCCCGAAGCCACCGTGCCCCGGGTGGCCCGGGCCTGGCGGATGCGGGCTTCGGCCAGCTTCAGGTCCAGGTTGGCGCTCAGGGCCATCTGCATCAGGCTGGTGAGGACGGGATCGTTGAAGGCCTGCCACCAGTCCACCAGATTCACCGGCCGGGGGGTGGTGAGACTGGCCTGGGCCGGTCCGGGCTTGGCCAGACTGTGCCAGCCCTCGGGCGCCTTGGGCTCCGGCGGCTGAAAATCGGGCCCCACCGCACAGCCGGCCAGGGCCAATATCATCAAACAGATCAGGAGCTTCCTGCGGTATTTTATGGTTACGGATATTCTCTTGGGCATTTGTATTCTCTGGCGGGCAGCTTTTCCCGGTCGCACTGCATTATTCCCAGACAGTGCCGCCCGGCAATATGAAGAATGTAGAACAGCCGCCCCCGGCTGTTCTTTGCCAGGACCAGGCGAGGGCGCCTGCCCTACATCATGACCCTCTTCACCCCTCTTCCATGGCCTTTGCCGGGGTGTCTTCCCTTCCCAGCCGGCGCTGCCCCAGGAGCCAGATCCTCTCCGCCCGGGAGCCGATCAACCAGAACGACACGCCCAGGATGGCGAAGAACAGCGCCTTATGCAGGGAGTCCCAGAAATATTCGAAAAATTTGGTGTAGAGATTGATGAACAGAAAGGTGAGGCCGAACCCCCTGGAGACGGCGTCGTCATATTTCAAACCCAGGACAATGACCGCCAGCGCCGCCCCGCCGAAGAGCAGCGACCAAGAGAACAGCTCGAATTTCCCGGCCTTCGTCCATCTGTACATGTCGCCGTAGTTGCCGAAGATGGACATGATCCACAGGGCGATGAACAGGTAGAGCAGGCCCATGATATAGGTGGTTTTGCAAAAATCCTGAAACGTTCCTGATATTTTGAACAGATAACTCAAGCCGGTGAGGCCCAGCCCGAAAAACACAAAGCGGACCGGATAATTCATGCCCAGCCAGTAGGCCCCCCAGCCGGACAGGTAGCCCGTTTCCGTGCCGAACCAGCTCCCCAGGGACAACAGGGCGAACAGCCACACCAGTTTGGAGGGGAACCACAGGCCCAAGCCGGCGTACACCAGGGCGGCCAGCAGAAACAGGAGCGAGAAGCGCTTGTTCCCCATGTCCAGGGCCAGGCCCAGGAAAGTGATGGCGGTGGCCACGGCCAAAACCCCCAGGAGAAAGAAGGCTTCGTTGCTGAAAATGCGGTCCGGGGTTCTGGCCCGCCGCCTCAATCCGAAGAAGAAGGCGGCCGCGGCCAGCACGGCAAAGAGGAGGCACCCCAGGGAGGGCCGCCGCCAGAGGAGGTCGAACAGTTTCTTCAGGTCCGCCAGCAGCGCCGCAAAGGCGATGACCAGGCAGATGATGGCGATCCAGAAGCAGTATTTGGCCAGGCGCCGCCAGTCGAAAGGGATGATGTCCAGGGAGGCGGACAATTTTCCCGCCTGTTCCGGGGTGAGGAGTCTCTCCTCTTCCCACTCCCCCAGGACCCGCCGCACCGATTTGGCGTCTTTCCGCTGGATTTGCAGGATGGCCTCCCTTTTCAGGCCGCATGGCAGACATACCGGCCTACGACTCAACCTCACTCATACCGCAGGGCGTTGATGGGGTCCAGGCGGGAGGCCTTCCAGGCCGGGTAGTAGCCGAAGATGATGCCCACGGAGACCGACACCGCGAAGGCCGCGACAATGGCCTCCAGGGACATTTCCGTGGGCCAGCGGAGCACCGCGGTGACCAGCAGGGAGGCCCCCCGCCCGGCCAGAATGCCGGCGATGCCCCCCAAAAAGCAGAGCACCACCGCTTCCA
>Ga0194125_10008047_pt1 | contig 14976 bp, 11 predicted proteins | sample TA2KigC250mmetaG_FD_148626 | JGI IMG/M metagenome (GOLD analysis project Ga0194125, IMG submission 148626) | Freshwater microbial communities from Lake Tanganyika, Tanzania - TA2015034 Kigoma Deep Cast 250m | ecosystem: Environmental > Aquatic > Freshwater > Lake | place: Tanzania: Lake... | reverse complement strand
CGCCGTCGCCGGGGGCCACGCAGGCGAGATCCTCACCACGCTGGAGCAAGCCGGGTTCCGCATCCGTGCGTTGCGCATGTTGCACCTGACCAAGGCCCAGGCCGAAGGCTTCTACGCCGTCCACCGGGAGAAGCCGTTCTTCCCCGCCCTGATTGAGTTCATGACGGAAGGGCCCGTCATCGTCATGGCCCTGGAGCGCGAGGACGCCATCCAGAAGCTGCGCGAGATCATGGGCGCCACCAACCCGGCCAACGCTGCTGAGGGCACCATCCGCCGGCGCTTCGGCACGGCCATCACCCGCAACGCCATCCACGGCTCCGACGCCCCCGAAACCGCCCGCTTCGAGCTGGGCTACTTCTTCCGCGCCCTGGATCTGGTCTGACGCGCGGGGCGTATACTGGTAGTTGGAGCCTGCCGGATGGGTAGTCGCTCCGTGGACGCCGTGCTGGCCAAGCTTGTGGGACAGGCCTTGAGCCTGTCGCGAGGCAGGCGGAACCGCCTGCCCCACGCGGCAGGATAGGGCAGGTAGGATTGCCCAGCACGGCGCCCACGGGGAGGAAAGTCCGGTCTCCACAGGGCAGCGTGCCGGCTAACGGCCGGGGGGATCCGCTCAAAGCGGGTTTCACGGAAAGTGCCACAGAAAACATACCGCCCGTTCGCGGGTAAGGGTGAAAAGGTGCGGTAAGAGCGCACCGCGGCCGGAGTGATCCGGCTGGCAGGGCAAACCCCACGTGGAGCAAGACCAAATAGGGGAGGAGGAGTGGCCCGCTCCGCTTGACTTCCGGGTAGGTCGCTAGAGCCGTCCAGCAATGGCCGGCCCAGAGGAATGACTACCGCCCGCAAGGGTACAGAAACCGGCTTACAGCCCGGCAGGCTTCCGTTGTCCAGAGCCCCCCGCGCGGGCGTGCTAGGATGGAGCAAGGAACTCGGGCGATGTCCTTCCTGGAAAACAAGTTCGAGCCGAATGTGGTGGTCACCTCGGTGGACTATGTCTTCAACTGGGCCCGGCAGTCCTCGCTATGGCCCATGACCTTCGGGCTGGCCTGCTGCGCCATCGAGATGATCTGCTCGTCCACCTCCCGCTTCGATATCGCCCGCTTCGGCGCCGAAGTCTTCCGGCCCAGCCCTCGCCAGGCCGACCTGATGATCGTCGCCGGGACCGTGTCGCTGAAGATGGCGCCGGTGCTCAAGCGCCTCTACGACCAGATGCCGGAGCCTAAGTGGGTGCTCTCCATGGGCGCCTGTTCCAGCGTCGGCGGGCCGTTCAACACCTACGCCGTCCTCCAGGGCGTGGACAAGATCGTCCCCGTGGATGTGTACGTCACCGGGTGCCCGCCCCGTCCCGAGAACCTTTTCTACGGGCTGCTCAAGCTCCAGGAGAAAATCGACGGCATGCGCACCCTGGCGCGGCGTCCCACCGAGGTGCGGCTGGAAGAGTCGATGCTGGAGGATTTCAAGCGGCGCGTCAAGACCGCCTGAGGGGCCCCCACTCGCCCGGTATGGCGACCTTCCACCAGGATTCACGCCGAGTCTACCGCGTCCGCGAGCTCGATCACCTGGACTGGCTCGAGCATGGCTTCGGCACGCGGGCCGCGGGCGAGTGGGTGGACAGCGGCGTGGTGAGCCTCCGCCAGGTCCACTCGGCGGTCTGCCACCGGGTGGCGGAAGTACCCCCGCGTCCCCCCACTGGCGATGCCCTCCTCAGTTCCACTCCCGGGCTGCTGCTGGCCGTCCGGACTGCCGACTGCCTGCCGATCCTGATCGTGGATGAGCGGCTTCGGGCCGTGGCCGCGGTCCACGCCGGTTGGCGTGGCTCCGCTGAGGCAGTGAGTTCGAGGGCGGTGCAAGCCATGGCGGAGGAGTTTGGCAGCCGGCCGGAAGATCTACACGTGACACTCGGGCCGGGCATCTGCGGCGGATGCTACGAGGTGGGGGCGGAGGTGGCCCGCCGTTTCGCCGCCTGGATACCCCAGTTGGCCGAGGTGGCGGGCCCGGTGCGCCTGGATCTGGCAGAGGTCAACCGGCTGCAACTCGTAGAGGCGGGCGTAGCCCCGTCCAGGATCTATCAGGGTGCTTTCTGCACCTGCTGTGGAGGCGCGGAGTTCTGCTCTTACCGCCGGGAGCGGTCAGGCGCGGGCAGAATGCTGTCGGTAGTCGGTATCACGCGGCGGTAACCAGCAGATCTTCAAAGACCTCTTCATCCGTGGCCTGGTGACGGTCAAAGGCTTCCTGGCAGCGAATGCACATGGACGCCCAGGGTACCGCCGCCAGCCGCTTCGGGCTGATCGGCTCGTCGCAGTGAGCGCAGACCCCGTAGTTGCCCTCGTCGATGCGGCGAATGGCCGCACGCACGTTGCGCAGCAGTCTGGATTCCCGGTCCAGGTTGCGAATCGCCAGCTCGCGCTCGGCGGCGCGCTGGACTTCGTCGATGGCGTCAGCACTCTTCTCGATGGCAATGTCGTCGCGGCGGCGCAACACGGAGGACAACTCGGCCTGCTTGGCTTCCAGCGTTTGCCGCGATCTGTTCAACTCATTTCGGTTCATGGCAAACCCCTCCTCGTTCTAAACGGGCAGCCCTGCCCACTGGCCACCGCCTCGGGTAGCTCCCAGATCCCACAAGGAGTAGACGGAATACCGCATCGCAGGTTACAGATAATCGCAGTCTCCTACGCTAAGATTCTGCTTCCTCTCCCACCAGCCGCGCCCAAACTGCCCGGCTGGATCAGCTACCCATTGGATGCTCATCGGCAACATCTCTAATTGACGCCTCAGAGCAATTTTTGTTCCAACTGCGTGTCGGTTTTTCCAGCTCCGGCTCTCACCTTAGATGCCAACCCCGCCCAAGGGTTTCAACTGGCTTCTGGCGCCCACACGGACCAGCCTGCGCGGTTGGCTTCCGGGCTGTCCCCGCCCTAGAGCGCCCCTTCTATCGGCTGGCCTCCGGCGGAACCTCATATTCAAGTGTCGGAAAACCGTCACGGCGACAAGAACTTGCGCCTACCTGACCCGAAAGGTGCCAAACACTAGGCCCAGGGAGCGAGTTTCGCCAGGCGGAGTGAAAATGCGGTCGAGTTCCAGCCGGACCGTGAGGGTCGGCCTGCCCACGAGCGCCTCAGGCAGTGGGAACCCCAGTTGAAAGGGGGCATCGCCCTGACGCAGCTCGGCTTGGCCCAGCGACTGGCCATCCACGCTCACAATGAGTCGGGCCGGACCCTGGGCCAGCAGCCCCGCCGGGCAGTATCCTTCGAGCCAGAGGCGCTGTCCCCGGCTGACGGGGCCGCCCACCTGCACGGTCGCCGCCCGCGGCATCCAGCGGTGTCCGCCCTCGATTCCCGACCACCCCCCTCCGAGTTGCCCGCCGTACAGGGGGTTGCCCACCAGGACGCGGCGGGGCTCCTCGGCAGTCCACAACCGCTGTGCCAGTTCCCGGTAGAGTGTGGTGGCATTGCGCAGCCGGGCTCCACCCGCCTGGTAGACGACGATCTCGTCTTCATCCAGGGCCCGCAGGGCGAGCTTGCCGGGCAGCACGTAGTCGGTGATGTCCCCAAACTCCGGTCGCGGCTGGAGGAGGGCCTCCGAGTCAGGCCCCAGGTAGACCTGCTGGGCGCCGAACAGCCGGAACGGTTGGTCGAATACCCCGGCCCAGAACAGGTCGTCCCACACGCCTACCAGCACGATCGGCTTTCCACGATGGAGCTGATGCGCACGCGCCACGCCCAGCACCAGCTTGCGTACCTCGCGAGAGCGCTCGAAGCGCCACCGCGTCCAAGCGCGGGCTTGGGGAACGGAGCTTGCCAGGTAGATGCAGGCCAATGCCAGCGCCACGGCTCTCCAAGCCCAGCCCCCACGCCAGGCCTCCGCCAGCGCCCAGCCTCCCAGCAGCGCCAGACCCGCCAGGGGCACGGTCAAGTAGTAGTCCGAGACGTGTTCCCGGAGGGGCAACACTGGTCCAATGACAATCACGAACCAAGCCAGGGGAAACACCGCCACCCACCGCCGCTGCCTCAGCTTCCAGGCCGTGAAACCCAGCAGGGCGCCGCTGAGCAGCGCCGTGGCGATGGGCACTGACCAGCCGGGGAACAGCCGCCCTTTCTCCAACAGCGCCGGACCCAGCGCCCACTCCCAATACCTCCACAGTGTGGCCGGCAGGCGGCCGTCGAGGTACACCCCGTAAGTCCCCGTGGCGGCCGCCGGCGCCAGGTGCTGGTGCAGCCACAGGTAGGCCGCGGACGGCACGAACATGGGAAGCACCTTGCGGAAGTGCGCGGGGGCCGCCGCCAGAGTGTAGACCGCGGCCAGCGCCGGGTACACCACGTTGATCTCCAGCGCGCCGAACCCCAGCAGGAAAACGATCCACTGCCCGATCAGGTAGCGGCGCCGCCCGGTCTCCACATGCCGCACCAGCAGCGCCAGGGCCGCCAGCAGGAAGAAGCCGCACATCACCTGGTTGTAGGCCGACGTCCAGGCCATGGGCGTGGCCAGCGCGGCGTGCGCGGTCCAGAGAATACCTGCCGCCACGCCGGCCAACTGCGAGCCGGTCAGCCGGCGAGCGAGCCAATTCAACAGGGTGAGACTTCCCAGTTGCGTCAGAAAGACCCAGATCCGGAAGGGCAGGGCATCGACCCCGAACAGGGCCGAGAAACCCGTGAAGAAGGCCCGCTCGCTCCACGGCCGGATGGTGCCCTGGGCCATGGGGGCGAACAGGGCGGCCCACCAATCCTTCGGGCTGTGGATCTCCAGCCGCAGGTGCAGCCAGGCGAAGTCATCCTGGTAGAACCAGGTCTTCAGGCCCAGCCAGTACAGCCACAGGCAAAACAGTGGCGGCGCCAGCCAGCCGGCGGCGCGCCAGGCGCGGCTCATTTGGGTTCCAGGCCCACCGTGGTGACAATAATCCCCAACTGCCGCTCGTCGCCTCCCCCTGGGGCGAACGTCTGGTCCAGCATGAAGTCCACCGCGACTGAGCTGCCGCCCAGGGCGGCGGCCGGCACATCCTGCGCATAGACGTGTTCGCCGGGCTTGGAGTAGGTTTCCGGGGGCAGGGCGGTCGAGCCGGCGGTGGCCTTCAAAGTCACGCTCTTCAGCCGCTCGATGACCACGCCGGGGACCGAGAACTTGAGCTGAAGACGGGCCCCGAGCTGCGCGGCGCGCGCGGGCGGGAGCAGCATGACCGAGAAACCGCCCGCGGTCCACCGCCAGGAGCCTTGCTCGATCTCGTGGAAACCTTTAAGCAACTGCGCCGCGGTGGCCGGGTCGGCCACGTGCACCACGCTGGCCAGCGCCGGCGGTTCTTCTTCGGTGACCTCCAGCCGCGCGCGCTCCTGCCGGCGGCAGCCGCCCGCCGCCAGCATCACGGTCAGCAGCAGGAGGAACAGGGAAAACGCTCTGATCAGTTTTCGCATTTCTCGACTTCGACCAGACAACTGTAGAAGGTGGCGCCGGCGCCCACGTCGGTGAGGCGGTCGGACGTCACCTGGTTGATATTGCGCCCCTCGGGCGAATGCTTGTTCCAGCGCACCGAGCGGGTGGCCACCACGCCGGGAGCGGTGACGGCCTCGAGGCGCGCCTCGAGCCGGCAACCGCCGCGCTGGTTGAACACCCGCACGGCATCGCCCGACCGGATGCCGCGCGGGGCTGCGTCCTCAGGCCGGATCCACACCAGCGAAGTCTCGGCATCCACTTCCGGCCGGTTGCCGAAGGTGGAGTTCAGCCCGGCGTCGCTCTTGAGCGAAATCAGCTCCAGCGGATAACCCGCGCGCAGAGCCTCATCGCCCCGCCGCGATTCCCTGGGCGGCTCGTAGGGCCGCACCGCGGTCTCCAGATCCAGCTTCCCCGACGGCGTTCCGAATCCCCCGTCCTGGAACGGCAGGAAAGGCTCTGGAAGACGCAGCCGGACGAAGCCTCGCTGCTCCAACTCATCGAGGGTGATCCCGCGCACGAAGGGATGACTGGAATCCAGCAGCGCCCGGATCATGTCGTGCTCGGAGTCCTCGAAGCAGGGCTCGGCGAAACCCAGCTTGCGCGCCAGCAGCCGGAACACCTCGACGTTGGACTTGGCTTCACCCTCCGGGGCCACTGCCGGGCGGGCCATTTGCAGGTAGTAGTGCCCGTAGGAGGTGTACAGATCGGTGTGTTCCAGGAAGGTCGTGGCGGGCAGCAGGATGTCGGCGTAGTCCGCCGTGTCGGTCTGGAGCTGCTCCAGCACCACAGTGAACAAATCCTCGCGCCCCAGCCCGGCCAGCACCCGGTTCTGGTCCGGGGCGATGGCGGCGGGGTTGGAATTGTAGACCACCAGGGCTTTCACCGGCGGGTCGTCAAGCTCGGTGAGAGCCCGGCCCAACTGCGTCATGTTGACCAGCCGCGCCTCGCGCCCCAGCGGCGAGGCCGCCTGCAAGTCGGGCCGCTCCAGCGCCTGCCGGTTCAGGTGGAACGCGCCGGAGGGGCTTAGCAGGAAGCCGCCGCCCCGCTGGCGCCACGCGCCGGTCAGCACAGGCAATAGCGCGATGGTCCGCACCGCCAGGCCTCCGCCCTCCGAGCGCTGCACACCATAGCCGGAGCGGATCACCGCGGGCCGCGTGCCGGCGTACTCCCGGGCCAGCCCGGCGATGTCTTCCGCGCTCAGGCCGGTCAGCTCCGCCGCGCGCGCGGGAGGGTAATCCCGCAGCAGCCGGCACAGGGCCTCGAACCCCGTGGTGTGGCGCGCCACGTAGTCCGCGTCGTACAGCTTCTCGGCCACCAGCACGTGCATCAGGCCCAGGGCCAGCGCCGCATCGCTGCCCGGATGAACGAAATAGTGCCGGTCGGCCGAGGCGCCCGTGCGGTTCTTGACCGGGTCGATGGTATAGAAGCGCGCGCCCCGCCGCCGCGCCTCGGCGATGAACGGCCACAAGTGGACGTTGCAGCCGCGGATGTTGACGCCCCAGGCCAGGATCAGCCGGGCGTCGCGGAACTGCTCGGGCTCCGTGCCGTAGCGGTAGCCGTAGGTATGGTTGAGGGCGGCCGTGCCCGCCGACGAGCAGATGGTGCGGTCCAGCCGGGAAGCGCCCAGCCGATAGAAGAAGCGCCGGTCCATGCCCGCGCCGTTCAACAGCCCCATCGTCCCGGCGTAGCTGTATGGCAGGATCGCCGCCGGGCCGTACCGGGCCGCGATCGCTTGCAGGCGCCCGGCAATCTCCTCGAGAGCCTCGTCCCAGGTGATGCGCGCGAAGCGGCCTTCCCCCTTGGAGCCGGTCCGCCGTTGGGGGAACAGCAGACGCTGCGGCGAGTACTGCCGCTCCAGGTAGCGCGCCACCTTGGCGCACAGGAAGCCCCGGGTGACGGGGTGGTCCGGGTGGCCCCGCAACTCGACGGCGCGGCCGTCTTCCACACTTACCAGGACGGCGCAGGTATCCGGGCAATCCAGCGGACACACCGAGGAGCGCACTACTGGCACTCCGCAATTATCCCATAGCGGCGCGGCTCCCCCGGCGGCCTCAGATGCCTTCCGTGTAGATGCCTTTGTGGATGGCGTAGAGCGCCAGCTCCAGCCGGTCCGCTACGCCCAGCTTGTCGAACACGTTGTGGAGGTGGTTCTTCACTGTCTGCTCGCTGATGAACATCCGCTCGGCGATTTCCTTGTTCTTGAAACCCTGCGCCACCAGGGTGACGATCTCCCGCTCCCTCTGGCTCAGTGGACTGCGCTCGCGAGCGCCCCGGTCCAGACCCGGCGGGGTGCGCGCCGGGGCCGCGAACTGCCGCATGACCGCCGCCGTGGTGTGGGAGTCCAGCCAGATCTCGCCGGCGTGGACCTTGCGGATGCTTTTGTAGAGCAGGTCCGTGGCGGTCTGCTTGAGCACTATGCCCGCGCAGCCGTGCTTCATGGCCTGCACAAACTCGTTCTTGTCCTCCGAGGCGGTCAGCACGATGACCCTGGTGCGCCCCGGGATGTGCTTGAGCCGTTGCAGCGCCGACAAGCCGTCCCGCACCGGCATGCGCAGGTCCAGCAGCAGGATGTCAGGCTCTTTCTCGCGCACCAGATCGAGAGTCTCCTCGCCGTCCTTGGCTTCGCCCACCACCTCGAAGTCCTTCTCCATCTCGAGCAGCTTGCGCAGGCCATCCCGGAAGATGGGGTGATCGTCGGCGATCAGGATTCGGATGGTACCGGGCGCCTCGGATCTAGTACCAGTCCTGGAACTTTCGTACTGGGACAATGCATCGTTTTCAATCATTTCCGTTGATCCCCATCCATCCGTGATTCTATAACCTTCCCCAGTACTGAGTCAATACCCCTAGACCTTACTTCAGGGTCCACGCCCTAGCGGAGTACGCCGGTCTCGCCACTCCGTCCCCTGCCGGAGTGCGGTTTCGGCTATAATCCGCCCATTGGAAGCACGGAAAGGAGATGATTCCCATGCGCAACTCAGAAAGCCCCTCTGGGCGTCGCGGTTTCCTCCAGCGAGTCGCGGCCTTGGCTGGTGTTTCCGCGGCGCCAGCCGTGGCCCAGGCGCAGCCGCAGGCGGCCGCCCGGGTCGATTTCCTGCCCGCCTACGCCCGGGCGCAGAACTACCGCTCGCTCAAGCAGTCCAGCCACGACCAGACCGGCGGCAACGCCGACCGCTGGCAGATCAAGCCCGGCGCCACTCAGCAGTTGTTCAACTCCGCCGGTCCCGGCGTCATCACCCACATCTGGTTCACCATCGCCGCGCCCTCCCGCATGCACTTGAAGGAACTGGTGCTGCGGGCCTACTGGGATGGCAATGCCAGGCCCAGCGTCGAGGCCCCGGTGGGCGATTTCTTCGGACTGAATCTGGGCGAGTATCAGATCTACCAGTCGGCCTACCTGGCGTGCTCGCCGGGGCGCTCGCTCAACTGCTACTTCGCCATGCCTTTTCGCCGGTCCGCCCGGATGACCGTCACCAACGAGGGCAAGCAGGACGTCGGCGCCTTCTATTCCAACATTGACTACCTCACCGTGCCGGCGCTGCCCGCCGACGCGCTCTACTTCCACGCCCAATACCGCCAGCAGACGCCCTGCGTGGCGCAAACGGCCTCCCGCCTGAATCCGGACGGGAAGGAGAACTACGTCTACGTGGAGACCCGCGGGCGGGGCAGCCTGATGGGCGTCACCCTGGGCGTGCTCATCAACGCCGACGGCTGGATGGGCGAGGGCGACGACATGATTTTCGTGGACGACGAGAGCCAGCCCGTCATCATCGGCACCGGTTCAGAGGATTATTTCCTGGGAAGCTGGAACTTCGGCGGACTGGCCGGAGCCACGCCCTTCGCGCACCACTACTACGGCGCGCCGGTGATCATCATGGCCGAGCGCACCGGCGGGCGCTACTGCTGCTACCGCTGGCACGGCGACAACCCGGTGACCTTCAACCGCTACCTGAGGCACACCATGGAGCACGGCCACGCCAACGACCGCGGCGACAACTTCTTCTCCGTGGCCTACTGGTACCAGAGCGAGCCGTACACGGATTTCCCCGCGCTGCCGCCGGTGGAGGCGCGCACGCCCCGCGTGAAGCTGGCGGGCGCGTAGCAGCCGGCGGTACAGCCTCCTGGAGGGCGGCCGCCGGCGCGGTAAGCACGCCGGATACCTGTAGACGTTAGAACCTTAAGACCAGCGCGAACTGCACCTCCCGGGGCTTGGGCGTGAAGGCCGTCGCCGTCACCACGCCGAAGGTGGCTGTGTTCAGCCCGCGGCCCGGCGTGTCGAAGGTCGGCGTGTTGGTCAGGTTGAACGCCTCGGCGCGGAACTGGAGCTGGCAGCGCTCCAGAAGGGTGAAGGTCTTGAACAACGACAGGTCGAGGTTGAACAGCCCGTCGCTGTGGACGTCGGGCAGCGTGCGCGAGACGTTTCCGTAAGTGAACGACGGGGGCAGGGAGAAAGCCTCCGTATTGAACCACCGGGCCATGGCCGGCTCGTCGAGCCTGGCCTTCACCCCGGCCACGGCGTTGGGGCGGTTGCCGCCGCCCGTTATGGGCGCCGACACAGCGATGGGCCGGCCGCTCTCCAGCGTGGTCAGCGCGTTGATCTGCCAGCCGCCCAACACCTGCTTCAGCGCCCCATTCGCCGGCTGGAAGGGAATCTCCCACAGCGTGGTGAGCACCAGCCGCTGCGGCATGTCCTGATAGCTCTTGGCGCGCTCGCCGCGCAGGTTGTTCCAGTTCTGAACAACGGTGCCGGCCACCGCCCCGGGCCGTCCGGTGGCCTGCAAGTTGTCGATGGCCTTCGACAACGTATACCCGAGCAGCACGGAGAAGCCCTGCGAGAAGCGTTTCTCCACCTTCACCGCCAGGGCGTGATAGATGGAGTTGCCCAGATAGCTGTTGCCGCCGCCGATGCTGGTGTACTGCGGGAAGGGCATCAGCAACTGCCGGCGCGTGATAGTGGCGGTGGAAAGGGAACCGGTCTTGAGAATGCCGAAAAAGGGATTCGGGACCGTCTCCACCAGGCGGCTGCCGTAGCTGGCCAGGTCCGCGTCGGAGGTGACATTGAGCGGCCGGCTGTTCAGGATCAGCCCCGTGCCGCGGTTGGCCACCCAGGCCGCCTCGAACAGCCAGTTGTTCCACGGCTCGTGCTGGAGCGTCAGGTTCCATTGCTGGCTGTAGCCGCGGTATACGTGGCGTATCTGGCCCCCGGCGGCCGAGCCCACCGCGGTCATGGCCCCCAGGCTGGTTCCGGTCGGCCGCTGCACCGGATTCTGGCTGGGGAACGGATCGGCGATGGTGTGGTAGGGCGTCAGGCCGCCGTCGATGGAAGCGGTCATCGGCGTGGTTACGGAGAAGCCGGCCCCGGTCGAGGTGCCGCCCGGACCGAAGGTGGGGATGTACACGATGCCGTAGCCGCCGCGAACCACCGTCTTCGGCTGGACCTGGTAGGCGAATCCGAAACGCGGTCCGAAGTCGTCCCAGCTTGGCGCGGTCAGTCCCCGCGGCCGGCCTTCGATGCCCGGGAAGACGTAGCCGCCCTTGAGCGTCAGCCCCGGGGCTTTCAGCGGCGAGTCGATGGACGGATCGAAGTTGGGGAAGACGTTGTAGCGGTCCCTAACCGGACCCTCGTATTCCCAGCGCAGGCCCAGATTCAGCGTCAGCCGGGGCGTCACCTTCCAGTCGTCCTGCAAGAACAGCGCCGTGTGGTTCATGCTGACCGTGGTGTCGGTGGTGTAGCCGACGCTGCCGCTAGTAGGTGTGCCCAGCAGGAAGGTGGCCACGCCGTAGCCGCCCGTGGCGCTGGCCTGGAGCGGGTTGGGGCCTTGGGTGAAACTCCGGGTGAACCCGTAGCTGCCGGTCGAGAAAGAGGTGCCCCAGTCGCTGCGGCGGTAGGAGCGCTGTTCGACGCCGGTCTTGAAGGTGTGCTTGCCGGCGACCTTGGTGAGGGCCGCGCTGGCGGTGCCGCTGGCCGAGGGATTCCCCGTCGAATCGGGCCGGCCGAACGAGCTGGCGTCGGTGACCACGAACTGCGGGAAACCGTTCCCTTCGCGCCCGCGCTGGATGGAGCTGATGAAGCTGGAGGGGAAACCCAGCGAAGCCAGATCGAAGCCCGCGCCAGGCGCCATGGAGTGCTCGTTCTCGCGGTTCACACCGATCTTGGCGTCCAGCAGCAGCGTGGGCGTGATGGCGTCGGTGTACTGGAGGAAGGCGCTGGTCCGTGGAATGAAGATGTGGCGGCCGTCGGTGTCGGCGAGGTTGCCGAAGTAGTTGGGGAAGCCCCAGTCCAGCTTGTCGCGGGTGTAGCGCCCGGCCAGCCGCCGGCTGGAGGTCAGGTTGTAATCGAGGCGCACGCCCCAGGTGTCTTTGTCGATGGGCACGCCCGACAGGAGGAACAGGTTCTGCGCGCCGGTGAAGGGCAGCCCCGCCAGGTTCGGCTCGGGATAGTACTTGAGCGCCTCGCGCGCCACCCGGGCGATGCGGTTGTCGGGAATCCGGTTGGAGGCGAACGGATCGCGGAGGTAGGCGCTCGGGTTGTCCGGGTTCCGGCGCGTGGTCAGCGGGTCGAAAACCGTGATCAGGCTCCCGTTGGCCGCGCGCGTCTCGGAGAAATCCCCGGCGCGCTGCCGTGCGGTCGGCGAGGTGATGGTGGTCTGCTGCTCGCGCCGCTCCCGGAAGCCCTCGTAGTTGACGAAGAAGAACAGCTTGTCCCGGCGGAGAGGCCCGCCCAGCGTGCCTCCGAACTGATTCACCTTCACCGTCGGACGGGCCCGCCCGGCGCGGTTGGCGAAGAACTCGTTGGCGTTCAGCTTGTCGTTGCGCAGGTAGTCGAACAGGCTGCCGTGGAACTGGTTGCTGCCGGCTTTGCTGATCACGCTGATGATGCCCCCGCCGGTGCGCCCGAACTCCGCCGACATGGCGTTGGTCTGGACCTTGAACTCCTGCGTCGCATCCACGGTGAGGAACGACATGGCGCTGAAGTCGGTCATCTTCTCGTTGGCGATGCCGTCGATCATGAAACCGTTCGCCAGCGGCCCGCCGCCGGCGATGGTCACCTGGCCCATGCGCCAGGTGGACAGAAGCTGCCCGCCGAAGAAACCGATGCCGCGCACTGTGGGAATCAGGTTCGCCAGGCCCATGGGATTGCGCCCGTTCAGCGGCAGATCCTCCACCTTGCGCTGATCCATCACCGTGCCCAGCGACGAGGTATTCGGTTCCAGCAGCGGAGTGCCGCCCCGGACCTCGATGGTCTCCGTGACCTGACCCACCTCAAGCGTGACCGGCACGGCCAGCGAGCGGTCCACTTCCACCGCGATGCCGTCGCGCCGGAACGTCTTGAAGCCCGCGCCGGTGGCCTCGATGCGATAAGTCCCCGAGGGCAGCAGCAGGAAGCGGAAATTCCCGGCGCCGTCGGTGGAGGTTCGCTGCGTGACGCCCGTGCCGGTGTTGGTCAGCCGCACTTCCGTGCCCACCACCACCGCGCCTGAGGGATCGCGCACCACGCCCGTCACGGACCCGGTGATCGACTGCGCCCATACGGCCGCGCTCCACAGGCAAGCGCCCAGCAGAAGCGAAAGAGTACTCCTGAACATAACCCACGCTCCTTTCCGATTTCGACACGTCCCTCCGGAACCCATCAGTCCTCCTCTGGAGGGCACAGGCACTGTCTTCGCGCGAACTCCTCGAAGACTTTCTGATTGTGGTCCTTCTCCACGCCCGGGACGTTGGGCGAGACGAAGGTATGCGGCTTGACGCCTTGGGCCATCAGCCGCGCGCCCGTCTCGGCGACCAGCGACATGGCGACGAAAACGGCGGCCATGGTGGAACCGGCGGCGACCTTTTCCGGCATGCCGATGTCCACCTGGGAATCCTCCGGCTCGACGCAGTTGTCGATGGCGATCGAGGCGAAATCCGACAGCACTTTGCCGCTGGAATGGGCCGGCCGGGCGGCTTTCACATTGGCGTGGGAGGAAACCGTGATTACGGTGAGCCCTTTCTGCCCGGCGATCATCGCCACCTCTACCGGCACGGCGTTCAAGCCGCCGTGCGAGAACACCAGCATGCAGTCGCCCCGGCTGAGCGGATAGCTCCTCAGGAAGACCTCCGCGTAACCCTCCCGCCGCTCCAGCCAGAGCAGCTCGCGGGCGCCGCCCGGCCCCACCACGTTGGTCCACATCAACCGCGGATCGTAGAGCGGAACGAATCCGACGAAACTGCCGTAGCGGGGAAAGATGTCCAGAACCGGGATCACCGAATGGCCGCTTCCGAACAGGTAAACCCGCCCCCCAGAGGCGATGGTCTCGGCCATGGCCTCGCTGGCGCGCTCCAGAGCGCCCTGCTGGGAGGAGTGGATCCGCCCCAGCAGCCCGCTGATCTTCTCGTAGTACTTGATTGCAGACATAGGTCTCCTAGTGGAATGCCGTCTCGCCCTCCAGCGCCAGCCTGGCCGCGCCCAGCAAGCCGGCGCGCTCTTCCAGCGCCGACAACTCGATGCGCGCCTGGCGCGCCGAGCGCGGCTGCGCCCAGCGCGGAACCGCGCGGCGGACCGGATCGAGGAACAAGTCCCCCGCCTGCATCAACCCGCCTCCCAGCACCACCATTTCCGGGTTCAGCACGCTGATCAGGTTGGCGATGCCCATCGCCAGGTAGCCTGCGGCGTGCTCAATCGCCGCCAGCGCGGTCGGCTCTCCGCGCCGCGCCGCCTCGACCACGCTCTCGGCCGACGCCTGGCCGGTGCGCCGGGCCAGCGACGGCCCCGCCGCCTCGGCCTCCCAGCAGCCGACGCGCTGGTAGATCTCCTGGTAGCCGGGATTCAACGCCATCCATCCCACCGCCCCGGCAATGTCGCCAGCGCCGCGTATCAGCCTGCCGCCCGAGAGGATCCCCGCGCCGATTCCCGTTCCAACCGCCACGAAGATCACATCCTTCAAACCTCGCGCCACGCCCAGCCACTGTTCGCCGAGCACGTATCCCGCGCGATCGCTGTCGATGCATACCGGCACCGGCAGCCGCACGGCCAGCTCCGCGGCCAGGGGCACGTCGCGATCGCCCCACAGATTCGGCGTCCAGGCCGTGCCTTCCCGCGGGTTGTATATGCCGGGCACGATCACGCCCGCGGCATCAATGCCGCTCCAGGTGAGGCCCGCCGCCTCTACGCACCACCCCGTAACTTCCACGATCTGGCCGATCGTGTCCGCGGGGCTGCTTCCGGCCACGGCTACTTTTCGGCTGGCCAGAACCTGTCCCATCCCATCGACTATCGCGGAAGCCAGCTTGGTGCCGCCCAGATCCAGCGCGACCGCCACCCCGCTGCCGCCGGCTTCTCTCATCGCATCAGCGCCTCCTGGCTGTGCCCGAATCAGGAATCCAGGCCCGCCACCGCCGGCGCCCGCTCGTTGGGATCCTTCATGAGCGTCACTGCATACCTGCACCCAGCCAGCGAGCCGCGCATCACCGCCAGGCTGCGGTAATGGTCGTGGTAGCGGATCAGCCCGGTCTCGCCCCGCCACATGGGAAACACCTCGCAGGCTTTCACCCAGACGTCATAGACCGGCGTGATGTCCA
>Ga0194125_10008045_pt1 | contig 14982 bp, 12 predicted proteins | sample TA2KigC250mmetaG_FD_148626 | JGI IMG/M metagenome (GOLD analysis project Ga0194125, IMG submission 148626) | Freshwater microbial communities from Lake Tanganyika, Tanzania - TA2015034 Kigoma Deep Cast 250m | ecosystem: Environmental > Aquatic > Freshwater > Lake | place: Tanzania: Lake... | reverse complement strand
TTATCCATTACTTATCACTCATCGCTTATCACTCATCATAAAAAATGGCAGAAAACAAATTTACTCTAATCAAAGAAGACACACATACCTTAGCGCGAGTGGGCAAAATACGTACCGCGCATGGGATTTTCAATACGCCCGCATTCATGCCCGTCGGCACGCGCGCGACCGTGAAAACGTGCACTCCCCATGAGCTAAAGCAGGTTGGAGCTGAGATAATACTCAGCAACACATATCATCTATATCTCAGACCGGGTCATGATATTGTCAAGCAAGCAGGGGGATTGCATAAATTTATGTGCTGGAAGGGACCGATTCTGACAGATAGCGGCGGTTATCAGGTTTACAGTCTCGGGCCGCTACGCAGTATCAGCGAAGAGGGCGTCGAATTTCGCTCTCAAATTGATGGTAGCAAACATTTCATCAGCCCCGAAAAGGCAATCGTAATTCAGAACGCGCTTGGCGCAGATATCATCATGATATTTGACGAATGCACGCCTTATCCAAGTGATTACGAATACGCGAAAAATTCGATGGAACGGACGCTTCGTTGGGCAGAACGTTGCAAAAATACCCATAAAAATCCGCATCAATTTTTATTTGGAATTACGCAAGGATGTGTATACAAAGACTTGCGGAAAAGGAGCGTAGAAGCCACCGTCGCCCTGGATTTCCCCGGTTATGCCGTAGGTGGGATAAGTGTGGGTGAAAATAAGGAACTCACGTATGAAATATTAGCGTATACAACACCACTACTACCGAAAGATAAACCGCGTTATCTGATGGGAGTCGGACGGCCAGAAGATATTGTCTACGGAGTAAGCTGTGGTATAGATATGTTCGATTGCGTTTTACCCACTCGCAACGCCCGTAATGGGGCAATGTTCACCAGCACCGGGACTGTCAAAATCCGCAACGCCAAATACAAGACGGATTTTACTCCTCTTGACCCCAATTGCAATTGCTACACCTGTAAAAATTTCACTCGCGCATACCTTCGACATTTACATTTAGAAAACGAAATTTTAGCCCATCGCTTACATACACTGCATAATCTGTATTTTTATTTAAGTTTGATGCGCGGCATCCGACAGTCTATCCTCGACAATACTTTCGCGAAACTCCAAGATAACATCAGCGCATTGGTGGCGTTGGGAGCGTCCCATTAGAGCCGCTGATTATCAGACGGCGCTGATTAAGTTACCAAAATCAGCGTGTTCTGGAAATCAGCGGCTATTTATAGGTACAAGGAGGTTAGCAAAATGGATATTGAAAAATTTTTGCCTGAAGAATTCAAGCAAGATGAAGAAGATTATTGGCAAGTACATAAAAAATTGCTTTCAGATTATGAAGGCAAATGGATTGCTTTTCATAACCAGGAAGGTATTGCATCCGGAGATAATATTTACGAAGTAACGCTTCTATCTTTACAAAAAAGTAATTCTTGCGCTTATATTACTAAAGTTGGTGAGGAAGATAAGCTTATGGTAAAGGTAAGAAGGCAGGAGTTTAGCTATAATTTGGATTACCAACCTTTTCCTCTACCACAAGCTAAAGTTCGATTTTACAACGCCCGGATGACACGAAGCAAAGATTGTGACAATGTTATTCCTGATACAGGATTGGATTGATGATTGATGCTTGACGATTGAAAAAACTTCTTTCAATCAACAATCAACAATCGACAATCAACAATCCAAGGGTTTGGAAGCCAAAGTGATATTTGAATAACTTATCATCAGAAGTGAACAATTGAAAGACTTAATCATCTATACCTTCATCTCCAGCATAGGCTTTTTCATCAGACGTTTGCCACTGCGCGTTGCGCTTTGGTGGGGTGCGGGTTTAGGCGACTTAATGTGGTATGTTCTGAAAAATCGCCGCAAAATCGCTATTTCCAATCTACGACTCGCGTTCGGCAACGAGAAAACGGCGCTTGAGTTGAACCGAATTGCTAAACAGAGTTTCCGTAATTTAGGGAAAAATATCGCGGAATTTTTACGATTTCCATTATTGAATGAGCAAAACCTCTGGGATTTAGTGACTGTTGAAGGCAGGGAAAATGTTGAACATGCGTTAGATTTAGGACGAGGTGTCATTATCTTTATCGCGCATTTGGGCAACTGGGAACTGTTAGCGCCCGTTTATTCAGCCTTGTTTCCAAAGACGGCGGTAATTGCCTTTCCGTTAAAGAATCGGTATTTAGACAAGATGGTCAACAAATACCGTTGTTGGTTGGGACTGGAAATTATTCGCAAACGGCTCGCCACCAAATACGTCCTGAAAGCCCTGAAGGATAACTACGTTGTCGGGTTCATCGCTGACCAGAACGCCGGACGAGAAGGTGTAGTCGTCGAATTTTTCGGTAAATTAGCTTCGACCGCGCGCGGGCCTGTAGCAATAGCTTTGAAAACTGGCGCGCCACTAATTTTATCTCTTGATATTCGATTTCCCAATGACCGACATTGTCTCATCATCACAGAACCAGTGAAATTAACTATCACCGGTGATTTGGATGAGGATGTAGCCTGTAATACAGCGAAACTGATGGCTGAACTTGAAAAACAGATTCGGCGATATCCATGCCAGTGGATGTGGCAACATGACCGATGGAAAACACGACCTGATGCGAAATGGCAGGATAAACGCAAGATGGCAAAACGGCAAGATGGCAAGACGGCAGGATAAGATGGCGATGCGAGTCGCGGTTATTCCGTAGATACATCAGAAACCGAATTTTTCTCAAAAACTCGGTGTCTAAATTGACAGGAATGAAAATGAGCACAAAAATTCATTATTCAGGTGAAAAAAGATTTTATGGTTTTTTATACAGAATTGCGCAGCCGCTGTTTGGTTGGTTAGTAAATTTTGAAGCCATTGGTAGGGAATATCTACCTCAAGAGGGCGGGACGTTGATTATGTCTAATCATGTGAGCTATCTCGACCCCATTTTTTTAGGCGCGGCGGTGACGCGTGAATTACATTACATGGCGCGAGATGACCTATTCCGACCCCAATTGTGGGGGGATTTCTTGACCTATATGAATGCTTTTCCCGTCAAGCGCGGAGAGGGAGATATTAGAGCTTTGAGAACAGCCCTGTCACTGTTAGAAAAAAATAAACTCGTGTTGATATTTCCTGAAGGTACAAGAGGAGGCGGCGGCAAACTCGGTGAACCCGTCGAAGGTGCTGGATTTATTGTCCATAGAACCAAGGTCCCCGTTATTCCGGCTTTCGTCAAAGGTACTGAGATAATTTTGCCAAGAAACGCCAAAGGCATCAAGCGCGCGAAGGTAGCTATATACTTTGGCAATCCATTAGAATTATCGGCGTTTCGAAAACTCCCAAGAGGGCGAGAAACCTATAAGTTAATCGCGCAAGAAATTATGAGAAGTATCGCCGAACTGAAGGAAAAAGCAAGTTCTAATGGGAAGTGAAGGTGATAGCAGCGAATTATCAATTTTTTAAATTCATATAGGTTGCAGTTCATCTAAAAATAAGGAGTGAGTGAGTGGGTGGGTGAGTAAGTGTTTGTAAACTACTACCCACTCGCTCACCTACCCACTTACTCACTTACCTCCACCCTATACGGAATTAAAAAATGAACCAGTAGTTGATGCGCATGATACTCTATTGTTCTTTGATACAGCCCCAAGTTTGGGCAAGTTTTCCTTTAGCGGAGACTGCGCTCGGGATGCCCTTACCGTTGACAGTTACATCGTCAAAATGTCCTTCGGCGTTGAAAGTTCCAACCCCGATGGCGCCCTTTGGAAACGATTTATCTTGGACATCAATCTCTAATTTGTCGTCTACATAACATTTAATGTTGTCCCCTTTGACTTCAACTTTCAGGATATAATCTCGTTTGATTTCTGCGGGCTTATTATTGTTAATTTTTATAATCGAATTTGGTGCCTTAATTAGCCCTGGTCCTTCGCTAGCGCGTGCATCAAGTCGAAAAAGGTAATAATCTCCGGTGGGCGATTTCTCAGTAACTCGGAAGAAAATTCCGATGATGGGAGCTAACTCGCCACCTTTTTCTATGCGCACTTTCGCTTCAAAAGTATAGTCTTCCCAATCTTCCTCTCCTAAGTAACTACGGGTGTAAGTCTCGTGAGTAGCTGTTGTCGTCCATTTTAGATCTTCCTGGACATATTCCTCTTTTTTTACATCCCATTTCCCTTGAATCTGGGCCCAACCCTGGTCATTGCCATCATTGAAGTTGTCAGTAAGAGCGTGAACTCCTTGCACGAAACTCAATGCCAGGAAAGTAACTATGCAAAGGATTATGAATCTCATTTTAATGTACCTCCTAAGTAATGTTGTGAAACCGAGTTTTTCCCCAAAACTCGGTTTCTATGTATTATACCTTTTTATTGAATATTAATCAACTTCATTTCTCCATTATTCTGCGCGGAGAGTTTTTGCAGCAGTTCGACACCTTGAAACTGACGTTGTTGCCCCAGCGCGATAGTCATGATGTGTGCGTGTTGGCGATTGCTTTTCTTCACAAAGGCCAAAAATTCTTCTGTATCCATGATGCCGCGGCTTGGCTTGCCATCGGAGATGACAACAATTGTCGATATTTTCAGCGCTAATGCTTCTTTAAGGGCACCTGACAGATAAGTACCTGCTTTCACCGGCAAAGTATCCATATACGCGTAGACGCGCTGTAGATTTCTACGTGTGACAGGCAACATCTTGTTTGAGTAAACATGAATATCGCTATCAAAGGTAATAATATTGAATTGGTCATCCTTTTGCAACATTGCTAAAGAATCCTTGAGCGCCTGGATTGCCAATTGGAGCTTGCTTTTTTTATTCATACTGGAAGAAACATCCAGCACATAAACCACCAGTTGTTCTTTACCTTCGCGCGTTTTGTCAACATATTCTCCGATGCCGAAAATATCTTTTCCTGGTTTTTGGCTGTCTATATCAATAATTTTCGGCGCTTCGGTACCGACATCTGCGAATCCATCTCCGATGCCGCCGTCACCCACTCCACCTCCCGAACCACCTTCGCCGGTGCCGATGACGCCATATTGCTCCGTGCCAAAAGAATCGACATCAGCCAAACCTTGAGTATCTCCGAATCCAGCGGCGCGGACGCGGCCCGTTCGCTGCCCGCTACCGGGCGCTTCAACCATCATGGGCGTGGAAGTGGATAAGTCAATTGTATCACGCGTTTTTACCTCTGTCTGGAATTGCGCTGATGTTGCAACAACTGGCAGAATATCGCTAATTTTCGCATCTCTGTTGATTTCCACACTCTCACGCACGATTTCTACCTCTTCGACTTTGACTTGTGGTATCTCATGCGCGGACTTGCGGGCAGACCGCACGGGCAACGAAGATAGTGATTTCATTCCACTGGCGCCAATAGATTTGGGCAGCGCTAAAGGCAACTGTTTAGGCGCCTTAATTTCGACCGGCGGGGCTTTCACCCATTCGACCGCAATTGGTGGTGGCGCAGGTTCGTAGGTAGTTTTTATAAAAAATCCCGTGATGATTACAAATAAACAATGCGCCACGACGGAAATTAAAAGCGAGCTATAGGTTCGATGGTTCTTTGTTTTATACATTAGTTTAACCTCCCTATATTAGCGATTTGAAGAACCATTAAATTGACGAATAGGGTATAAGGAAAGGAAGAAAAGAAAGTTAAGAATTAGTTAATTTTCTTACTCTCCTTCCTTTCCATATTGTTTATTAGCTATTTTACCTCTTAGCTCCTATTACCTCCTTCAAGCGTTCAGCGATGATGCATTCCTCTCCCTCGTTTAGCGTCTGAGGGTTAATGAATACACCATTGGCGCCTGCTCCTGAAATTTCGATAGAAGGTTCGCCTTCTTTCAGTTGTCGCAGAATTTCATTTCGAGTAATCCCCAATTTCTCTTCATCGAAGATGATTTCTGCGCGGGGCATTGGTTGCCCGGCTTCGCTGGGGAAGTTACGTCGGGCGGTGACATGAGGAATTTGGGAAAGTTCATCAAGGCAAAATTGCACCTGGCGTTCATAGGTATTCATCAATTCTTCATGGTCGAGACTGAGATACCACTTCACCGCCGCCAACAAGCCGACCATCTCCTCCTTGCCGACTTTCATGCCTCTGCCGATGAAGGCTGATGGAGGACCGTTGAAGGCACATGCTTCTATCAAATCCTTGCGTCCCAAAATCAAACCAGAACTCTGCGGTCCGCGAAGTCCCTTTCCACCGCTGAATATCGACAAGTCTGCGCCCAGTTCAGCCGTATAGTGCCAGAGATTGCTATGTGGCGGCAGTTGAGCGGCGGCGTCTACGATGAACGGGACGTTGTGCTTTTTGGCAATCTTGATGCCCTCTGCCATCGGCAACTGGACAGGGTCACGGTAGGCGTTGGGAAAATGAAAAATCGCCGTAGTGCGGTCAGTTATCGCCGCTTCCATTTCCTCGGCAGTTGTACCCTCCGGCCGACCTATTTCGACCAACTTGACGCCAACTTGCCTGATTGCATAATCGTAACCGACACGTCCGTATTTATGAACGATGACCTCGTTTTTCATCCCCTCCAAATGGGGCAGCCGTTCTCGCTTCTCTGGGTCAAGTCCCGTGATACAAGCCGCGGTGCTGATAACGAGTCCCGCCGCCGCGCCGCAGGAAACATACGCCGCTTCATTACGTGTAAGTCGGGCTATCTCCTCCCCGACTCTCTTTTGTAGTTCAACAATATCCACAAATGTTTGTGCAGCTTCCATCATTGCATCCAGCACCACCTTGGGCATCAAGGAACCGCCTAATCTGGTGAGGGTTGCGCTGCCATTGATTACTTTACGTATTCCAAGTTCTTCATAAATTCCCATTTTTTATACTCCCTTCTCTGGGTTCACCTATTTCTGACGTTAGAAAAGAAATTTAAAATTTAGATTTCATGCTACCCCATGTTACAGTTTATTATTATAAATCGTTCTTACAAAATCGTCAATAAAAAATTTCACTTGAATAAAATGAATAAAAGTATTATACTAATTTGACTTTGGTAAGAAAGTGGTGCCATGATTTATTATATTAAGATATAATTAAAAAATGGGTAGTCTCCCTCTTGAGTGTTGCTTTAGACATTTCACCATTTCACCACCAAGACACTAAGGCACAAAGGGTTCAAAAAATCAATTTAAGTAATGGTTATCTGCGGTGAAAAACCCGCCTGTGGGCTGGCAGGGACGCACTGCCCCTACTTTGTGTGTTCCTTCACTACGTTCAGGACGTCTTTGTGGTTTTCAGTGTTTAGCAACACTTAATAGGGACACTACCAAAAAATGTTAAGTAAATTAAAACTTTCCTGGGATGAGTTTATCCTTTTACAGGGAGACCAAAATTCCCTTCTTAGATGTCTCATTTTCTTTTTTAGTATAGTTTCTTTTGAGAATCTCTGGACTTTGGTAAATAGAATTGAAGTTCACTTGAACTTGAGGTATAATTCTCGTTGCTGTACTCATTCTGACGAGAGCGGGAGTATAAATGTCGAAATTACGGTGTAGATTCAATCTTTTTGTGTTTTTTATAGTCGATTATAAAAAAACAGGACAATCGAATCATTTATTCTTATTGTGTATTAAGCAGAAACATGTTGCAGTAAAACCTCCGACGATTGGAGCATTGGAGCGCTGGAGAACTGGAGCATTGGAGCAATTCCCCAGTGCTCCAATGCCCCAGTGCCCCAAGGCCCCATTACCCCAAGGGAACTGCAACATCTTGTTGCCTAATACACATTTATTCTTATTGAAAGGAGCTGGTTCTTTTTGTCCATAAATTTATAGAAAAACTCAGGAAAAAAGAACCAGGCTAACATGAATACAAACCTGTTGAATCAAACAGATTGGTCGGATGCGTATTGCGTCACTGGGCCGGAGCCAACTATTACGTATCGCACGGCTCTGGCGGTCTATGAAGAGTCGTTGATAAAAGGTCGATTTGTCGGACGCGGCTGGAACGGCGCGGGATTTGTGAATTTTTACGACGGCCGCATTGATGCGTCCCAGCACCCGACGCCGCAGGCTTTCTGGTTAGAGATAGATGGCCAATTACTGGCTTCAGATTGGGAATGGGTCAACTTCGAGAAGATTACAGACGCCCGTAAAAATGAGGCATCACCTCGTCCTTATGATGCGCATACCGTTGTGACCCTTAAACATGCTGTACGTCCTGTTATCGTGAAGGTGCATACCGGGTTGGATGGGACGTCGATTATCACGCGCTGGTTGGAAATAACCAACACGGCTACTCAACCTGCGGCATTGTCCGCGGCATTTTCATGGAGCGGCGTGTTGCAAAAAAACAATCGTTGGCGCATGCACCTACCAAATAAACAAACTCCGCTATATTCTTTGGGATATATGGCGAACACGCATTGGGGGAACGAGGGCGACTTCCAGTGGCATGACTTACCAAATGCCGGCTATCGGATTGACGGGCGCTATCGCCGAGATAGGCATCGCCATCCGATATTTGTGCTACGCAATAACGCCACTGGCGAGCACTTTATTGGTCAGCTCGCCTGGTCAGGAGGGTACAGTTTTGAGTTTGACCTCGATGCCGATGCAGATACAACAGACCGGGCAGCCAGGCTCTTCTTTAGAGCTGGGCCAGACGCACCGGCTCCGCAACGCATCATTGAGCCAGGAGAAACGGTGAAGACGCCGGAGATGCACCTGGGCTTAGTATTCGGCGACCTTGACTCGGCCATTCAGACAATGCACGAACACTTGCGCCGCAGTGTGTTCATGTTACAACCGCGTGGACGGGGAGGCTGGGTCGAATCAGGAATTGGCCCGGAGGTGGAAATCACGGTTGAGTGGGTGAACCATGCGATTGACGTAGCGGCTGATATCGGCGCTGAAGTGTTTTTCATTGATGCCAGTTGGTACGCGCCACCACACGGTGAATGGTGGTCAACCGTCGGCGACTGGGAGGTGAATCGACAACGCTTCCCCGAAGGGCTTAAGCCTTTCCGTGAACGCGCGCGCCAGAAGGGTATGCTCTGGGGGCTCTGGATGGACGCTGAACGCATCGGGTCTAAAAGCCGTGTTGCCAAAGAGCATCCTGATTGGATATCAGTGGCGTATGACGGTGAGAAGCGGTTGGGCGATTTACTTGACCTGACCAACCCAGAGGTAGCGCAATGGATGGAAGAGCAGATTGCGCGAGTGATTGAGGACAACGAATTGGAGTTTTTCCGCTTAGACTATAATGTTGGCGGGCTCGGCCCAGGCGCAAAGAAGATACGCCACGGCTATACGGAGAATGGATACTGGCGCTATTACGAAGCGCTGTATAATATCTATGAAAGGTTGCGAGCACGCTTCCCGCATGTAATCTTTGAGAACTGCGCCGGTGGAGGCGGACGCACGGACATCGGCCAGGTGCGACGGTTCAGTCATACCTGGGTTACCGATTGGCAAATTGCGCCGCGTTCATTCACGATTACGAACGGCATGACCATGGCGCTGCCCCCCGAGTACGTGGATAGGTTGGTCGGCGGCCAATCGGGTCATACTACGGCGGAGTTGGATTTTCAGTTGCGCCTGTTGTTGTTCGTTCGGCCAACGTTAGGATTCCTTTGCCCGCCGAACGCGTCGTGGAACCCAATCCTGCTGGAGCGCGTGAAGCGGATGGTCAGTCTTTACAAAAACTTTGTGCGCCCGTTCATGAGCACAGGGCGTATTTATCATCACACGCCAACCTTTGACGGCCCGGAGCCACAAGGTTGGGGAGTTCTCGAACTGGCGTCAGACGACTGCTCGCGTGGCATTTGCGGGCTATTTCAACTTTCGGCCCCAGATGAATCTGAATACGTGCTGCGGCTGCGAGGACTGGATGTGTCGAAACGCTATCGTGTGACCTTTGACAATACTGGACAGTCATGTGAGATGGACGGCATCACTTTGATGACACAAGGGATAACCATAAGGTTGGCAGGGCCACTCACGTCCGAATTACTTCTGCTGGAGGCGATTTAAGTCGGCAAAGGGGCAAGATGGCAAGGAGGCAAGAAGGCAAGGGGGCAAAGAACTATTAGCCATCTTGCCGTTTTGCCGTCTTGCCTAATTACCATCCGCCGAAATGTAACAACCCCCTACCCCCCTTTGATAAGGAGGACTATTTTCTGAAACATGCCGAAGAACCAGTGAATTTTCTTTGAAATTCAAAAATGCAAAAAAATCTTGGCAAATCTGTTCAATAATGTTATAATAATTACGATTTAGTCTGACCATAACGTTATAAAATATATAAAGGAGGTAAGAATGAAACCTACATTTGCAAGCTTAACTTTTTTCTGTATCGGTTTGGCCTTCGCGTGTCTTGTGTTGGCAAGTATAAGCGATGCCAAAGTCGATATGAGCGGCGTTGTGGCCATCTGGCTCCTTGACGAAGGGACAGGAAATCAAGTCACTGATTCCTCCGGCAACGCCAATGATGGCGGCTTTGCGTCCGGCGAGCCTCAATGGGTCGACGGAAAGTTCGGCAAGGCTTTGAGCTTTGACGGTGTAGATGATTGGGTAGAGATGGAGGCACCGGTAGTTGTGGACACCGCGGATTTCACTATGGGCTGTTGGGTGAATCCAGGAGCCACGCAAAAAACCTGGACTAACATTCTCTCCAGTCATCAGGAGCCGCCACGCCGAGGCATTTCATTCGAACAGACTCAGGACAATGTAAACCTGTTCGGATGTGCTATTGGTGATGGCGCCAATTGGGCTGGAGTAGGCGATGTTCAACTGAATACCGGCGAATGGAACCATATGGTTATCGTCCGCGAAGGTAATCAGGGAACATGGTATCTGAACGGTGCGGTAGATGAGGTAGTAGAATTAGCTTCAGCGGACCCGGTTGTCGCCGCCACATCGAATTTCCGCATCGGTAACTGGGTGTTAGGTGGGCGGGAGTTCAATGGTATTGTTGACGAAGCCTTTATTTTCAATCGAGCCCTGAAGGGGGATGAAGTTGCCAGCATCATGAGTAACGGCATAATGGGTGAAGCAACCTCTGTGTCCCCAGCAGGTAAAATCGCCACTGCCTGGGCTAGAATAAAGACCCAATATTAGGCTGATTTTCTCAGACTTCCGAAGTCTTTGAGACCTCGGAAGTCTCAATAGAAAGGAAAATCTCTTATGAAAACTATAATTGTAAGATTAACTATCTTATGCTTAGGTTTGGCATTTGCAAGTTTGCTGTTCATCAGCGTAAGTGATGCCCAACTTGATATGAAAGGTGTTGTTGCCATCTGGCTCCTTGACGAAGGAAAAGGGAATAAGGTCACTGACGCTTCCGGCAATGCCCATGACGGCGGATTCAAATCCGGCGAACCGAAATGGGTCGATGGCATGTTTGGGAAAGCGTTGAGTTTTGATGGCGTAGATGATTGGGTGGAAATGAATGCTCCTGTAGTTGTGGACACTGTAGATTTCACCATGGGTTGTTGGGTAAATCCAGGAAAGACACAAAAGACCTGGACAAATATCCTCTCCAGTCATCAGGAACCACCACGCCGAGGCATTTCCTTTGAGCAGAACTCAGGCAATGTCAATAAGTTTGGTATTGCCCTTGGGGATGGAGTCAACTGGGCTGGAGACTCATTTACCGCTCAAATACTCCCCCAACTGCAAGATGGTGTTTGGCAGCATTATGTGTTTGTACGTCAGAGCGATAAAGGGACATTTTATGTGGACGGCAAATCAGCCGCGGAGGCAACACTCCTTTCAAAAGACCCCGTTGTCGCTGCGACCTCGAACTTTCGCATCGGTAACTGGGTGTTAGGTGGGCGAGAGTTCAATGGCGTGGTTGATGAAGCCTTCGTTTTCAATAGAGCACTTGGTAAGGATGAGGTTACCAGTATAAAGCAACGAGGCATAATGAAAGCATCTCCTGTTCTACCAGCGGGGAAAATTGCCACCGCCTGGGGGAGAATAAAAACCCAGTATTAGGCCGATGAGCCTTGATATTTTTGACCTCATCTCGAAAAACTCGAGATGAGGTTCTTTTTTGACGATAAAACTTAAAGACATTAATTCGCCAATGTCACATTCAATTGTAGCCTAAGATTCTATCTTGGTTTCTTGCAGTTGACTGCGAATTTGCCAACTTAGAAAGTTGGGCTACGACTGGTTTTTCATCCCTTCGTTTCACTCAGGGCAGGCTCTAATGTGACATTGGCAAGGTAATTATCTTAGAGAGGATATGAAGGATGAAAATTCTAAATATCATGACGATTTTTTCACAACTATCTTATGCACTGGACGCTACCTCTGAAGAGATAGACGCAGCCCACCAATGGGCAGTAGCAAAGTTTGAAACATCCCCCCTATCCCCCTTTATTAAGGGGGAAAAGATACCCGAACCGCCGTTTTCGTTCATCTACGGAGGTCAGCCTTCCGGCGAATTTCTCAAGACCTGGGACTTAGAACGAACCGAGAAAGAAATAGACGAATACCGCACGCAGCAGACGCTCACATACACTGATTCAAAGACGGGTCTTGTAGTACGATGCGTGGCGGTGGTATGGAAGGATTATCCAATGGTTGAATGGACGGTGTATTTCAAGAATAAAGGCGCCGCTGATACTCCCATTCTCGAGTCAATCCAGGCAATAGACACAATTTTTGACCGCAGTTCTCAAGGGGAATTTGTGTTGCATCATCACATAGGCGATAAATGTACCGTCGATAGCTTTGCGCCTATTCAGACGACTCTTGGTCCTAATGTTTCCAAAAAGTTTGTCCCGGCTGGTGGTCGTCCAACCAACTTTGAGTGGCCTTACTATAACCTGGAACGCCCGCATGAAAGGGAAGGGGTAATCATAGTGATAGGCTGGCCAGGCCAATGGGCTTCACAATTTATCCGTGATAGTGGAGTGGGTCTTCGTGTCATCGGCGGTCAGGAATTAACTCACCTCAAACTCCACCCTGGCGAAGAGATACGGACTCCATTGATGGTGTTGCAATTTTACCAGGGAGATTGGCTTCGAGCCCAGAACCTCTGGCGGCGGTGGATGTTCGCGCATAATTTTCCGAAAGACCATGGCAAGCCACTGTCGCTGAAACAAGGCGCTGCCAGTGTCTGGTATTATGGTTTCCAATGCACCCAGGCCGGTGATGTTGAATTTATCAATCTCTTTGCTGAAAAAGGGATTCCGTTAGATTATTGGTGGATGGATGCCGGCTGGTATCCTAACAATGGTAGTTGGCCGGTGACTGGCACCTGGGAAGCTGACAAGACGCGTTTCCCGGATGGTTTGAAGGCTGTTACAGATGCCAGCCGCAAACACGGGGGGGAGACGATTGTCTGGTTTGAGGTGGAACGCGTTCACTCGGGCACCTGGATTACCAAAAACCATCCCGAATGGGTCCACGGCGGCGCGGGTGGGGGGTTGCTGAAAATGGATGAGCCTGAAGTTGTTCAGTGGATTACTGACCATATTGATAAGATGATTTCGGAGGAAGGTATAGATTTATATCGGTCGGACTTTAATATTGACCCTCTCGCCTATTGGAGAGGAAACGATACCGAAGACCGCCAGGGCATCACCGAGATTCGCTACATCGAAGGTTATCTATCTTACTGGGATGAACTTCGTCGAAGGCGCCCGGGTATGCTGATTGATTCCTGCGCCAGCGGCGGTCGGCGTGATGACCTGGAAACGATGCGCCGAGCCGTGCCACTTCTACGCTCAGACCTTGAAAACAATCCGGAGGCATATCAGTGTCATACTTATGGCTTTGGTCTCTGGCTACCCTATTTTGATGCTACAAATTATGAGAAGTTTGATAACTATTATTTCCGCAGCACTATAGCGCCGTTTTTACAATGTAACTGGGATGTCCGAAAGGATGACTTCGAGGCTGAACGGGCAAAAAAATGCCTCAAACAGTGGCGCAGTGTCGCGGATTATTACTTTGGTGATTTCTGGCCTCTAAGTGATTACAGCACAGCCAACAACGTTTGGATGGCCTGGCAATTTGACCGTCCCGACCTGGGCGAGGGTTTAATCCAGGCGTTTCGGCGTCCTGACTGCCCCTACGTTTCTGCCCAATACCAGCTACAAGCTTTGGAATCAGATGCGCTTTATATTGTGTCGGATTTAGATACTGGCCAATCCAGGCAAATGACCGGTCGAGAATTGATGCAGGATGGCTTAATAATAACAATCTCCCAACAGCCAGGCGCGGCATTAATAACCTATAAGAAAGTAGAAAAATCTGACGTTTCCAAATGTATGAATCTGGAACTCGAAAAGGTGGCTGTTGCCGACCGGACAATTCTGGAACGATTGCTCCAGTTTGAGCTGTACGAAATTGGCATGGAGCCAGGTCCCGACGGCCTTATCCACTGGGGCGAATCGTTAGACAAGTTTTTCGGAGATGCTTCTTGTATTCCTCTTTTCCTGAAGATGGATGGTCAGCTTGCTGGGTTTGTCCTGCTGAAGATTAATCGCAAGCCTGCAGGGCCCGATGGGAAAACCCCCACTCCGGCCAACGTGGTCGAGGAGTTCTACGTAATGCGTCCTTATCGAAGGAAGGGGGTAGGGACATGTGCCATAGATCTAATTCTCAGGGATTTTCCCGGCCAGTGGATAGTAACGACATGGCCGGATGCACAAAGAGTAGGTTTTTGGCGGCACGTCGCGATTGGGCGCGGCACGATTAATGGACGAGAGTTTGTCCCGGATGAACACGCCGGTTTCCCCGGACAGTATGTCTGGGTTATCGAGCCGAACAAGCCGGATGCAGACGACGCTTGACAGCGCGCCTAATCCGCAACGTTAGGCAGCCCGACGCGGCTCTTAGTTTGGAGAGGAGCAAAGAATGAGCCAAACTGATTTAGGTAATTTTGATTATTAAACTTATTCCTTTCTAACCGCAGAGAACACAGAGAAGGCGCGGAGAACGCAGAGAAATTCCTTTTTCTCTGTGTACTCTGCGTCTTCTCAGCGAACTCTGCGGTTA